>MWVY01000097.1_pt1 | contig 20719 bp, 27 predicted proteins | sample 1047251 | NCBI WGS metagenome assembly MWVY01 (sample SAMN06349983, study PRJNA376086) | soil metagenome | isolation source: MS7-5 sample Antarctic (ecotone) soil | place: Antarctica | collected 2015-01-13
ACCTTTCTGGTTGGCCTCGACCTGGGTGAGCGGCGTGACTACACGGCCCTTTCGGTCCTGCAACAGCGGGTCTTGCCGGGGAGTCGAATGGAGGCGTTACTGAGTGGCTCGAACCGATACAGTGGGATCGCCGCCCATGAATACACCTATGACCTGATCGAGATCAACCGATGGCGAGGCGAGGGCTACAGCGTCACGATCCCCAGGTTGCGCGAGGTTCAGACACGGCTCCGTCAGTTTGGGTATGAGCAGCAGTGGGAAGCGCAACGCACCAATCAGTACGAGCCCATCGTCTCGATCCTCGTTGATCACACCGGGGTTGGCGTTCGGCTCGTGGAAGAGATTCGCGAGGCCGGTATCACCTGCATCGGGATCACGATCCATGGCGGCGACGCGATCAACCACGACGGGCAAAACTATCGGACGCCCAAGCGTGAATTGGTGACGAGCGTGGAATTGCTCCTGGAGACCGACCGCCTCGACATCGCCGCGCAACTGCCGATGGCCCCGATCCTGGTGGCCGAGATGCAGAACTTCAAGCGGAAAAAGGTCTTGCTCACCGGGCACGACAGCTATGGCGCCGGGGCCGATTGGCGGGAAGGGAATCACGATGACATGGTGCTCTCGGTGGCGATGGCGGCCTGGTGGGGAGAACACACCGCGGCGGAAGATGTCGCCGGCTGGGAATCACACATCGCGATGGAACGCTACTATCGGAATCAAGGGCTGCGATGACCCGATAGACCTCGCGCGCCCGGCCGCACCGTGTCGTAAGCCCGCTGGCTGTAGACGGCGGTGGGCCGGATCCCGAACCGCACAAACGAACGTCATGGAACTGGCGCACATTGCCCATTTCCGCGACTCGCAATCGAAGGCGTCGGAACGTGGAACCACCACGATCATGGCGCCTTCGCTGTGTTCAACCTCGAGATGATCGGCGCCGCGTGGCGGCTTACGAAACGTTCGCGCTGACAATCCCCATTATCCGCAAAGCACCATAATCAGGATTGTTCCTGCCGGCGCCCATCGACCTTGCGCATCATCTGGATCGCGTCTCGGTGGGCGTCTTCCCAGCTCGCACTGCCCGCCTGGTTGGTGGACACGCGGGCACGAGCCCCACGATCATGGGGCATCGTGGAAAGCGACTCCTGATCATCGGCATCGAGGTCAAAGGGTCGGACGTAGACCGCGATGTATTGCACTGAGTCGGCTGTTCGGTAAACCTCTGTGTCCCCTCTCACGAGCTGCCAGCCACGAGCTCGCAGATCCGCAGGCAATTCCTCAAGCATCTGAATCTGAATCGGTACCAGGTCCATGTGATCCCCTCTATTTGCCCCACAACCGGCGAAACCATGCTGCAATGCCTGTTGTCGCCGGCTCGCTCTCCTGGAGCAACTGAGGCCCTTCAGGATCGATTGTAGCGGGGTTATGAAGGGGCTCCGGCTCGATATTGCCGGCCGTCAACTGCTTGAGTTGATCCTCAGCTTGCCTGGCGCGAACCTGCCAGATCGCGGCCGCCTCTCGGAGGTTCGCAAGTTCTTTCGCCTGGCGTTCGATCAGCTCTGCCAGTGGTGCGAGATCGACAGTCGATGTCCTGTCGGTGTCGCGCGACACATCCTGTCGATCGGCAGTCGCATCCTGTTGGGTTCCTGTCGCGTCCTGTCGGTCACTCAGGGCACCCGGAACGATCACGAGCCATTCACCCTCGACCTTGTGGCCCTGGATCGTGCCACGGCGCAGCCTGGCACGCACCGCGTCGGTCGTTATGCCGAGCAACCGGGCAGCCTCGACCACACCGACTGTCGCATCCTGTCGCGTCACGTCGGGACGGTCGGCATCCTGTCGACCGTCCTGTTGCGCTTCGGTCGGTGTCCTGTCGGTGGGGTCAGTCATGCCGGCGATGGTCGCATACCCGAGGTCCGGGCGACATAGCCCGGAAGTTCGTCTTGAGGGATATGACGCCCCACTGGCGCCATATGCGCACGAGGAAGGCCCCCTGAACGGGTCAGGAGACCTTCTCGGTGTTTCCGTTCGTCCTGGGCGATTGTGGCGCGTCTCAGGCGGTGCCGGTTGCCGTGGCCACGATCGCCTCCAGGCCCTCGGCGGTGATGCCCGGGATCTCAACTTGCGGCAATTGCTCCCGGTGTTTCCTGCCGGTACCAGCTGTCCCGTTGGTCATGGTGAGCGATCCATCGTTGCGCGCAATAACGAGGCACACCCGGCAACTCGCGATTCCGTTCGTCCCAAACTCGGTGTACAGGCCAACAACCCGGCCGGCGGATTCAGTCTTCACGGTGATTCACTCCTAGTGGTCGACCCTGAGGACAATTGTCCTCAGGGTCCTTTTGACCTTGTGGAAGATTTTCCACAAGGTCAGGCAGCGACCGGCTGGGCGTCGAGGAACTCATCGGCCGGCATGAGCCCGGCATCCTGCATCGGGACATAGGCCGGGATGCGAGCATCGAGGCTTTCGATCCAATAGCGCACGCATGCGTCGTGATCGAGGGAGGCCGGGGTGCAGCCGGTGAGATCGTCGATCGGCCGGTCCTGCTCGATCCATTCCGGCTCAGCGGCGAGGCTGTAGTGGCCGTCTGTGTGGGCCAGCGTGATCGTCATGCCCGGATCGGGCTCTGGCGTGCCTGTCAGCCAGCCCAGCGCGGCCAACAGCGCGGCGTGGTGCTTGCATCGGCCGTGGCTCACGAACCCGCGACAGTCGCAACTCAGGCCCGTCACGTAGTGGAGCGTGCCCGGCTGACTGACCGAGCTCGCGAAGTGCCGACCGTCGCGATCCTTGATGAGCTTCACGCCCTCGGCCTTGGCTTTGGCCAGCAGCCGGGTCAGGGCCGTACGTTCGGTTTCGGTGATCCGGACGTCGGTGATGGTGTCCATGTGCGCCCTCCTGGGCGGGTGCCGGCCCGTTGCTGCGGTTCCGGCTCGTTGTGTCGGGTGAGACGCCGCATGTGTCTCTACCACCATAATAGCACCTAACTACTATATTGCAAGTAGTTTCACTGTGCTATTATCGAGGGAGTACGCTACTAACGTGCTAGCAGTCCTGTAGTTGTCGAGTGAGAGGTACGTACATGGAGAGCAAACCACTCCGTGAGGTGAGACGTCGAAACCTGTTTTCGATCGACGCCCTCGCCAAGGAAGCGAAGGTCAGCACGAAAACGATCGTTGACATCGAGCACGGCCGGCAGTCTCCGCGACTCGGCACGATGCGCAAGATCAGCGATGCGCTGAAAGTGGATCCATTCGGGATTACAGAGTTTGCGGAAACGATTGAAGAGGGGCAAAGCCTGGGAGAGCTAGCGGCCGCGTAACCGGCCGCCAGCCTGCAGCGTCCCACCCGCAGCAACGGGTGAGGGCGATTCCATTCTACCGAACCAACGGGGAGAGGAGACAATCCATGGACACTAAACATCTCGACCCACGTCGATGCGTCTTACTCTCGACGATCGCCACCGCTACAGGCCAAAGCGTCGAAGAAGTCACAACGCACTTTCGCGGGTTTATCGATAAAGGAATCTACCAGGGCGAAATCCTGCTCGCCGAGCAAGAAACTCCCGAAGGTTGGTCCGTCCCATCACCTACCTACGTGATGGGCGACGATGAGACACCACTGGAGATGATGGAACGAATGGCTTCCTATAGACCAACCCCTCGATGACGAGCAGCGCGTCCATTGAAGACCATGCACGCGACGGCAAAACGTTCAATGATCGTCAGCGGCTCTTCGAAGGCAGGCTAGACCAGGCGCTCCGCTTTATGCCTCCCGATCGCTTCGAGGCGATGATCCGGCGCCTCCCGTGGCAAGAGTATTTCGATGCGAACTTTGCACGACTCGCGCCCCAACAGTGGGCGGAACTTATGAAGTTCATACCCCTGGCCACTGAAGCAGAGACGCTCCGCGCTCAAGGCAACCACGCGGCGGCGGCATTTCACGAGAACATGCTTGAAGCGCTCGTACGACACTGGGCGGCCGGCTGTCAGATTCAAACCGCGTGGTTCATTGCCACGGCAATGAACACATTGCGCCTCTGTGTCTATTGCGACGCTTTTGAGCAACCACGCCCCAAGGAACTGGACAGCAGTGGCACACCAATCGTGGAACGTGTCGGTGACGACCAGATTGCGTTTGGGATCGAGCGGCCCTTAGTCGACCCATGGCTCCGCGTCGTGGTCGATCTCAATATGGGCACCGAGGACTGGAACCCGACAAAAGAGACCCCTGCTCAACTGCGCAAGCGCCTGGAACGCCAGTGCGCGAAACACATTGATGCGCAGGTCAAAGAGGCAACCACGCTGTCAACGAAAAGCACGAAGGTCAACCGAAAGGCGGTTGACTGGATGATCTTGCGTCGCGCCTGCAAATGGTCGGACAACCAAATCAACAATTGGTACCGCCCGGGCAAGGACAACAGAAAGGAGATCAGCAAGCAGATACCAGAGGCCGAAGCGGCCCTGGAAATCCGCTAGGGGTGGGGGAGTGACGTAAACATAACTCCCCCAATTGTTTCTGCGATTCAGACCCTGCACTATGGCTATGTAGACAAACGCACGCGCCGAGCGGAGGAACAGTCAATGTCTCAAGTAGTGATGAGCACCGGACAAGCAGCACGCGAACTCGGAGTATCCCAGTCACTCTTGCGCAAGTTGGAACTGATCGGCGCGGCGCCACGGGCTCAGCGAATCGCGGGTCTGGATCGTCGCCTTTATTCAACCCAAGACGTTGAGCGACTCCGGCGAATCATCAACGACCGACGCGCACGAGTGAGTCAGGCGGAGCCGATTGCCGCCTGAGTTAAAGCGAATCGCGCCCCCATATGGCCGGCAAGCCAGGAGCGCGATTGCAGAAGGACACCACCAAATGTCAAAACAAGCATACAGCAAACCCGATCCAGTGAACATCCCCCCGGAATTGCGTGCGGTCCCCCAATGGGGCAATTGGCACGGGGACAAGGTGATCCGCAACGGTTCGAGCACGAACCCGTCGACCTGGAAAACATTCGACCAGGCCCGCCGGCGGGATCCCGATCACCTCGTCTTTGTGTTTCGTCGGGATGGCGGCCTCGTCGGCATCGACCTCGACCACTGCCGCAATCCCGAAACTGGCGAAATCGAACCGTGGGCACAGGTTTTCGTCGACCGCTTCCCGCATGTCTATTGGGAAGTCAGCCTTAGTGGCACCGGACTGCACGGCGTCGGGTACGGCGCCCTGCCGACTGAAAAGAGCGGTTGGCACCCCGACGGGATCGGCGCCTTCCATCATTCGCGCTATTTCGTCGTGACCGGCAACGTGCTTGCTGGCCATGAAACCCTTGGCGACTTCGGCGATGATCTCGCCGATTGGTGTCGCGAGACTTTCCCGCCTGAGTCGGAGCCGAGCAGCGAGCCATTCACCAGAGTCGGCCTGAGCCTCGCCACCGAGGAAATCATCGACCGGGCGGCGAGGGCAGCCAACGGCGCGACGTTTCGCGAGTATTACGGTGGCGGCTGCGGCAACAAGCCCTCGATGAGTGAAGCGCGGTACGCCCTGATCGGCGCCTGCCTGTTCTGGACGCAGGATCCGGGTCAGATCGAGGAGATCATCCGCAGCTCTGGCCAATGGACCAGAAAGATCAAGGGCCGACCGGACTTGCTTCACAAGGAAATCCAGGACCAACTACATCGGTATCACGGCCCTATTTATGGCGATCGCCAGCAACCGACCTCATCAGCACCGCCCCAAGATATCCCAGCAGGAGCGACCTGCGACCAACAACTCAAGGTCGCACTGGAAACCATCGCGATTCAAGCCGCCAAGCTGAAAGCCGCCGAGGGGACGATCGCCACGCTTCGCGAGCGGGTCCGTCGTGGTGACGAACGGTGGGCAGTGGTGACGAACACGAACCTTAGCGCCGCGCGGCAAACAGCCGCCGTCCTTCCGAGCCTGTTTCAGGACGAGCGGCCACAGGAGCCCGCCTCAGCGACGGGGTACCGCGTGCCCCTGGATCGGCTTGCAGATCGAACCGGACTCGCACCGGAAACCTGTTCAAAGCACCTGCAGCAACTCGCGAAGTTCCAAACCACCGATGGAAGCCCCGTGCTCCACGTCGAAACCCGCTACGTCCCCCCCCATGTGGACCAGTCGACCGGCGAGATCGTCATTGGCCACAAGGAAGTCTGGATTGGCCCCGGCCCTATCCCGCAAGATGCTTTTGGGCACGTTCTCGCGACCTTGGCACCAGCCGAAGCGCCAAAGCATGGCGGCGCCCCTGACCGGAACGCGTGCCCCGACCATCCCTTCGCCGGTGTCATTCGCCGAACCAAAACCACCCGCAAGGTCACCCGCGAATGCGCCCACTGCAACACCATCCTAAACGTGGAGATCGTGCCCATCGGGCCCCCCACCGCTGAGTTCATCCCGGCCACGCCGCCTATCCCGCATGATGCTTTTAGGCACGAATCGGGTGACCCTGGACCGGATTCACCTATCCCGCATGATGCTTTTAGGCACGAATCGGGTGACCCTGGACCGGATTCACCTATCCCGCATGATGCTTTTGGGCCAGAGCCCTCCGGCGAGCCAATGCCGCAACATGCCGCAACTCCTACCAGTCACACACCTGACAAGAACCAATCCCGCAAGATGCGGCATAGCTCCCCCCCCCAGCGAAGAGCATCCTTCTGGCTCCTGGAATGGTCGCGATGGCGTGGCCGGTGACGACACCTGGACGAATGCCGGCTGGCGGTCAGCATGAACGCCCCCCTCATCATCTGGCATCCCGACGGCTCCGCGGCCGACGTCACCTTTCCGTACAGCGCCTTTGTGGTGGCTGAGATCAAGCACGTCGTGCCGGCCTGGCTGCGAAGTTACGACTCCAACACGAAGACCTGGACAGTCGCCGGGCGATACGTCCACCTTGTCTATCACGTCCTCGCCCAGGTGTTCGGCGAAGTCGACGTCGAGGGGTCCCGGACTGGGCCGGCTGATCGCGGCCGGCCGTCGCGTGATGACCCCTGGGTGATCCTCCACTTGCGACCCACGGCGCCCCCTGAGCTCGTCAGCGCCGCCCACAAGTGCCTGGCGAAACTGAACCATCCCGACGCCGGCGGAAGCACCGCGGTCATGCAGCGAATCAATCGTGCCGTCGAATCCATCCGGGAGGCGAGTTGATGACCACGAACGCCATGCACGTCCTCGTCGGCCGACTCAATACGGGCTGGATCGTGTGCGAGCGAGAAGCCGATCCTGAGAAACGCGCTCGGCTCGAGGATCACTGGATTGCCTTGCTTCGCCAATACGAGGCCCTTTGTGATCCGTCCTTCATCGTCGTGCCGGAACAGACAGGAGTTGCCGCATGATCCAGCCAGGACGACACAAAATCCATGCGTCGACGAAGGTGTGGACACTCGATGGCGACGCCTGGCGCTCGTTCCCGATCACCCGGCGCACGGCCGCCAAAGTCGTCATCGAGACGCCGGCCGGTGAGGTCCGAATCGATCGTATCCCGCTCGAGCGCAAGGGCTGGGCGTTGGCGCACGGCACCGTCTACCACCTGTCCCGGTTCGCCCTGCCGGCCGATGAAGAAAGCGAGGTAGCCGCGTGAAAAAAGTCGCCTACGTCATGTGCGGTACCGTTCTCGTGATCGTGGCCACCGTGCTGCGGATTCTCGCCGGCGGCGGGCTTGACCTGGTGTTGCTGGTTGGCCTTGGCCTCGTGCTGATCGTCGCCTCGGCTGATGTGCCAAGCCGGGCAGCGCGGGCGCCGTGAACGGGTATCAGGCGTCGCGTGGCGCGATTCCAGCGGCTTAGAAGCGATCCTCCGGCCTCGAACATCGCACCTTGAAAGGACACAGCACCATGGCTCACGTCGCACGCATCAGCATCGGCCAGATGCACTTCACCACGGTTCCCGACCAGCGGGTCGCGGACGTGACGGCGGAACTGGACCGGCAACGCGCCAACCGCCGCACGGCGACCGACGAGCGCGAGCGTGGCACTGCTGAGCGCAACATCGCCGACCTGGAGACCGCCCTCGAACGGGCCAACGTGAACCTGAAGGCGCATAGCAATCACATGGCCAAGCTCGAGGCCGAGCGCACAGCCCAGCGGGATGAGGCGGAGAAGCGCCGCCAGGCAGCTGATGACCAGATGAAGGCGCAGGCGAAGTCAACGTTCCTGGCGAGCAATCGCACTGCATCTGAAGACGACTTCGACCGTGTGTGGCCGGGGATGCGGGATCAAATGATGATCGACCAGCGCAACGACGCGATCGACGCGGTCAAGGCCAGCGGCCGGTACGCGATCTGATGCCACGCACCTGCACCGCCTGCAGCCACCCACAGCGCCCGGAGATCGATCAGGCGCTGGTGGAGGGCGCCACGTACCGGACGATAGCGGACCGTTTCGGACTGTCGGAGACCGCGCTCAAACGGCACAAGGCGGACCATCTGCCGGGCCACGTCGCGAGGGCGCAGGAGGCCGCCCAGGTGGCCGATGCGGACGACCTGCTCAAGCAGTTGAAGGCGCTTCGGAACAAGGCGATCTCGATCCTCCAGCAAGCCGAAAAGGCCGGCGACTTCCGGACGGCGCTGATGGGCATCCGCGAAGCGCGGGGCTGTATCGAGACGCTGATGGAAGTCGAGGGCGAACTCGACCGGCGCGGGGTGACGAACATCATCGTCAACCCGGAATGGGTCCAGATCCGGACGGCGATCCTCGTGGCGCTCCACCCCTATCCCGACGCGGCCCAGGCGGTCGCGGGCCGGCTTGCCGTGATCGAAGGGGGCAAGAGTCATGCCAGTGCTTGACGCCGCTCCTGTGCCCGCCTGGCGCTCCATGGCCGATGACTTGGCGGCCGCGCTCGATCCCGTCGTCTTCGCCCAGCGGGCCGGGATCACCCCAGAGACGTGGCAGGCCGCCGTACTCCGATCGCCAGCCCGGCACCGGATCCTCTGTTGCAGCCGGCAGGCCGGGAAGTCGACGGTCTCGGCCGTGGCCGCGGTGCATCAGGCCCTCTACCACCCGAACAGCCTGATCCTGCTCCTGGCGCCCGTTGGTCGTCAGGCGAAAGAACTGCTCGGCAAGGTGCGAGACATCTATGCCGGCGTGCGGTCGGAGATGGGCACCGAAGCCGACAACGCAGTCACGCTCGAGTTCGCCAATGGCAGCCGGATCGTGGTCATTCCCGACAAGGAAGGGAACGTGCGCGGGTTCAGCGCCGTCGACCTACTGATCATCGATGAAGCGGCCTGGGTGCTGGATGCGACCTACCAGGCGGTGCGCCCGATGCTCGCGGTCAGCCAAGGCAAGGTGATGTTGCTGTCGACCCCGAACGGCAAAAGGGGCTTTTTTCACTACGAATGGAGCGCGGGCGGCGCCGATTGGCACCGCAGCATGATTACGGTCTTCGACGTGCCGCACATCGACCAGGCCTGGATTGCGACCGAGCGCGGGAAGATCCCGGCCAGCAACTTCGATGCGGAATACATGTGCGTCTTCGGGGAAATGGAGGATGCGGTGTTCCATTTCCCCGACATCCGCGACGCCCTGACCGACGACGTGAAGCCGCTCTTCGCCCAGGAGGCCGCATGACGCTCTACACCCCCACCTTCCTCGTGGGCCTCGATCTCGGTGAGCGCCGGGATTACACCGCCCTTAGCGTGCTCCAGCAGCACATTCTCCCCGGCAGCCGGACCGCCGCGATGCTGGCCGACCAGGACAACTCGGTGCTGGTGAACGCGGAGCATGAGTACCGGTACGATCTGATCGAGCTGAGCCGGTGGCGGGGCGAGGGCTACTCGGTCGTGATCCCCAAGTTGCGGGCGTTGTTGCCCACCTTGCGCCAGGCGGGGTTTCAGTAACAGTGGGATGCCGGGAGGCCGGCCCAGTACGAGCCGCAAATCACGATTCTGGTCGATCACACCGGCGTCGGGATCGCGATCGTCGAGGAAATCCGGAACGCCGGCATCCCTTGCCAGGGCATCACGATCACCGGCGGGGACCAGATCACCACCGACGGGGACGATTGGCGGGTGCCCAAGCGCGAATTGGTTTCGAGCAGCACTTGCGTGCGCGAAACCAAACGGCTCAAGATCGCCAGCACGTTGCCGCTCGCCGCCACGCTGGTGGCCGAGTTCGACAACTTCCGCTCCAAAAAGGCGGTCCTGACCGGGCACGACTCCTACGGCGCCGGCGCCGACTGGCGGGAAGGTAATCACGATGACCTGGTGTTGAGCGTGGCCATGGCCGCCTGGTTCGGCGAGCACAACGCCACGGAGGATGTCGAGCTCATGGAATCGCACATTGCGCTGCAGAACTACCTGCGGGCCTGCGGGCTCCGCTAAGCCAGGATCAACGAAAAGACCGGGAGGGCAGCATGAGCAAGAAGAACAAGAAAGCGACCGATGAACCCACGTCCCCAATGGCGGAAGCCCTCGGCCAGAGTGCCGATGAAGAAACCGCCAAGGGCTACTTCGACTCGTTGAGTGCCGAGCAGCAGTTGGTGAACTCAACCGATCCGGCCCTGGAATCATCTTCGCATTACCTCGGTCCTGATTACATGCGCCGCAACTTCCAGCAGTATGCGCCGGGATCACAGGTAATGGTCGACGCCATTGCCGAGGCTGTGGCCGAGAAGCTGGAGCCGATCATCGAGGCAGCCATCGAGCGGGTCCTTGCGGCCAAGGAGAACGACTAACCATGCCAGCCAAGAAAAACGTTGCCGCCGTCACCGCGAACGAGTGACCTACGTGTCCCCGAACAACGCGGTGAGCAACAGCTACGGCGGGGATGTCCATGTAACGGTGGTCGTGCAGGGCAGCGTCACCACCGAGCGCGAACTGACGGCCAACGTCACCCGTGAGATCGCGGCCGCCATCTGCAGCGACCTGATGCGGCACCGCACCGCGTCGGGAGTCACGTCGTGAGGTTGTGAGCCGGAGGGCGGCGATGGCGATGGTTGGTCAGGAAGATTAGGCTCGCGCGCCCGGCCGCACCGTGTCGTAAGCCCGCTGGCTGTAGACGGCGGTGGGCTGCCTTCGGCACGGGCCGCCCGGGCGGGTGGGTCACCCCTCACAATCATCGGCAAGCCGAATCCGTCAAATTGACGGATTTCCCGGTTCACGATCGACGGCGTGGTGATCGTGGCTCCCCTGCGATCGTGGCGCCTTCACGGTGTCCAGGGTTTCGTTTCGTCAGGTGGGGCCTCGGTGCTTTGCGGATAATGTCAATTGTCCGTATAGGAATAATCCAGGTCGGTTATCGGTTGAAGGGGACGGGCGGGTATTAGCCCATGAATGAATGTTCTAGCCTTTTTGCGCTATGAAAATGACCTATATGCATGTAGCCTTTCGGTCTTGTTCTGAAATAACCCATCTGTCCTGTCGATGCTACCTAAAGTGCCTAAGGACCATTCTCTACTTAGACCCGTTTTTTAGCGGGAGCTCTTCTGCCTCAGGCTGTGGACATGCTCCCACCATCACGATGGAACACCGACCAGACCGGTGTCGCTGGGGGTGATCGCATCACTCACGGCTGGATGACGTAGCTGAGGAAGGAGGCTTGATCAACTCGCTCCGTCGATCGCGCCGAGCATCGAATGTGGCGCAACGTATAGCATCTCGCTCTAGGAGTTGATGTACCATGGAAGACCACCGCACCGAAACAACACCTACGTCCGTCGCGTCAGGGATGTCACGTCGACGCATCCTCAAACAGGTCGGGATCGGCCTTGTTGGAGCAGCTGGCCTCGCAGCAGTTGGCCAAGGACAGGCAAGCGCTGGGGGCTACTACTGTCCCGTCTGCTACTACAACCCGTGTCAATGTCCACCGCAGAACGGTGGCGGTAAGCCCAAAAAGGACAAGAAGAACAAAAAGAACAAGAACAAGGGCAACAATGGATTCGGTAACGGCGGTAATGATGGATCCCCTAACGGCAAAACGGATGTTGATCGATAGGGGAGCCTGCAGTCTCGGCGTGACGTTTAGGCCACCTGTGGCGCCCAAGCTGACTAGGGCATCATCTGTTCGGCCTGACCCGTATCGCCAGTAGCATGAAGGAAGCCCCTGGGGGATTGCACCTCAGGGGCTTCCTATTACACCCTCCACAACCGCCGCAACCATGCCACGACACCTGTGAGCATTGGTTCGCTCGTCTGCGGCGATTCTGGGGTCTCTGACGTTGCTTCCGGTTCACTCGTGCCGGCCGTCAGCTGCTTGAGTTCGTTCTCGAGGTGCGCCGCTCGGGTCTGCCACAGCGCCGCGGCCGCCGCCAGGTCGGCATTGCGCCGGGTGAGGTCATCGATCAGCTCGGTCAGCGGCGCCAGGTCAATGGTCGGTTGGTGGTCGGTCGCTGCCGATGTGTGGTTGGTTGGCCGCGTGGTCGGTCGGTCGGTCCCTGATTCCTGGTTGGTCGCGACCATATCCACCAACCAGCCGGCTTCCGTTTTGATGCCGGACAGGGTGCCGCGCTTGATGCGTTGGCGTACCGCGTTGACCGTGATGCCGAGCTCGGCCGCCGCCTCGTCGAGGGTCAGGAGCGGAGGTGTGATCGGCTGGTCGGTCGCTGGTTGGTTGCCATCGACCACGGCATGATTTGGTTGGTCGGCTGGTTGGTCAGTCATGCCGGTGATGATAGCCGATGAATCCCACACGACATAGCCCATCAGTGCACCATCCATGCAGTCGGCTGGAATCCGAACGCTATAGGGATATGACGCGTCGGCCGTCAGGGGCTTCCAATTGCTCCCCAACGACCAGCCATACTTGCACGGAATCCTCACCCGGCACCGTGATTGCCAGTTCGCCCGCGCGGGTGACGGCGATGCCGACCGTGACCGGCTTGCCGCTCGATCCCGGCGCCGACACCGAGCCGATGCAGATGCCTCGCATGTCGTCGTCGAACCACATCTTGGCGATCATGGCCCGGGTGGCCGGGTAGGTCCGTGGCGTGGGGCCGGGGGAGCGTTCCTGGAGCCAGGCGGTCGCGGCCTCCAGGGCGAGATAGGCGTGGGGCCTGACCGCGGCGATCAGCGCGCCAGCATGCTCGTCGCCCATCGGTTCAAAGGGTGGCCACCAGGGCAGATCGATCATGGATCCATCGTACGGGACAGCACCGAAACGGCCCACATGTATGGCGTGAGCCGTCTCCGCTGATTCCGTTCATCCTGGGCGATTCTGGCGCGGCTCAGGCGACGTTGTCCTCCTTGATCTTGGAGAGGTCCGTTTCGTCGAACTCCGCGCTGAACCTGAAGCCGTACTTCCGGCGCAGCTTGCCCAACTCCGTGAACGACTGCGTGTCACCGAAGGTCAGCCCGCGCCGGCTCAGGTCGACCACGCTGACGAGGCCCAGTCGAAGCTGCTCCATCACGGCGCCCATCGCCACGCCATACTCGCGCGCCTCGCCGAGTGCATAGAGCATGAACTCGGTGTACTTCACCCAGACATCGGCGATCGCGGCCGGCTCCCGGCTGGTCATCGCCTGATCCATCAGGTACTCAAACTCTTGGCGCATGTCATCGATCTGCACCGGCACATCTCGCATGAGGACATCATCGAGAATCCCGGTTTCGAGAATCCGGCTCATATTCTGCGCGAACGCAACCGGGTCGGCCAGGAACCGGTGGTTTGCCGCTTCCCTGATCGTCTGGTTGTAGCGGGCAGGGTTTCGCTCCACGAGATTTGGCTTCGATCCGAGGTCCATATGTTCGGTCATTGGTAATGCTCCTGTGGGAGATACGTTCGAGAGCCGAACGTATCTCCATTTGGGATTTCGGGCCCTTTGTGGCCGTAACTCAGGCGGCGACTGGTTCCGCGTCGACGAACTCGCCGGCCGGGAAGATGCCGGCGTTCTGCATCGCGACGTGGGCCGGCACTCGGGTATCGAGGCTTTCGATCCAATACCGGACGCATTCGTCGTGATCGAGGGAGGCCGGGGTGCAGCCGGTGAGATCGTCGATCGGCCGGCCCTGCTCGATCCAATGCACCGAGAGGCCGTAGGTGTCGCCCGTGATCTGCACCTTCGGCTCGCCGTCGACCAGGATCACGGTGCGCGGCTCGATCCATTCCGGCTCAGCGGCGAGGCTGTAGTGGCCGTCTGTGTGGGCCAGCGTGATCGTCATGCCCGGATCGGGCTCTGGCGTGCCTGTCAGCCAGCCCAGCGCGGCCAACAGCGCGGCGTGGTGCTTGCATCGGCCGTGGCTCACGAACCCGCGACAGTCGCAACTCAGGCCCGTCACGTAGTGGAGCGTGCCCGGCTGACTGACCGAGCTCGCGAAGTGCCGACCGTCGCGATCCTTGATGAGCTTCACGCCCTCGGCCTTGGCTTTGGCCAGCAGCCGGGTCAGGGCCGTACGTTCGGTTTCGGTGATCCGGACGTCGGTGATGGTGTCCATGTGCGCCCTCCTGGGCGGGTGCCGGCCCGTTGCTGCGGTTCCGGCTCGTTGTGTCGGGTGAGACGCCGCATGTGTCTCTACCACCATAATAGCACCTAACTACTATATTGCAAGTAGTTTCACTGTGCTATTATCGAGGGAGTACGCTACTAACGTGCTAGCAGTCCTGTAGTTGTCGAGTGAGAGGTACGTACATGGAGAGCAAACCACTCCGTGAGGTGAGACGTCGAAACCTGTTTTCGATCGACGCCCTCGCCAAGGAAGCGAAGGTCAGCACGAAAACGATCGTTGACATCGAGCACGGCCGGCAGTCTCCGCGACTCGGCACGATGCGCAAGATCAGCGATGCGCTGAAAGTGGATCCATTCGGGATTACAGAGTTTGCGGAAACGATTGAAGAGGGGCAAAGCCTGGGAGAGCTAGCGGCCGCGTAACCGGCCGCCAGCCTGCAGCGTCCCACCCGCAGCAACGGGTGAGGGCGATTCCATTCTACCGAACCAACGGGGAGAGGAGACAATCCATGGACACTAAACATCTCGACCCACGTCGATGCGTCTTACTCTCGACGATCGCCACCGCTACAGGCCAAAGCGTCGAAGAAGTCACAACGCACTTTCGCGGGTTTATCGATAAAGGAATCTACCAGGGCGAAATCCTGCTCGCCGAGCAAGAAACTCCCGAAGGTTGGTCCGTCCCATCACCTACCTACGTGATGGGCGACGATGAGACACCACTGGAGATGATGGAACGAATGGCTTCCTATAGACCAACCCCTCGATGACGAGCAGCGCGTCCATTGAAGACCATGCACGCGACGGCAAAACGTTCAATGATCGTCAGCGGCTCTTCGAAGGCAGGCTAGACCAGGCGCTCCGCTTTATGCCTCCCGATCGCTTCGAGGCGATGATCCGGCGCCTCCCGTGGCAAGAGTATTTCGATGCGAACTTTGCACGACTCGCGCCCCAACAGTGGGCGGAACTTATGAAGTTCATACCCCTGGCCACTGAAGCAGAGACGCTCCGCGCTCAAGGCAACCACGCGGCGGCGGCATTTCACGAGAACATGCTTGAAGCGCTCGTACGACACTGGGCGGCCGGCTGTCAGATTCAAACCGCGTGGTTCATTGCCACGGCAATGAACACATTGCGCCTCTGTGTCTATTGCGACGCTTTTGAGCAACCACGCCCCAAGGAACTGGACAGCAGTGGCACACCAATCGTGGAACGTGTCGGTGACGACCAGATTGCGTTTGGGATCGAGCGGCCCTTAGTCGACCCATGGCTCCGCGTCGTGGTCGATCTCAATATGGGCACCGAGGACTGGAACCCGACAAAAGAGACCCCTGCTCAACTGCGCAAGCGCCTGGAACGCCAGTGCGCGAAACACATTGATGCGCAGGTCAAAGAGGCAACCACGCTGTCAACGAAAAGCACGAAGGTCAACCGAAAGGCGGTTGACTGGATGATCTTGCGTCGCGCCTGCAAATGGTCGGACAACCAAATCAACAATTGGTACCGCCCGGGCAAGGACAACAGAAAGGAGATCAGCAAGCAGATACCAGAGGCCGAAGCGGCCCTGGAAATCCGCTAGGGGTGGGGGAGTGACGTAAACATAACTCCCCCAATTGTTTCTGCGATTCAGACCCTGCACTATGGCTATGTAGACAAACGCACGCGCCGAGCGGAGGAACAGTCAATGTCTCAAGTAGTGATGAGCACCGGACAAGCAGCACGCGAACTCGGAGTATCCCAGTCACTCTTGCGCAAGTTGGAACTGATCGGCGCGGCGCCACGGGCTCAGCGAATCGCGGGTCTGGATCGTCGCCTTTATTCAACCCAAGACGTTGAGCGACTCCGGCGAATCATCAACGACCGACGCGCACGAGTGAGTCAGGCGGAGCCGATTGCCGCCTGAGTTAAAGCGAATCGCGCCCCCATATGGCCGGCAAGCCAGGAGCGCGATTGCAGAAGGACACCACCAAATGTCAAAACAAGCATACAGCAAACCCGATCCAGTGAACATCCCCCCGGAATTGCGTGCGGTCCCCCAATGGGGCAATTGGCACGGGGACAAGGTGATCCGCAACGGTTCGAGCACGAACCCGTCGACCTGGAAAACATTCGACCAGGCCCGCCGGCGGGATCCCGATCACCTCGTCTTTGTGTTTCGTCGGGATGGCGGCCTCGTCGGCATCGACCTCGACCACTGCCGCAATCCCGAAACTGGCGAAATCGAACCGTGGGCACAGGTTTTCGTCGACCGCTTCCCGCATGTCTATTGGGAAGTCAGCCTTAGTGGCACCGGACTGCACGGCGTCGGGTACGGCGCCCTGCCGACTGAAAAGAGCGGTTGGCACCCCGACGGGATCGGCGCCTTCCATCATTCGCGCTATTTCGTCGTGACCGGCAACGTGCTTGCTGGCCATGAAACCCTTGGCGACTTCGGCGATGATCTCGCCGATTGGTGTCGCGAGACTTTCCCGCCTGAGTCGGAGCCGAGCAGCGAGCCATTCACCAGAGTCGGCCTGAGCCTCGCCACCGAGGAAATCATCGACCGGGCGGCGAGGGCAGCCAACGGCGCGACGTTTCGCGAGTATTACGGTGGCGGCTGCGGCAACAAGCCCTCGATGAGTGAAGCGCGGTACGCCCTGATCGGCGCCTGCCTGTTCTGGACGCAGGATCCGGGTCAGATCGAGGAGATCATCCGCAGCTCTGGCCAATGGACCAGAAAGATCAAGGGCCGACCGGACTTGCTTCACAAGGAAATCCAGGACCAACTACATCGGTATCACGGCCCTATTTATGGCGATCGCCAGCAACCGACCTCATCAGCACCGCCCCAAGATATCCCAGCAGGAGCGACCTGCGACCAACAACTCAAGGTCGCACTGGAAACCATCGCGATTCAAGCCGCCAAGCTGAAAGCCGCCGAGGGGACGATCGCCACGCTTCGCGAGCGGGTCCGTCGTGGTGACGAACGGTGGGCAGTGGTGACGAACACGAACCTTAGCGCCGCGCGGCAAACAGCCGCCGTCCTTCCGAGCCTGTTTCAGGACGAGCGGCCACAGGAGCCCGCCTCAGCGACGGGGTACCGCGTGCCCCTGGATCGGCTTGCAGATCGAACCGGACTCGCACCGGAAACCTGTTCAAAGCACCTGCAGCAACTCGCGAAGTTCCAAACCACCGATGGAAGCCCCGTGCTCCACGTCGAAACCCGCTACGTCCCCCCCCATGTGGACCAGTCGACCGGCGAGATCGTCATTGGCCACAAGGAAGTCTGGATTGGCCCCGGCCCTATCCCGCAAGATGCTTTTGGGCACGTTCTCGCGACCTTGGCACCAGCCGAAGCGCCAAAGCATGGCGGCGCCCCTGACCGGAACGCGTGCCCCGACCATCCCTTCGCCGGTGTCATTCGCCGAACCAAAACCACCCGCAAGGTCACCCGCGAATGCGCCCACTGCAACACCATCCTAAACGTGGAGATCGTGCCCATCGGGCCCCCCACCGCTGAGTTCATCCCGGCCACGCCGCCTATCCCGCATGATGCTTTTAGGCACGAATCGGGTGACCCTGGACCGGATTCACCTATCCCGCATGATGCTTTTAGGCACGAATCGGGTGACCCTGGACCGGATTCACCTATCCCGCATGATGCTTTTGGGCCAGAGCCCTCCGGCGAGCCAATGCCGCAACATGCCGCAACTCCTACCAGTCACACACCTGACAAGAACCAATCCCGCAAGATGCGGCATAGCTCCCCCCCCCAGCGAAGAGCATCCTTCTGGCTCCTGGAATGGTCGCGATGGCGTGGCCGGTGACGACACCTGGACGAATGCCGGCTGGCGGTCAGCATGAACGCCCCCCTCATCATCTGGCATCCCGACGGCTCCGCGGCCGACGTCACCTTTCCGTACAGCGCCTTTGTGGTGGCTGAGATCAAGCACGTCGTGCCGGCCTGGCTGCGAAGTTACGACTCCAACACGAAGACCTGGACAGTCGCCGGGCGATACGTCCACCTTGTCTATCACGTCCTCGCCCAGGTGTTCGGCGAAGTCGACGTCGAGGGGTCCCGGACTGGGCCGGCTGATCGCGGCCGGCCGTCGCGTGATGACCCCTGGGTGATCCTCCACTTGCGACCCACGGCGCCCCCTGAGCTCGTCAGCGCCGCCCACAAGTGCCTGGCGAAACTGAACCATCCCGACGCCGGCGGAAGCACCGCGGTCATGCAGCGAATCAATCGTGCCGTCGAATCCATCCGGGAGGCGAGTTGATGACCACGAACGCCATGCACGTCCTCGTCGGCCGACTCAATACGGGCTGGATCGTGTGCGAGCGAGAAGCCGATCCTGAGAAACGCGCTCGGCTCGAGGATCACTGGATTGCCTTGCTTCGCCAATACGAGGCCCTTTGTGATCCGTCCTTCATCGTCGTGCCGGAACAGACAGGAGTTGCCGCATGATCCAGCCAGGACGACACAAAATCCATGCGTCGACGAAGGTGTGGACACTCGATGGCGACGCCTGGCGCTCGTTCCCGATCACCCGGCGCACGGCCGCCAAAGTCGTCATCGAGACGCCGGCCGGTGAGGTCCGAATCGATCGTATCCCGCTCGAGCGCAAGGGCTGGGCGTTGGCGCACGGCACCGTCTACCACCTGTCCCGGTTCGCCCTGCCGGCCGATGAAGAAAGCGAGGTAGCCGCGTGAAAAAAGTCGCCTACGTCATGTGCGGTACCGTTCTCGTGATCGTGGCCACCGTGCTGCGGATTCTCGCCGGCGGCGGGCTTGACCTGGTGTTGCTGGTTGGCCTTGGCCTCGTGCTGATCGTCGCCTCGGCTGATGTGCCAAGCCGGGCAGCGCGGGCGCCGTGAACGGGTATCAGGCGTCGCGTGGCGCGATTCCAGCGGCTTAGAAGCGATCCTCCGGCCTCGAACATCGCACCTTGAAAGGACACAGCACCATGGCTCACGTCGCACGCATCAGCATCGGCCAGATGCACTTCACCACGGTTCCCGACCAGCGGGTCGCGGACGTGACGGCGGAACTGGACCGGCAACGCGCCAACCGCCGCACGGCGACCGACGAGCGCGAGCGTGGCACTGCTGAGCGCAACATCGCCGACCTGGAGACCGCGCTCAAACGGCACAAGTCCGAGCACTTGCCGGGGCATGTCGCCAAGGCCCAGGAGGCCAGGCAGGTGGCCGATGCCGACGATCTGCTCCACCAGCTGAAGGCGCTCCGCAATCGGGCAATCGGCATCCTGCAAAAGGCGGAAACAGCCGGCGATTATCGAACGGCCCTCGCCGGCATCCGCGAAGCGCGCGGCTGCATTGAGACGCTGATGGAAGTCGAAGGCGAGCTCGACCGGCGCGGCGTGACGAACATCGTCGTCAGCGCCGATTGGATCGAGATTCGCAGCGCGATCCTCGTGACGCTGAAAGCCCATCCGGACGCCCGGCAGGCGGTCGCGGGCACGCTGGTGTCGCTCGAAGGGGGCAAGCGTCATGCCCGTGCTTGACGCCGCTCCTGGGGCAACCCTGGGGCAGATGGCAACCGATCTGGCGGCCGCCCTCGATCCGGTGGTGTTCGCCCAGCGGGCCGGCATCCAGCCGTTCGACTGGCAACAGCGGGTGCTACGGTCAGCGGCCCGGCAACAGATCCTGTGTTGCTCACGGCAGGCCGGCAAGAGCACCGTCAGTGCCACCGTGGCCCTGCATCAAGCCGTCTACGTCCCTGGATCGCTGGTCCTGCTCCTGGCGCCAGTGGGCCGGCAGTCGAAGGAACTCCTCGCCAAGGTGCGCGGCGTCTACGCCGACACGTCGGACAACGATGCCGAAGCCGACAACCAGGTCACGCTTGAACTCGCGAACGGGAGCCGGATCGTCATCATCCCGGCCAAGCAGGCCAACATCCGGGGCTTCTCGTCGGTGTCCCTGCTCGTGGTCGACGAGGCCCCGTTCGTGCCCGATGACGTGTACCAGGCGATCCGGCCCATGCTCGCGGTTTCCCAGGGCCGGATCGTGCTCCTGTCGACACCCAACGGGAAAAGGGGGTTCTTTCACTTCGAATGGACCCAAGGCGGCGCCGACTGGCTGCGCACGATGATCACCGCCCACGACTGCCCGCACATCGATCCGGCGTGGCTCGCGGCCGAGCGCCTCAAGATTCCATCCAGCATCTTCGAACAGGAATACCGCTGTACCTTCGGCGAAACGGAAGACACCGTGTTCCATTACGAGCATATCCAGCGGGCCCTGAACCCCGCCCTCAAGCCCCTCTTCCCGCCAAGAGACCCCCCAGGAGACCCGACATGATGCACTTCCCACCGACCTTTCTGGTTGGCCT
>MWVY01000098.1_pt1 | contig 20705 bp, 15 predicted proteins | sample 1047251 | NCBI WGS metagenome assembly MWVY01 (sample SAMN06349983, study PRJNA376086) | soil metagenome | isolation source: MS7-5 sample Antarctic (ecotone) soil | place: Antarctica | collected 2015-01-13
CTTTAGATTCGAGCGGTACAAGCGGTATTCAGCCTTTCCTGCAACTTGTTGCGCCTGACGGAATAACGGTAATTGCATCAAACTCCGGCAGTAGCAATGCGCGAATTCCTTCTAATGGTTTTTTCCAACTGACCTTGACCGGAACTTACACCATTCGCGCAGCCACGCTCGACAGCTTTGGAACTTATACGCTTTCGCTGTCTCTACAGCCGGCGATAACCTGCACTTACACGCCGTCTCCGACGAACACGAATGTTGCGCCGGGCGGTGGCATCTTTTTCTTTGATGTGCTGACAGGAAATGGTTGTCCGTCCGTTTTGGCAACAGTCGGAGCTAATGACGGACATATTCAAATAGTCTCCAACAGCGGCGGCAGAGTTACCTTCCGCGTTGACCCTTACACCGGTTTGACAGACCGGAACGGGACGATTACCGTTGCCGGACAAACTCATACAGTCAAACAATTTGGTATCAGTCCGCCCGCAAACGACTTTTTCGCGCAAGCTATTCCACTGCCGGGTATTTCCGGCAACATTGAAGGACGTAACTTTAATACGACGGCTGAATCGGGCGAACCGATACACGCCGGTAGCACCGCGAGCAAGTCGGTTTGGTATAAATGGACTGCGCCGGACAGCGGTTTATACAGCTTTACCACTTCCGGCAGTGATTTTGACACCGTGTTAGCGATTTATACCGGTTCGAGTGTCAATGCTCTGACACCAATTGCCGAAAACGATAATACAACGAGTTTCGACAACACCAGTAAAGTCAACTTCCGCGCCACCGGCGGCGTTGAGTATAAAATCGCGGTTGACGGCAAGAACGGCAGCAACGGCAATATTCGACTGGGTTATAGTCCTTTCCGTCGTTTGTTCCGCCTCTACTTACAAAACTTTAACGGTTTTGCTTCGCCGATAACGCCCGAATCAGTTGTTGCCAGACGGCAAGACGGTACGGGAGCATCGATTAACGGCATTCCCGTTTCGCTCGGCGTGTATGAATTCGATTTGCCGGAAGACAACGCTATTTATGTAGTTACTATTTCCGGTCCCAGTGGTATCACCTGGCAACCGTCGGGTTATATAATTAACAACTCGTCTGCTGCCTTCAACGAGCTAATGGAAGGCGCAGGGCAGTCAGGTAGTGGTCAAAACCAAACCTCGAATGCTACTAATACAATTCCGAGAAAATTTAGAGGATTCATCCACGGCATCAGCACGCTGGAAGAGTTAGCAGCATTACGGGTGCAGATCGCTTCAACCGGCAGTAGCAGCTCAGTAGCACCGGTAGATTGTCCAAACCCAACACTCCAGCCGGGAGGACCGGGCGGGATGATGCGAGTTCTTTACGAATGTGTGACTCAGCCCAACACGGTGCATCAGATAGTACCGTCTGCGCCGAACAAGGCTTTTTTGGTTCCCGTATTGGATCTTGAAAACCCGCTTACTAACGATACCGGTCCGGCTTCGGCTAACGCAATTACTGCTATGACGGCACCGACATATAACATCGGCGGGCGAGTTTTAGTCAACGGGCAAGGCTTAGGCGGTGCGACAATTGACATTTTCTCCGGTGCTATGACTGCTCGAACAACAAGCGATGCGAACGGAAATTATGTGTTTGCAAATCTCGCTCCCGGTCTTAGCTACATGCTGAAAACGGCACGAGCTGGTTTCATCTTCCAACCGCAAACCGTCACATTGATAGCACCCGGAGCCACTCTTAATTTTTCGGCGCAAACTTGCACCTATTCATTTTCCGGCAACGGCAATTTTCTTGCAAATGGCGGTCCAGGTGAGTTTAGCGTAACGGCAACAACAAGTCAGGGTTGCGAGTGGACGGCGACAAATGGCAGTAACAGCGAATGGATTACCGTCAACTCCGGCAACAGTGTTGGCAACGGAAAGGTGCAGTTCACCGTTCCGCAAAATAACGGCTCGGCGCGCTCCGGCAGCATTATTGTCGGCGGACAGAGTTTTACGGTTACGCAAGCCGAGGGTTGCACATATAGTTTCAGCGCAACGAGTGGTCCAATCTATCCGGCGACGGGCGGCACAGGCAGTTTCAATGTAACAGCGTCAAGCGGCGGCTGCCCGTTAGCGGCGGTGGCATCCGATAACTGTATGATCAGTCTAAGTGCCAGTAACGGAGTGGTCAACTTTACGGTGGCAAACAATCAGGGAGTGGCACGCACGGCGACTATTACGCTCGGCGGACAGACGTTCACCATCAATCAGGCGGCAGCACCCGGCACGCACCGGACGCGCTTTGACTTTGACGGCGACGGCAAGGCTGATATTGCCGTCTATCGTCCGTCAAACGGTGTCTGGTATCTGCAGCAAAGCACGGCGGGCTTTACCGGAGTAGCTTTCGGCGCGGCGGAAGATATTCCGGTGGCGGCGGACTACGACGGCGACGGCAAAACTGATATTGCCGTCTATCGTCCATCGAATGGTGTCTGGTATCTGCAGCAAAGCACGGGAGGCTTTACCGGCATAGCTTTCGGTGTGGCAACTGATATTCCGCAGCCTGCCGATTTTGACGGCGACGGCAAAGCCGAACTTGCTGTTTTCCGTCCGTCAACCGGCACGTGGCATACCTTTAATCTGGCAACCAATCTGCCCAACTCGTTAGCATTTGGTCAGAATGGCGACAAACCCGTGGTCGGCGATTACGATGGCGACGGAAAAGCCGATTATGCCGTTTATCGAAGCGGCACTTGGTATATTCAGCAAAGCACACTCGGCTTTACGGGCATAGCATTTGGTGATTCAAACGACAAACCGATGCCTGCTGATTACGACGGCGACGGCAAAACGGATGTTGCCGTCTTCAGACCAAGTAATGGTGTGTGGTATCTGCGGCAAAGCACGGCAGGTTTTACGGGAGTGGCGTTTGGAACGAGCGGAGACATTCCGGTGGCGGCTGACTACAACGGAGACAAGAAAGCGGATGTCGCGGTGTTTCGCCCGTCGAACGGCATATGGTATATCTTGTCGTGTACGAACAATGCACAGTTTAATGGGACATTATTTGGTTTAGGGACCGACAAACCGGTAGAGAATCCAAATACGCCCTGAGGTAGTTGGAGAATGGGAAGGAAGTTTGCTGTTGCTGTTGGAATATTAGCGTTTAGCAATAGCAAACTTACTTTATCTTTCTACAATATAAACGGATTAAAGAGATTATGAAAAAGCATCTGTTGTTCACTTTGGCTATAATTATCGCAGTTTTTGGAGCGAGCGGCAGTAAGTTTGTTTCAAATGCAGTAGCAAAATCGGCTGAAACAGAACAAGTCAAGCCTGAGTTGGTATTGCAGACCGGTCATAGCAAAGCCGTCGAAGCGGTAGCTTTTAGTCCTGATAATCAATGGGTTGCGTCCGGCAGCGTTGATAACACTGTCAAAATTTGGGAGTTTGAAACAGGACGTGAATTACGCGCTCTGATTGGTCATACAGGAGCTATCAAGGCTCTGGCTTGTAGTACAGACGGACGTTTATTAGCTTCTGGCGGCAATGATAAAACAGTAAAAATTTGGGAGGTTGAAAGCGGAAAAGAACTCAGGTCGTTTGCCGTTCCAGACGGCTCGGTCGAAGCGATTGCTTTTAGCTCTGACGGACAAAAACTAGCCGTCGGCAGTTCCGGCGGCACAGTAATAATCCGGGGTATGGCAAGCGGTCAGGAATTACCCAAACTTGCCGAGCATACCAGCGCAGTTTCTGCGTTGGCATTTAGTCGGGACGGCAGATTTTTGGCTTCGGGAAGTTCCGATAATACCGTTAAAATTTGGGATGTTAATAAAGGGCGGAGAACAAAAAACCTGAAATTACACACGGACAAAATAAAAGTTCTGGAGTTTAGCGAAGACGGTGAAAGTTTGGCTTCCGGGAGTTTTGATAAAACGGTCAGAGTGTGGAAAACATCCAGCGGGCGCGAATTGTCCGTTTTTAAAAATCACACCGGCAAAATCTTGACGCTTAATTTTATACCCGACGGAAAAATTATATCAGCCGACTCCAACCGTGTTGTTAAAATCTGGGATACGGCAAACGGACGTGAATTAAGTTCTGTCGCTCAACCGGCAAATGAGGATTCGGCTGACGAAGCAGAGTCGGCTGTTTTCAGTTCGGACAAAAAATTTATGGCAACCGGTAACGGCGACCGAACAGCTGCTTTATTTGATGCCAAAACGGGTGAAAAACTTAAAACGCTTGAAAATCATACAAGCGGTTTAGCCGGAGTAGCTTTTAGCTCTGACCGCCATTGGCTGGCGGCGGCAAGTATTGATAACACGGTCAAACTGTGGGATCTTCAAACAGGTCAGGGATTATCGCCACTGACAGGTCATACCGGTTTTGTTACCTGTGTGGTTTTTCATCCTGACAACCAGAGATTAGTTTCCGCCAGTATTGACGGAACAATCAAAGTTTGGGATGTTTTAATCGGAAAATCTCTTTACACACTTCCCAGTAATACGGGTTCGGTCGGCACTTTGGCTATCGGCAGTAAAGGGCGATTGCTTGTTTCCGGCGGTATTGACCGGACAATCAAATTGTGGAATTTAGAAACAAAAAGTCAAATCGGTGCTCTCGACGGACACGCCGGTGAAGTTACATCGGTTTCGATAAGCCCTGACGAACAAATAATTGCTTCCGGCAGTATGGATAAAACCATAAAATTATGGGATGTTCGCACTCAAACTCCGTTACGCACTTTGGAAGACCATATAGGTAAGGTTGATTCCGTCGCTTTCAGCCCGGACGGACGGATTTTAGCGTCGGGAAGTATCGATAAAACAGTTCGCGTGTGGGAAACAGCAACGGGACGTTTGCTGAAAACACTGATAGGACACACGGGGGAAATAAATTCCGTTTCGTTTAGTCCTGACGGAAAACAAATAGCTTCAGTTAGTCGGGATAAAACCGTGCGCTTCTGGAATGTTGCAAACGGTCAAGAAGAACGCACTATGACCGGTCATGTCGGAACGGTTTCTTCTGTGTCCTATACGGCAGACGGACAATGGCTGGCTTCGGGCAGTGAAGACGGAAGTATCATTATCTGGAAAAAGGAAACCGGAAACCGTCTGGCGACATTGATTTCTTTGAAAAACAGTGATGATTGGTTAGCAGTTACGCCGGAAGGTTTTTTTGACGGTTCAACATCCGCCTGGAATCAACTTCTCTGGCGATTCGGAAAAAACACTTTTAATGTTAAACCCGTCGAAGTGTTTTTTCAAGAATTTTGGTCACCCGGTCTGTTGGCTGATTTATTAGCCGGACAAAAATTACCTTCGACCAGCGATATTTCCAGTAAAGACCGCCGCCAGCCTGCCGTAAAAATTTCGACTGCCGACGTGAAAAATGCGGATAATTCCGTTTCCGAGCGTCAAATCAAAATAAAAGTGGAAGTTTCGGAAGTTCCGCCCGGCAATAGTTATCAAACCGGCAGCGGAGCGCGTGATGTTCGCCTTTTCAGAAACGGAACATTGGTTAAATTGTGGTCGGGAGATGTTTTAGGCAAAGAACTGGAAACCACTGTTTCAGTGGTGAACGGGCAAAATCAACTGACCGCATATGCGTTTAACAACGAAAACATCAAAAGCAGTAACGCGCTCCTGAAAATTAACGGCTCAGACAGCCTGAAACGCAAAGGTGTTCTTTACATTATTGCTATCGGAGTCAGCGAATATTCCAATCCAAAATATAATCTGAGTTATGTTAAACTCGATGCCCTGGAATTTGGCGAACAACTGTTAAGCAAACAATCTGCGTTAAAACAATACGAACGCATCGAGACAGTTCCGCTTTTTAATCAGGATGCAACGAAAGAAAATATACTTACCGTTTTCAAACGGCTTGCCGGAATTAAGGATGAACAACCTTCAAAAACTTTATCACCTGTGCTTGCCAAGCTGCAGCGCGCTCAGCCCGAAGATACGATAGCCATCTTTTTCTCCGGTCACGGGACATCTCAAAACGGACATTTTTATGTTCTTCCGCATGATTTGGGATACAGCGATCCAAATCTGCCGTTAAATGCAGAAAGACTGGAAACCTTGCTGAATCACAGTATTTCCGATGTCGAGATGGAGCAGGTATTCCGTGAAATTGATGCCGGTTACTTGCTTTTAATAGTGGACGCTTGTAATTCAGGACAGGCTTTGGAGGCGGAAGATAAACGGCGCGGTCCGATGAATACCAAAGGGCTTGCCCAGCTAGCGTATGATAAAGGAATGTTTATTCTCACCGCTTCGCAAAGTGTAGAATCGGCTTATGTTTCCAAAGCCTTAAAACGCAGTTATTTGTCGTATGCGCTAATTGAAGAGGGATTAAAAACTTCGGTAGCGGATATAACTCCGAAAGACGGACGAGTATCAATTCGGGAATGGTTTGATTATGCAACAAACCGTGTCCCGCAATTGCGGCAAGAGGTAACTAGCGGTCTTTTGAAAACGGAAGAAGGAAAAGGTTTGGAAGAAGAGGAAGTAGAACAACAATCATTTAAAGGTAAAGGAACTCAGCGTCCGCGAGTCTTTTATCGAAGAGAAACAGACCCGAATTCGTTAATTATATCAGAGGTAAGATAATAAACCTCGATTAAAATAGAGTTAAGGAGAGAAAATTATGATAAACACAAGTAAGTTAAGAATCTTTTGTTTGCTTTTTACGCTCGGGATTTTTGTTTGCCTGAGCGGGACAATCAAATGTTTTGCTCAAGAAGAAGAATCAAAGAGCATTCAATCTGTAGAATTGATAAAGAAACGACCGCCGGCAAAATCATTGTTGAGCCAAAATGCCGGTTTGATTGCGAGAAAACCAAGCGTAAAGTCTAACAAAAATGAAAAACCCAAAAAACGCTTTTACCGAGTTGTTAAAACTCCGCGAACCAAGCCGATAGCAAAAGCACCTGTCAAAGCTGCACCGAAAGGTATAATGGACGGACTTCTTGGTTTTACCGTCTGGAAACACCGCCCGGCAACCGAAACAGACGCCGCAAAAGAATTGGTTGAAGAAAAAATAGGCGGCAAAGTTCAAAATTCCGAATACACTCTGGAAAGAATGGGATTAGATGTCCCGCTGGCAATCGGTGAAAAAATCCGGCTAAGTATCGAATCGCTTTCCCACAGCGGCTATCTTTATGTAGTTAATCGTGAACTCTACAGCGACGGCACTTATGGTGTTCCGAAATTAATTTATCCGACTCTGCAAACCAATAGCAGAAATAGTCCTGTTGAGGCGGGCGATTTAATTTTTATACCTGAATCTTCCGCAAAGGTTTTCACAGTGAAGGCTAATCAGTCGGAGAAAAAACAGGTTGGCGAGATTTTAACTGTCATTATTTCTCCAAAGATTTTAATTGACGAATCAATGCTGAAGACAAAAGCGATAGATTTACCGATGGCTCAATTTACAAGTTGGCTCAAGCAGTGGGAAGTCAACACAACTTTATTTGAACAAGAAGGAAGTGTCGGACAAACAATTACGCCGGTTGAACAAACTGCCGGTCAAGATGTCGCCAAAGGCTTGGTCGAAGAGCCGGCTGCTCTAACGCAGGATGATCCTTTACCGCAGTCGGTTTTTCGCAGTAAAGTCAAGCGCGGAAATCCGATGCTGGTCAATGTTTTGTTAAATTTTCGCTCAAATTAACTATGCCTCTTGCGAAAATATTTTTGTAATTTAGACTTTCGACCGTTCCTTGTGATAATCTAAGCGTTTTCAAATCATAAAAAGGGAAAATCAAGCATAAAAAATGGTTGAAGAATACGCATTCGACAATACTGAAGAACGCCGCAAAAACAGGCAGAACGGGACGGGTTGGATAGAAGTTATTGTCGGTTCGATGTTTTCCGGCAAATCGGAAGAATTGATTAGAAGATTAAGACGCGCTCAGATTGCGCGGCAAAAGGTGCAGGTTTTCAAACCAAAGATTGACGACCGCTATTCGATTGAGCAAATCGCTTCACATTCGGGAATGACGCATATTTCAAAACCCGTGATGACGGCAAAGGAAATCCTCGCTCAGATTGAGCCTGATACGGAAGTTATCGGAATTGACGAAGGACAATTTTTCGATATGGAAATTATCCAAGCCGTCAATGAACTCGCCAATCAAGGCAAGCGTGTGATTATTGCCGGACTTGACCAAGATTATACGGGCAAACCATTTGAGCCGATGCCGCAGCTTCTCTCGATCGCGGAATTTATTACGAAAACTCACGCCATCTGCGTTGTCTGCGGGCAAACCGCCAATTATTCGCAGCGCACGTTTGAATCGGACGCGCGAGTCGAGGTTGGCGCAAGCGGAAAATATGAAGCCAGATGTAGAAAATGCTTCGTGCCGCATTCGGACGCGCCGACAGTTTTGTAGAAAAAAATGAACCAAGCGGGCTTTAAGCTGAACTTTTAAAATTTGGCGATTCTCAGCTTTCTTCCATCCGAACTTTCAGAATTCGGCGTTTATAAACCTTTTCGACCTTAAAAATATGTCCGTTAAACCGCACACTTTCGCCTTCGGTCAAAATCTGTCCGGCTTCGCTCATTAAAAATCCGGCAACCGTTGTGTAGCTTTCAGAAACCGGCAAATTCAGATGTAGACGGCGATTCAAATCTCTGATTGCCACACTTCCGTCCAAAATATAGCTTCCGTCGGTTTCCTGATGAATTTGTTCGTTGACTTCTTCGTCGTGTTCGTCGGAAATATCACCGACAATTTCTTCCAAAAGGTCTTCGAGCGTGATAATTCCCTCAACGCCGCCGTGTTCATCAACCACAAAACCGAAGTGAAATTTCTCTTTCTGCATTTGCCGCAAAACGTCTTCAAGCCGCGCCGTATCAACCACATAAAAAGGCTTTTTCAAAACCCGTTCGAGTTTGAACATCCGTGGTTTGACGAGCAAATACTGCATAATGTCCTTGCCATACAGAACGCCGACAATATCGTCAAGCGAACCGCGATAAACGGGAAGACGCGAATATCCGTGTTGGCGAAACGCTCCGGCAATTTGTTCAAGCGTCGAACTTTCGGGAATCGCCACAATTTCCGTGCGCGGAATCATCGCTTCTTTGACGGTTGTTTCGCTAAACTCGAAAACCTGATTGATGAGTTTTCGTTCTTCTTCATTTAAGTGTCCGCTTTCCTGCGAAACTTTTATCAGTTGGCGGATTTCGTCTTCGGTATAACTCGAGCCGTGTTCGCCGGAAGGATGCAACCCGAAAAGCCGGACGGTTTTTGTGCCGGTCCAATCAAGCAATCGAATCGGATAATTAAAAATTTTGTAAAAAATTTGTAAGGGTAATGCTATGATAAGCGAAACTCTTTCCGCCAGTTCGAGCGCGACGGTTTTCGGTGCTAATTCGCCAAAAACGATGTGCAGAAACGTAATGAAGGAAAATGCGATGGTAAAAGAAACCGTATGCAAAACCGTTCCCGAAGAAAGAAATGCCAAACCTGTTGCATCACCCAAACGAATTAACACAGGCTCAAGCAAACTCGCCACAGCCGGTTCACCAATCCAACCTAGTCCGAGCGATGCCAGCGTAATACCAAGCTGCGTGGCGGAAATGTAGGCGTTGAGATTATTGAGCAAGCCCAAAAGTCGTTCAGCGGGTTTGCTTCCTTCGGCGACAAGTGCTTCGATACGCGATTTTCTGACGGCGACGAGCGCGAACTCAGAGGCAACGAAAAATCCGTTGGCAAGCACCAAGAAAATGACAAGAAAAATGTTAAAGACGGTGGAAGCAAATGTTACAGGTTCGGAAACTGCGCCGGTTTCAGCGGCGAACATTAAAAATATACTAGCAGGGTCGTCCATTTTTGAATTTTAATTTTTTAATTAAAAGCTGTCTCAAAATTTTATTCAGCATTTTTGAAATAGCTTCTAAAAACATTCCTCTACAAAAATAAAAATCAATCGTCTGCATTATAGCACGAAAGGTTTTAGTTAAAAAATTAATGTTTTCGCTCTCTTTCTCGCCTCTACGTTTAGACTATTTACGATTCGCGCTGATAAATGTCTAAAATCTCTTGAATCAACGGCTGACACGAACCGCAGCCGCCGCCCGCGCTACAAATTTTTGTAACTTCTTCGATGGTTTCAAGCGAATTTTCTTTTATCACATTTTCAATTGTTTCTTCCGACACGCCGAAACAAGTGCAAATCAAAGCCTTTTCGCCCGTAAATTCTTCAATCTGAAAAGCGCGAAAATCGGCAAACGCCGCTTGCAGCACTTCCAAACATAATTCCAAACAGTGTGTGCGATGCGCGGGAAATTTTTCGAGTTCGCGTTCGATGTTTGCTTGCAAAGTTTCTTTATCCAAGCCGTGAAGTTCAACCAATCGTTCTCCGACAATTTTTTCCGTTAAAACATCTGCCGCCGCAATCAAAAATCCGCAGCCGTTTGAATTGAATTTTGCGTCAAGAATTTTTTTGGTTTTAAGTTCAATCCGCAAATAAACACGCACAAACGCGCCGCACACGAAACTCGCGCTCGTTCCGACGGCGTTTGCGCCTTTCGTTTTGCCAACATTTTGCGGACGCTGAAACTTTTCGTTGATTTTCGGCGGATAAAAACTCACGGGTTAATAGTAAATGGTAAACGGTAAATGGTAAATTGTTTCGAGAGAGAAATTTATTAATTTTTTGAGTCAATTTCTTTGCGCTCTTTGCGTCTTTGCGTGAAAATTTGTATAAAATATATTAAATGAGATTTTTTGTCTTTTGTCTTTTACCTTTTGCCTTTTGCCTTTCGGCGTGTCGTCCCGCCGCCGCGCCGGTTTCCATGTCTAATGAACCTGTTTCAATAAATAATGTTCCTCTTCCGCCGTCAAAGCCGATTGGCGAAATGATTTGGACGGGTTTTGACGGTAAAGAGCAAAAACTCAAAGATTTGCAGGGAAAAGTTGTCGTGTTGGATTTTTGGGCGACGTATTGCCCGCCGTGTCTAGAAGAAATTCCGCATTTAAATGAACTGCAAACAAAATACGGCACGGAAAAACTGCAAATTATCGGGTTAAATGTCGGCGGCGATGAAGACCTGCCGAAAATTCCCGCGTTTGTTGAAAAACTTAAAATAAATTATGCTCTGGCAACTCCCGAAGATGCGTTGATGCAAATTATTTTCGGCAATCGAAGTGAAATTCCGCAAACCGCCGTTTTTGACCGCAACGGCAATTTGGTGCAAAAATTTGTTGGCTATGATTTGAAAATTAAATATGATTTAGACAAAGCGATTGAACAAGCATTAAGCCAATGAACGACAAACGCGCGGATAAATCTATTCTGACAGTCGAACAAATTTCTGCGGGCGGCGTGGCATTTCGTCAGAACGATTCTGATTTTGAAATAGCAATAATTTCCGTTAAACCGACCCGCCGCTGGCAGCTTCCAAAGGGCATCGTTGATAAAGGCGAAACAAATGAAACGGCGGCACTGCGCGAAGTGCGCGAAGAAGCAGGCATCGAAACCGATTTGCTTGATAAAATCGAAACAATCGAGTATTGGTATTACGGCACAAAAAATGGCGAGCGCGTGCGGTTTCATAAATTAGTGCACTTTTTTCTGATGAAATATCTTTCGGGCGAAACGGAAAATCACGACCACGAAGTCGCCGAAGCGCGTTGGGTTAAAATTGATGAAGCCGTTAAAATGCTGGCTTTTAAGAGCGAAAAATCGGTAGTTGAAAAGGTTGTTGGACTGATTCCTCAGTTCATTGAAAAATAAGAAGTTTAATTTAGCTAAAAAGCGTGATTCAATTCTTAAGGTAAGAAAATGCATGATAGAGAAATTTTTATATTTTTAGGAGAAAAATTATGTCAAATGAAACAGCAGAAGACACGGTGGACGTTGAGAAGATTTACCCGACTAGTGAAGTTGTAGATAAATTGCGGCGTTTGGCTGATGCTTTAGAGGCGGAAAAAACTTTTGAAATACAGATTGGCGGTGAACGCATTTATGTGCCGCCGTATGCAACTATTGAGTTTGAGTATGAGCGTCAAGGCGATGAAGAGGAAATTGAAATTGAAATGAAATGGACTCGCCGGTAAAAACAGGAGAAATTAAACAAAAGCATTTTGCGTTTTGGCAAAAATCTTTTTCACCGCCCGAATTGTGTTGCAATGAATTTCCACCGTGTCATTTATATCTAAAGCGTAACCGCCGGACATAACGGTAACAATCGGAACTTCGCGCCGTTTGGCAAATTCCAAAACCGTTTCATCTCTTTGCCGCAAACCTTGCATCGTTAAACCGAGCCGTCCGAGTTTGTCTTTTTCAAACGGGTCTGCTCCGCCTAAGTAAAAAATAATATCGGGATTGTGCAAGAAAACACGCGGCAGTGCTTCGTTTAAGATTTCAAGATATTCGGCATCGGAAGTTCTGTCGGGCAGTTCTATGTCGAGGTTGGATTTTTCTTTAAAGAGCGGATAATTTTTCGCGCCGTGCATCGAAAATGTGAAAACCTCTTCTTCGTCTTTGAAAATAAAAGCCGTGCCGTTGCCTTGATGAACGTCGCAATCAACGATTAAAAATCGTGTTGCAAGTTTTTCTTTTTGCAAAACTCTGACGGCAACGGCGACATCATTTAAAACACAGAAACCTTCGCCTCTATCGGGAAAAGCGTGATGTGTTCCACCCGCGAGATTTGACGAAAATCCCGTTTCTAAAGCGTGAAATGAAGCATTGATTGTGCCTGAAACCGCCAGAAACGAACGCTGCACCAACGATTTTGTCCAAGGCAAACCAAGTTTGCGAACTTCCTTCGCCGTCAAAGTTCCGTCAACAAGGCGCGTTATGTAATCTTCCGTGTGAATAAGTAATAAACCCTCGATTTTTGCCGGTTGCGGCTCGCTTATTTCATCATTTTGCAAAGTTCCTTCGGCAAGAAGTTTGTCGCGCACGAGTTCAAATTTCTTTATCGGAAAAACATGACCTTCGCCAATGTCGGCGTAATAATAAGGCGAATAGAAAATTCGGTAACTGCTCATTCTTGGTTCGATATAAAAACTTTCAGATAATTTTTGCCGCAAAAACGGACAAAATTCATTTATGTTTTGTGTTTTCTGCGCCCTTTTGCGGCAATCCTTTTCATCTCGCACCGCAGATTACAATAAATTATGCGATTGATTCCGCGCTTATGTGAACCGAATTTAGTATTTCGGCACGGTTGCGTCAACTTCGTCCGACCAAGCCGCGATGCCGCCTTTTAAGTTGATAAGCCGTCCCGCAAATCCTTCTTTTTGCAAGGCTTCAATCGCTTTTGCGCTTCTTACGCCGCCTTTACAATGCACAACCGTTGTGCGCGTCGCGTCAATTTCATTTGCCCGTTTGACAACTTCGCCCAACGGAATCAACTTTGTATTCGGAATTTTGGCAATTTCATATTCGTGCGGTTCGCGCACGTCAATCACTTGCACATCTTTTTCATTTTCCAACCAATTTTTCAACTCCGTCGCCGTGATTTCTTCCAAAATCGGCGATTGAGTTTGTTCAGGCTGGCGCAAACCGCAAAATTCTTCGTAATCAATTAATTCTTTGATTGTCGGATTGTCGCCGCAAATCGGACAATCGGGATTTTTGCGAAGTTTTAGTTCGCGGAATTTCATTTGCCAAGCGTCAAACAAAAGCAGACGATTTAATAAAATTCCTTCCGCGCCTAAAATTACTTTGATAACTTCATTCGCCTGAATCGTGCCGACGATGCCGGGCAAAACGCCCAAAACTCCGCCTTCGGCGCACGACGGCACAAGTCCGGGCGGCGGCGGTTCGGGATAAAGACATCGGTAACACGCGCCTTTTTCCGCCCAAAAGACGCTCGCTTGCCCTTCAAACCGAAAAATTGAGCCATAAACATTCGGCTTTTTTGTCAAAACGCAAGCATCATTAACCAAATAGCGCGTCGGAAAGTTGTCAGTGCCGTCAACTACGACATCATAATCTTTAAAAAGTTCGAGCGCGTTTTCACTTGTTAAGCGCGTTTCGTAAGCGTCAATTTTTGTATTCGGATTGATGTCTTTGAGACGTTCGCGCGCCGATTCGATTTTTGGTCGCCCAACATCTTTTGTGCCGTGAATGATTTGCCGTTGAAGATTGGATTTGTCAACCACGTCGAAATCAACCAAACCGATTGTGCCGACACCTGCCGCCGCGAGATACAAACCCAAAGGCGAACCTAAACCGCCCGTTCCAATCATCAAAACTTTTGCCGCTTTTAGTTTGCGCTGTCCTTCGAGTCCGACTTCGGGCAAAATCAGATGCCGGCTGTAACGTGTATATTCGTCGCTGCCCAGCGTCGGCAAATCGTCGGCGATTTTTGCTTCCGTTGCGATGTTTCCGCCCGCAATTGAAGGCACAATCATCAGCGTTTCGCCGTCTTTTAATGGCGTTGCCGCACCGTCGAGATGCCGAATGTCTTCGTCGCCGACATAGACATTGACAAAGTTTCGCAAAGCGTCCTGTTCATTAAAAAGATGCTTGCGTAAATCAGCAAACTGCGTTGTTAATTGGTCTAAAGCCTCGCCCGCGGTTGCGGCTTCGACTTCAATTTCCGTATTTCCATCGGCAAATTGCCGCAAAGGTGTCGGAATTACGATTGTTACTGCCATAATTTAATACTCCTTGATAGCTAAAAAAGTTTTTTTCACCACAGAGAACGCGAAGAAAATCAACAGGGATGAAGGGGATAGACAAAGATAAAAAAATTTATAAAAATCCCTTTAATCCTCTTTATCCCTGTTAATTTATTTGCTTTTATCTGTGTTCATCTGTGGTTAAATTTCTTCTTTCTTAATTTCCTCTTCGTTAAATTTTGAACGGTCATTTTCCATTTCCCACGAAAACATTTCCGCCGCTTTGCCTTCGACAACCGAAACGATGATATATGACCAAACAGGCAAAGCGTGGTCTAAATCATATTGGGACGGAACGGCGGGACAATCGGGATGCGAATGATAATTGCCGACGACATCAAGTTTTTTCTTGCGAGCGTAACGCTCACCGCGCATTACGTCTTCCGGCAAAATCAAAGTGCGATTATGCCGCGCTTCTGCTTCACGGGCGTTTTCAAGCGGAAAAGTTTCAACGATAACTTTGCGCCCGTCTTCATCAAAACGCCCGATGAGCAAACCACAACATTCGTGCGGATAATCACGCTCGCCGTGCGCTTCGATTTGCTTTTTATATTCTTCGTTTAGATAAATCATTATTGTTTTTAATGACAACGCAAAATTACTTTTGCCTTTTTTACTTGAATAAAGCCTGTTCAATATCCGCGATAATGTCCGCGGCATCTTCAATGCCGACAGAAATCCGTACAAGTCCGTCGCTGATGCCCAAGTTCGCGCGTTTGGCGGGCGAAAGTTCTCGGTGCGAAGAAATGGCGGGATGCGAAACGCTTGTAAAAACATCGCCCAAACTCGTCGCCCGCACACATAAATTCAAAGCGTCCATAAAGCGAAAAGCCGCTTCCCGCGTGTTTTCTATAAGTTTGATGGAAACCAGCGCACCGCCAAACGGTTCGCGCAAAACACGCCGAATGACTTTTGCTTCAGCAGACGAATTTAATCCCGGATAAAAAACGGTTTCAACTTTTTGATGATTTGACAGATATTCCGCCAAACAGTTTGCGTTTGCACACTGTCTTTCTATACGCAAAGCGAGCGTTTTTATTCCGCGCAAAATCTGATGCGCTTCCCAAACGCTCAAAACTCCGCCGACAAGTTTCATCACGCCAATCAATGCCGGACGGTCGAGTTCTTCTCCGGCGACGACAACGCCGCCCATCGCGTCGGTATGACCGCCCAAATATTTTGTCGCGCTGTGAACCGCAAAATCCGCGCCGAATTTTAGCGGTTGACACAGAAAAGGCGTGGCGAAAGTGTTGTCAACAATAAGCCGCGCTCCGACTTCGTGCGCGATTTCAGCGCAAGCCTCGATGTCGCAAATTTTCAAAAGCGGATTTGAAATCGTTTCCGCCAATAAAACACGCGGTTTGATTTGCGCAACCTTTTCGCGCAAGGCGTTTATGTCCGAAAAATCCGCCGTTACGGTTTTCACTCCGAAGATGCCAAAAATTTTATACAGCAACTCAAAACTCGCGCCGTATAAATCTGCCGAAGCCAAAACAATCGCGCCGGGCGACAATTCGCAGGCGAATAACGCCGCGTGAAGTGCCGCCATTCCCGAAGAATAAGCAAACGCCGCTGTGCCGTCTTCGATAACGGTCATCGCCTCTTCCAAAGCCGCTACCGTCGGATTGCCGTTGCGCGAATAAATATAATCGGGCGCGTCACCGGCGAATATCTTATCAATTTCCGCCATCGAATCGTAAGTATAAGTTGCTGTCGTGTAAATGGGATTTGCAACCGGTAATCCGACGGGCAAAGGTCGTCTTTCTCCGGCGTGAACCAATTGTGTTGTAATTGCAGGTTTGCTCATTGCGCTATCTTAACCTTTGCGAAATATAATCTCAAAATGAACTTTTTAAAGAACTGACATCTGCGGTGCGTCCCAAAAACTTTCGCTTAAATACTTGTCGCCGCCGTCGCAAAGAACGGTAACAATAACTGCATCATCTTTTAGTGTTTTCGCCAAATGCAATGCGGCAAAAACATTCGCGCCGGAACTGATGCCGACAAACAAACCTTCTTCGCGGGCTAATGTTCGCGCCATTTCTTGCGCGTCTTCGGTGGCGACTTCAACATTTTTGTCCGCCAAATCCGCGTCATAAATTCCCGGCACAATCGCCGTCGGCATATATTTCATTCCTTCTAAACCGTGTAACGGCGAATCGGGCTGCATTGCTACGGCTTGCAGTTGCGGATTAAATTCTTTCAAACGGCGCGTCGTTCCGACGAATGTTCCCGATGTTCCGAGTCCGGCGACGAAATGCGTTACGCGCCCTTCGGTTTGCCGCCAAATCTCCGGTGCGGTTGTTTCGTAATGCGCCTTCCAATTAGCTTCGTTGTTGTATTGGTCGGGGTAAAAGTATCTGTTCGGATATTCAGCGGCTAATTCTTTGGCGACAATTTGCGCTCCGTCAGTTCCGTTCATCGCGTCGGTTTCGATGATTTCCGCACCGTAAAGCCGCAAAATTCTTTTACGCTCAAGGCTGGCGTTTTTCGGCAAACACAGCGTTACCGAATAACCGCGAACCGCGCCAATCATTGCGTAAGTAATACCGGTGTTGCCGCTGGTCGCATCCAAAATCGTTTTACCTTTGTTTAATTTTCCGCTTCGTTCACCTGCTAAAATCATTGCCAAAGCCGCCCGGTCTTTGACCGAACCGCCCGGATTGAGATGTTCGGCTTTGCCATAAACTTCAATGTTTTTCGGCACATCACTGACAATTCGGCGCAGACGTATCAGAGGCGTGTTCCCGATGTGCGATTCCAAATAAAGTTTCATTCTCTTTTTAACTCTCTGACCAAAAGAAAATCGGTTGTGATATTTACCAAAATAATTTCACAACCGACTGAATCTTTGTAAATTAGCGAATAACCGTTAGATTTGTCTATACGCCGCACACAATTCAAGTCCGCGTGATTTTATATAATCACAATAACCGACTTGATTTTTACATTTTTGTTTGGGCATCGTTCAAATTTTCTAACAATTACAATTTATTCATATTGTTAAGAATCTGTCAAACGGTCAATTTTAGCAAAAATATTTTATGTAAAAGAGAAGTGCGGCTTATGCTCGGGAAAACATAAGCCGCGGTTTTCGGCTGGTTTAGCTGTAGGCAAAAGCGGAGCGGATAGGCAAAAGGCGGATAATTAGCGGGCAGGCATAATGTGCTGATAAAAAAAATCTCCGCAACTTAATTTATCGGCACGAGAATCTTTTCATTCGGACGACCCAACCCGATTTTTCGGGCTTCACGCTCAATCGTGCGCGGGTCGGTTTTTAAATTATTAATCTCTTCTTGGATTGCCAAATTTTCATTGGTCAATCTTTCCAGTTCAACGCTTAGACGTTCATTCTGCTCAATTTCTGAACTCATTTCCGTATAAGCGCGTAAGTTAATCGCCATGCAAAGCATAAAAGTAATCGAAGCAATGATAGCGAAAACAAACCATTGTGGAGTTGCAGTTTCAGTGCGCCGCGCTGTTTTTGCGCGGGTTTTTGCGGGCATTGAAATTGCGGATGAATTATCCCAATAAGTAGCGACGACCTTGCTCAAGTAACACCTCCAAATCTTGTACGTTTTTAGTTTCGGCGTAAATTCTGACTAATGGTTCTGTTCCTGAAGGACGCATCAGCATCCAACTGCTATCTGTAAAAATAAACTTCACGCCGTCTATTCGATTTATTTTTTCAACTCTGCGCCCGCCGATTTCCGCCGGTTCTTGCCGCAGCTTTTCTGTTAAACTTTTGGCAATTTCATCGGTTAATTTAACGCCGATTCTGCCTGATTCAAGTTTCCCGACGCGGCTGTAAAGTTCATTTAACTGTTCAGTCAAACTTTTTCCGCGTGCGGCGACCGCTTCCGCCGCCAACAGACAGGCAATAATGCCGTCTTTTTCGGGATAATGTCCTTTGATTGAAAGACCTGCGGATTCTTCTCCGCCCAAAATAATTTTGTCCTCGTTTATCAATTCGCCGATAAATTTAAATCCAACCGGCGTTTCGTATAATTTCAAGCCGCGATTTTCGGCTACTTTGTCAATTAGGTGCGATGTGGCAACGCTTCGTGCGAGTCCTTCTGTCCAACCGCGACTTTCTGCCAAATAATCCGATAAAAGTGCGACTAATTCATTTGGCGTGATAAATTCGCCGTTGCTGTCTATTATTCCGAATCTGTCGCCGTCGCCGTCGGTGGCAAGTCCGAGCGTAAAACCCTTTGTTTTAACTGCTTCACGAAGTTCCTCAAGATGTTTTTCGCTGGGTTCGGGTGAACTTCCGCCAAATGTTACATCACGCCAATCGTGAATTGTTCTAACCTCTAAGCCGTTGTCGCGCAGTATTTTATCCAAATAACCGCGACCTGTTCCCCAAAGTGCGTCGTAAGCATATTTGCCTTTGGCGTTTGCAATTTGGTCAAACCTGACTTTTGTTTTCAAATCGTCCAAGTATTTTGGACGCGCATCATATTTTTCAATTGACCCGCCGTCTTTGTCTTTCACTTGCGGCGTGTTTCCAATGATTTCTTCAATCTGCTTCGTGATTTCAGGCAGCGCAGGCGCGCCATCGGAGGTTGAAAACTTTATGCCTTGATATTCCGGCGGATTGTGCGAAGCCGTAAAATTCATTGCGCCAACCGCTTTTTCACTTCTGATAGCCTGTGAAATCGCCGGTGTCGGCGTTGGATGGTCGCACAGTAAAATGCGGAAACCTTTTTGTTTGGCAATTTCGGCGGCAGCTTCCGAAAACTTCTCACCCATAAAACGCGAATCGTGTCCAACTATTAAAGTCTTTTGCCCATCGCTTAAGTTTTTTGTCAAATAACTGCAAATCGCTTCGGTTACAAGACGCACATTTTCAAATGTGAAATCATCGGCGATTATTGCTCTCCAACCCGAAGTTCCAAAGCGTATAGCCATAAAATCATTTCGGCAGAATCCCTTTTAATATTGTTTCCAAGACTAAAACCTGCTTGTTAAAAATAATGTTCGAAACGGGAAAAATGAAATCTTAGGAAATTCTCCCATAAGGTGAAAGCAAATTTAGCATAAAGGAAATTAGATGTAAAGATTTTTTTTCACATAAAAAACCTTTTGTTTTCAGGAGTTTGTAAGGCTTTCTTCAAGTGTTCGTTAAAGTAAGTGCTTAAAGGTGAACAAAAAGAGAACGAAAATCCACGAAGTTAAATAAGATTGCGTTTTGACTTGAAGATTACAAAACAATAAGAATAATTAGCTAATCGGATGTGTGGAAAATCCTTAAACAAAAGTTTAATTGTTAAATTAATAATTTCAAATTAATTTAAAACAATAAAAAACAAATTTAAATAATGTATCAGAAAGCGACTTTTATTGCTTCAGTAGTGTTCTGTATCATTTTGCCGCAAAAGGTTTATTGCATTGACAGGTGAATTATTTTACTTATCTTGTTGAAAATAGACAACATACTTTCTATATATTAAACGGCACAACTATTGCTTATTATAAAATGAAGGATATAAGTCAATTTTCCGCAAAATGACCCAAACTTTTTAGCTATTCTAACATACATAAAATTTAACTATTTTGTTGCTTAAGAACAAGCGGAAAATTACTCTGAAACAACAAATATGAAATTTTCCTTTTGGAGAAAATAAATTATGAAACCTATAAAACATTTTGAAAAAGGCTTGACTTACATTGCAAGCGGCATATTTAACGCCGTCAAAGCCGTTAATAAATATAAACCGAATCCGTCTTTTATACCGAAGTGGTCGGATAAGCCATTGCTTAAGTCTTGGCAGAAAACGAAACCGACGCTGGGTTTTCCGCGCACAACTGATTCGCTTTGTCCGAATTGCGTGATTGAAGCCCGCGAAGATATTTTGAGCGGTAAAAAGGAAGTCGGGATTTTAGTCAACGAAAAAGTCGGTGAAATTAAAGCGCAAATTATCGAACGCGACGGTCAAATCTGGATGATTAAAGATTGTCCTGACCACGGGCATTTTGAAGATTTGATGGCGATTGATTCCAAATTCCTGCAGCACATCGAAGCGAACTACCACGGACGGGAGAATCAGGCGCACAATGACGAAATACTGCATAAT
>MWVY01000099.1_pt1 | contig 20615 bp, 21 predicted proteins | sample 1047251 | NCBI WGS metagenome assembly MWVY01 (sample SAMN06349983, study PRJNA376086) | soil metagenome | isolation source: MS7-5 sample Antarctic (ecotone) soil | place: Antarctica | collected 2015-01-13
GAGTTCGGCTCAAAAGCGAACCTTCTGCGCTGGCGAGCTGGCTGAAAAACGACAAATTGACCAATCCGATGCCGCAGCGAAAGTAATGAATCCAAAACTGCGCTCCTTGATTGTGCAGCAAAACGGCCGCAGTTAATGGTTACGTACGGGCTAACCCACGTTTTTCCACTCGGCTCTCTTTCGCGCTTGAGTCCCTCGCAAACGAAGCAAGTCCACATCAAAACTTCTTTGAGTCGCCCAAGACTGCCAGAAACGAACTTATACGGCTCTTCGATTTGCGGACTTTCAAAATAAATCGAATACGGACTGATGAGCGCCGGATTCACCCGCTCAATGAAATAATTGCCCAACCGCTCAATTCGCGCTTCGGAAATTTCGCTGACGAAAACACTCGGCTTGAGATCGCGCGCGAACCATTGATATTGATTCGAGTGCGTAACACTATGAGTTCGGCTCAAAAGCGAACCTTCTGCGCTGGCGAGCTGGCTGAAAAACGACAAATTGACCAATCCGATGCCGCAGCGAAAGTAATGAATCCAAAACTGCGCTCCTTGATTGTGCAGCAAAACGGCGGCTTGATTTTCTCTTTTCTTGCAATCGAAAAACAGCTTTTTGTTCTTATCGCACTTTTCCGCTCCAAGAAAGTCCTTCAAGTTGTTAACGGTCGGCAGCCTTTTCTCAAAAGAAATGCACGGCTGCCGTCGCGCCCGCTCGTTCAGAAGCTCCGGGTAACGACCATAAATCAAAAAATTCAGCAACTCTCGCAGCGGAGCGCGTGAAATAGTGAGAGTTTTGACCGGACTCGGCTTGCAGATAATCGCTTCGTTCATAGTTTTTCGGTTGTTCAAAAGAAGTTGACTTTATATTACATTGATGTAATATAAATTATGCCCTGCGAAGTGGAATATACGGACGAATTTGAAGATTGGTGGAACACGCTAAATGAAGACGAGCAGGCAACCGTTGATGCTTACGTGAGAATGTTGGAAGAATTCGGAGTTGCGTTAGGGTTTCCTTATTCGTCGGACATCAAAGGTTCGAAGCATTCGCAAATGCGGGAATTAAGAGCGCAGCACAGAGGCAGACCATACAGAGTTTTATACGCTTTCGACCCGCGCCGAATGGCTATCCTACTCGTCGGTGGCGATAAAACCGGCAATAATCGCTGGTATGAAGAATTTGTTCCAATCGCCGACGCGCTATACGCTGAACATTTGGAAACATTAGAGAAGGAGAAATCGAAAAATGGCTAAATCGTTCAAAAATTTACGAGCCAAAATGTCGCCTGCCGCAAAAGAGCGATCCAAAGAAATCGCCCGCGAACTGCGCCGGGAAATCCGCCTGAACGAACTGCGCGGCGCGCTTGACATCAGCCAGGAGGAATTAGCCGAACTGCTCAATAAAAAACAGGCAGCGATCTCGCGCCTCGAAAGACGTTCGGATATGCACGTTTCAACTTTAAGGGCGTTCATCAAAGCACTCGGCGGAAAATTGGAAATTATCGCCAGCTTTCCCGACGCTTCCTACCATATCAAACAGTTCGAGTCGGATGAGCCGACTGACGAGGCGGGTTTGGCTTAATTGCTAATAACGGTCCAGACTCCATCGGCAAAGCCTGCCTATAAATTTTTCGGGTAATCTAAAACGCCGTGAGCCTTTCAATCGCTTCCGGCAAGACTTCCATCGCGGCGAGTTTTTTCTTGAGCCGAACATTGGCGAGCATTTTCTCACGCGCCGGAGCGCTCGCAGATTCCCACAAAGAAACGCTGACCGATTCCGATGACATCGAATAGCCTGAACTGCGGTCGTAACAGCCGTCGTTGTAGTCGTATCTGAACCCGCTCGGCTTAAAATGAGCGCACACTATTCCGACGAGTTCCTCTAATCGCTCGCTGTAATAGCTACACCCGCTGATGCCCGCCAAATCAAATTCGGTTTCCGCCTCGACGACCAGATAATCTTCGCCTCCGGTAAGAATTTCTCTTTCGGTCAACACGCACAACTCCAGAAATTCGATAAATTCATCAACCGTACCGCGCTCTGTCTGAAATTCCTTGCCCCATTCGCCATCGTCGTAAAAGGAACGGAAAAACGGGTCTTCGAGCGTCTGGTTGATCTCCTCCCAGAAAACTTCTTCGAGCATCTCGCCAGAAACTTCTTCGCGGATACTTTCAATCTCGGAATCCTCTAGCGCATTTTGCCCTGACTGCAAAGCGATTTGCTCTTTAATTGCTTCTTCGATTTCCGCGGCGAGTTTTTCGACTTTGATTTCGTGTGCGAACTCTTCCCGGTCGCCTTCAAAATCCGAGTAAAAAATCTCGCCCGTGCCGTCCGACTTGATTTCAAATTTGTATGATTGATCGCTCGTCGAAAAACCGCCTTTCAAAACTATTGAATCGGTCTTCTCGGTTCGGTTTTCGCCGTTCGCAATTCCGGCATCCGGCGTTTCACCGATAACAGCAGCATCAAACATAGTCATTCTCTCGACGGTTATTCGCCTCTGAGCGGCATCAGCACGTAACGGTAGCCTTCGCGCTCCGTCGGCAAAAACAGCTCGAACGGCGAATTCCCGTCATTAAAACCGAGCGAAAACGTCGGACTGCCCGCCTTCGAGACGACTTGCAAAAAATCCATCAGATATCGGCTGTTGAAACGCAATGAGTGAACATTCTGCCCGTTTTCCCCATTGAGCGCGGCGAGCATTTCTTCCTGCGCTTCGCCTTCCGCAGTATTCGATTTGAGCGTCAATTTCCCCGCCTCGATTTCCATCGTCACCGAATAGTTGCGGTCGTCGGCGGTCAGAGTTACGCGCGACAGCGAGCGGCGAAAATCCTCCGTGCTGATTTCAGCCGTGTAAACGAAATTTTTCGGCAAAACCATTTCCCAGTTCGGAAATGTGCCGGTGAGCGTGCGCGAGAACAAGCTGTGATTGCCGACCGCAAAACAAAGCTGATTGCCCGTGTCACCGATTTCGATCTGGCTTTCCGCGTCGCGGCGGATTTCGCGGTCGAGCAAATCTTCGAGCTGCGCGAGCGACTTTTTCGGCACGAGCAAATCGAGTTTTTGTCCTGTTGAATTGACGAGCGGAAAGCGCGTAAAAGCGAGCCGATGCCCGTCGGTTGCGACCGTCGTCAAACTCTGGTCGTCAATCACGATTTTCGCGCCGCTGATGGTAAAACGACTCTGCTCGGTCGTCACCGCAAACGCCGTGCGGCGAATCGCCTCGCGCAAAATCACCGACGGAACGCGCACGCCCGACTGTTTTTGGACGGGAACTTCCGGGAATTGCGAGCTTTCGACAATACCTAATTTGTGCCGTCCTTTTTTGTAACGAATCTCGATTTGACCAGTCTTATTGAGTTGGAAATGAATCGGCTCGTTCGGGAGTTCCCGGCTGATGTCATACAGTTTTCTGCCTTCGACGAGAATCGAGCCGCTTTGCAAAACGTCAGTTACCTGCAAAGAACGCACCGTCACGTCCAAATCGGTTGCGGTCAGAGCGAGTTCGCCTGACGCGTTTGTTTCCATTTTGATTTTGCTCAAGACTGGTATCGTCGCTTTGCGCTCGATGACCGGCGTGAGCAGTCCAAGCTCCTCTTTGAGAAGCGAAGGGTTGATGATAAATTCCATAATTTTTGATTTTTGTTTTTGGCTAGGTTTGAATTGTAACGGGCGCGGACCTTTTCGCTTTCGACCATTCGCAGAACTCGAATTCCGTCATCGTCCGCGTGCCGTCTTTTTCGTATAAGTGTTCGCGTTCGGTTAAGTCATTCCGAATCGTCTCCTCATCGTAGCGGTATTCGATTTCGGCGTAACCTGATTTTTCCAACTCGCGGCTGATTTCTTTCACTCTATCGGCGAGGTATTCTTCAAGGCTTTCGCGCAAAAAGGGTCGAGCGATTTTCAAACGCGCCGGTAAATCTTCGTCCTCCGTTTCATTTTCAAACTCGATTTCGACCGTCATCGAATTCCAATGATGGTAATGATTGTTTGCGCCCGTAATTTCGATGTAAAGACTGTCGCCCGTCGCTTCAAGCGCGGCAATCAGACGCTTCGCCCCGCAATCTTTTTCTTTAAGACTTTCCGCGTGAACGCGCCCGTAAAACGCCACGCCGTCGCCCTGGCAACATCCCAGACTCCAATACACTTCCGTTTCCTCAAAACCGCGTTCCGCAAGCTGCGTTTTGAAATCTTCGGTCAAAAATTCGGCATCGTCCCAATCAAAACGGTCGGGACTGTCTCGCTCTTGAGAGACCGCGAATTCCTGCGCTTCTGGCTTGAGTTCCGAGAAAAACCTTAATCCCTTCGGGCGGACAGGCGCGCGGCGGAATCTCTCGCGCAATGCTGAAAGTTTGACCTCGTTTTCCATTACAAACGCGAGAAGCAGTTTTAATCTGAAATTAGTGTTTGAAGTTCGCGCGCCTTCTCGCCGCTTGATTTTTTCGGGCGAAAGGAAACGCCCGCACGGGCAATATGAAGTTTTCATTCGGAAAATTTTTACTTCAGCTCAATTTGCTCGCCCCACGGGACTTTTCCCGCCGCACCGTGAGTTGTCCAAATAACCGGAAAGTCAGGCTCGTCGCCTGCTTCGCCGTAAAGATCGGTGAGATAAACAAGTGCGTCCGGCTTATATTCCGAAGCCGCTTCAATAACGGGGCGGAAATCCGTTCCGCCGCCGCCCGTGTATTTGATTGCAGAGAGTTCCGCTGTCGCATTCCGCCAGTCAATCTCTACGATTTTGTGAACCACCGCATCGCCGACGATCAAAACCAAAATTCGCTGATTGAACTCGCAAAGTGCGGCAATCTCGGCTAAGAATCTGCTCAAAAGTTCGCGGTCAATCGAACCAGAAGTATCAAGTGCAACGGTGAGCCGTGTTCCGCGTTTTTTGAATGTATCAGGTGCAAACGGCAGATTCACTCCTGCTTCCGCGGCGTAATCTTTTTCGAGAGCAAGCCATCTCCGCGACGGACGCGAATAATTTGTTTGTATAGCTTCCTTAAAAGCCGTCTGCACGACATTGCGGAAAACCTGTTCCCACGGCGTTTCCACACGCGGCAATTCTCCGGCGAGTCTTTCGAGCAGTTCCGGCGCACTTCCGCGTAAAAGGTTCAAACGCTGCTGCCAGTTTCGTTTTTCCTCACTTGCTTCCGCTAATGCCGACTGCGAATCACTCGGATTGCACGTTTTGCATTCTTTCCGGCGCAAATCACCGGCGAGCGAATCCTTCGCGTCAAAATCTACTAAAATTGTGTAAAACTCGGTTTCTGTTTGGCATCTTGTTTTTAGAAAATAATAGAGTTCTTCACACGACCAGCGATTAATTTTGACGAAATCGCCCCGCGTCAGATTTGCTATTTTTCTCGGCTGCTGCGATAAAGATGTGTTGTATGAATAATGAGCGGAGTTTTTGTTAGATGTATCTGGATTCGCCACGTCCTCGCTTTTCTCCAAACACTGCCAGATTCTTGCCAATGTCCAAGCATCAGATGGAGTTTCAATTCCGGTCAAGTTCTCCAAACTCCCATTGATAATTGCATCGGCGGCAATATTCAAAAGTTTCGGGTTGAAGCTGACGGTTTCGCGTTTTTCCAGTTCCGCAAATCTCTGTGGATGACAAAGCGCGATATGGAGAATCTCGTGCAGACAGATGAATCTTCGCTCTTTTACGTCAAAATTTTCATAGTCCGCTCCGGCATAAATCGTACTGCCGTCGGTGAAGGCGATTGCTTGTTCGTCAGTATCGGCGAATCTGCACCACAGCGCGAGGCTCGCCAGTCCCGGCAAATACTCAATCGCCGATTCTAAATCAAGACGCATTCGGCTTGATTCGGAACGGTTTAGTCTTTCCAGCATAATCTTGTAATTCGGGAAAATGTAAAGAAATTATTTTTGAATTTTTACTAGCCTTTTAAGCGACGGCGGCGACAACATTTATCGCGGAAACCGTTTTGTTGCCGCTTACATTTTCACGCTTTTCGTTGTATCGCCAAAATGCGTTTGAATTTTCCACTTTCCACCCCGATTTCCAAGCTTTATCAAGCAGAAGACTTCCCGCCATCGTCTGCAAATCGCGCATCGGCAAACCGGCAAACCGCGCATCCTTTTGTTCATCGAACCGATTGATAAGTTCTAAAAGCTGAATTGCCGTATCGGAACTTGCACTTGTCGCAATCGCGAAAGACAGCGCGTATAATCCGTTAATGGTATCGGGCAGATACTTTCCTATTCTCGCCGGAGTTTTGCTCTGAATTTCGAGTAGTTCGTCAACCGATTTCATATTTTTGATTTCTTCGGCAAGCAGCATAAACTCAGCGGCAACCGAATCACCGATTATTCCGGCAATTGCGAGATGTTTAACGCGCCTTTCGGCTTTTCGCAATTCTTTGAAAATATCCGAAACCTTTTTCCAAGACGCGGGACGCGGATAAAGTTCGTGTTTCTGCGAGCGTGCCGATTCTTCGCCCGATAGATGTTGCGGAAAGACTTTCAGAAAAGCTAAAACTTCCGGGATCACGCCGATTTTTATAAAATACGCTAAGGTCGCTTCGAGTTGCGGTTCGATGACAATGTGGAGCAAACGACGATTCGCCGCCGCGCCCAAACCACGGGCGTTTGCTAAATCTTCAGGACGATTTCCAGCCGCAACAATTATCCAGTTATCGGGGATTTCAACTTTGCCCTGCCGCCGCTCTTCAAGGATGCCCAAAACCGCACTGCGCGTATCTTCGGGAGCAAGCGAGATTTCATCAAAAAACAAAATTACATTCTTTTTATCCGTTCGGGCATCAAGAAACGCGGGCGGATAAAAAACGGTTTGCTTTGTTTTGTGGTCAAGTGCGGGCAAACCGCCGATGTCACTCGGCAGTTTTTGGCAGAGCCTGATGTCGCGCAACTCAGCGTTTAAGTCTTGAGCCAGTTGGCGCACCGTTTCGGATTTGCCGACTCCGGTTGCGCCCCACAGCATAAAACTGATTTTTAATCGGCGAAGTCCATTGATTAAATCTTTAGCTTCGTCCGGTGTGCAAGATACGGTATTTATCATAAGTTTTATATTTGTTTGTGCGTAAAAGATGAATTTGCTCTTTAGAGTTTACGCCCTAAATTTCTACAAATTTGCTAACCGCTTCTTTTCTGCTTGGGCGTGTCCGGCGTTCGCGCCGCGCATCCACGTCTTTGATTCGGTGCGGGCGATGATTTCCGCCGGAGAGTAAATTGTTTTCAATCGCAAAAAAATTAACCGTTCAAAAACTTCCCGCACGGCGACTAACTGCTTTTTAGAATTATCTGCACGTTCTTTTTTATTTTTGAGAAAGGCATAACCGAAAATCTTTTCGGCAAGAAAAACGGCAAACGAATTATGTGAAATGAGCAAAGCGGCGGGATGATCGCAAGTTTCAAGCGGAAACGCCATAAAGTTTTTGATGGCAGCAATATCTTCCCGCTTGAGACCAAATGCCTCAAAGAGTTTTCGTTCGCCACCTGCCGCATCATTTTCAATTTGCTCACGCTTTTTCGCCAGAAATTTATAAAACGAACTATTTTGCTTCGGCATTAAATCCCGCACCCAATCTTCAATTGTTACAATTCGTCCGACATCCTCGATTAAATGATCGGTAAGAATCTGTTTGGTCAAAATTATTCTGTTTTCACTATTGGTTATAGTTTCGCCGAAAATTCGGACGGCTAACTCAATGCCTTCGGCGTGATGCAGCAAAAAGCGGTGCTTAAAGTGGGCGCAAGCCGATTTACTCGGATCTAAAAAGGAGTGAATTTCGATGTAATCAGCCCAGTCGCCGCTGTAAGTTTTAGCACTAATTTGTGCGTGCCCGACCGGTTTCATAATTTGCTTTTTGCTTGCCGCTTTTTTATTTTCTCCCGTTCACTAAGAAAAGATTTTGTGTTATCTTTTTTTAGTGAGTTTTACAAAGAAAATTTCTTTCTTAAGATATGCAGCTAAAATCAAACCGCACCGGATTTCTCGTTAATTGCTCGACTGTCGGCGAGTCGTTCAAAGCATTCGTGCCGAATGCCTTACCGCCCGTGCCGCCGCTGGATTTAACCGGCGAACATTTTGATCGGCTCGAACGGGCGAACCGCGCTCTTGGAAAACTCGACGGATTATCACGTTTTTTGCCGGATGTTTCCCTATTTGTTTATTGGTTTGTGCGGAAAGAAGCCGTGTTGTCATCGCAAATCGAAGGCACACAAAGTTCCCTCTCCGATCTACTACTCTATGAACAAAAGGAAATGCCGGGTGTTCCTATCGAAGATGTCGAAGAAGTTTCCCGCTATGTCGCCGCCGTTAATCACGGCGTTAAAAGATTACGTGAAGGCTTTCCGCTGAGTTTGAGGCTACTTCGGGAAGTTCACGAAGTTTTGCTCGAAACGGGACGCGGCAGCACCAAACAGCCGGGCGAATTTCGCCGCTCGCAGAATTGGATCGGCGGCACTCGTCCCGGAAACGCACGGTTTGTTCCGCCGCCGCTGGAAAATCTGTCGGATTGTCTGAGCAATTTGGAAAAGTTTCTGCACGATCAGCCCGAAAAAACTCCGACGCTGATTAAAGCTGCGCTGTCGCACGTTCAGTTTGAAACGATCCATCCATTTTTAGACGGCAACGGGCGCGTCGGAAGACTGCTCATCACATTGCTGTTATGCGCCGAAAATGCCGTTTCCGAGCCGACGCTTTACTTGAGTTTATATTTCAAACGCCACCGGGAAATTTACTACGAACTATTGCAAAAAGTGCGAACCGAAGGAACTTGGGAAGAATGGCTGTTGTTTTTTCTCGAAGGTGTCGAAGAAACGGCGGAAGAAGCCGTGCAGACGGCGACAAACATCTTAGAGATTTTCGCCGAAGACCGCATTAAAATTGAATCTTTAGGAAGATCCGCCGGAAACGCTCTGCGCGTTCATTCGCTTTTGCAGAGAAAACCTGTCGTATCGGTTGCGGCGGCGGCGGATGACTTGGATTTGACCGCTCCGACCATCAGAAGCGCGATTGATAATCTGCAAAATATCGGCTTAGTTTCTGAGGCAACCGGCAAAAAACGCGACCGTCTTTTTGTTTACAGCTCTTATCTCGACATTCTTCAGGAAGACACCGACGAAAGTTTATCCATCGGATAAACTAAAACCATTTTATTGCTGATGATATCTGAGAATTTAATATCTTGATCTGATGCAGCATAATTTATTTAATCTTTGCAGGAACAATGTTTAACAAGTAAAATTACTTGTTAGCATATGAAATTATCTTACATCTATTTTTTGCTGTTTTTTTAAACCTTTTTTTCTGAAAACAATGTGGACAGATAACGAAACTAAAACTGATTTAATAGGGTTCAAAATTCACGCCGATTTGATTCGGAGTGTGGTTACCGATGAAAATCTTCTCCCCGTTGTGTTGGGAGTTTTCGGTGATTGGGGCGGCGGCAAATCCAGCATAATGCAAATGCTCCAACAAGACCTTGAAGACGAGCAATATAAAGATGTTGTCTGCCTTTATTTTAACGGCTGGATGTTTGAAGGTTACGAAGATGCCAAAACAGCACTGCTTTCTTCAATTTTGATTCAATTAGGCGAACACGAGCGGTTCGGTGAAAGAGCAAAGGACTCTGTTGTAGGTTTACTCAAGAGAGTCAACTACGCCGGCGTTGCTAAAGCAGGCGGCAAAATCGGGGCAAGGTTCGGATTGCCCTTACTAATGACGTACCTTTTCGGCGATGCTACTCCCGGCATCATCACCGCCGTTGCCGGAAATATGATGACTGCCGGAAGTTCATCCGACGAAGAAGTTGATAAAGGAAAAGCAGACAAAGATGATTTAGTAAATTGGTCAGAATTAATTAAAGAATCCAAAGAAAAATCAGACTTACTCGAAGTCAGAAAATTCCGTGATGACTTTGAAAAGTTGCTGAAAGAAACAAAAATTAAATCACTCGTAATTCTTATAGATGACTTGGATAGATGTCTGCCGGAAAGCATTATCGAAACACTCGAAGCCATAAAACTTTTTGTCCTCGTGCCGCGAACCGCTTTTGTTATCGGCGCAGACCCGCGCATCGTTCGCCACGCCATTGGAACTCGGTATGTTAGAAGGCAGATAGGAAATGATGAGGTTTCAAAAGAAGAAGTTGAGGAATTGACAAAAGATTATCTCGAAAAACTGATTCAAATTCCTTATCATTTGCCGCGTTTGTCGCCTGCCGAAATTGAAACTTACATCAACCTTTTAGCTTGTCAAAAGTTTTTAGACGAGGACAAAAACAAATGCGTGATTAATGATTGGGCGATAAGACGAAAGCAAAATTTTTATTCATCCTATCAACTCGGAGCAATTAAAGAGGTTTTAGGCGAAGAAAAATTGTCTAAAGAATTGTTACAGCAACTCACTTGGAGTAACGCGATTGCACAAGTCGTAACCGAAGGATTGAAAGGCAATCCGAGACAAGTCAAACGAATGCTCAACGCGATGCTGTTGCGAAGAAAATTAGCGGAAGTTGCCGGAATTAAAATAAAAGACGACGTTTTGGCTAAACTTATGGTTTTGGAGTATTCAAACGAATATCGTTTCAAAGATTTGAGTGATTGGCAGACGGTTGAAGAAGGAAAGCCGGAAAAACTAAAAAAACTAGAAGAAATCGCGCTCAAAATAAAAGGTGCAAAGCCAATTGAAAAAGAAGATAATTTGAGCGATTGGCAGACGACATCCTTAGAAAAATGGCTGCAAATGCAGCCATCGCTAAGGAATGTAGATTTGCGCGATTATTTCTGGCTGATGAGAGATCGCACAAGTTCTACTTTGGTTGGCGTTAATATGGTTGCGCCGATTGTGAGACGACTATTCGACAGTTTGGTAAGCGATAATGCCGGTGAACAAGAATTAGCCACTAGAGAAGCGCAAACTCTCATTGAACCAGATCGAGAATCATTATTAGGCTTATTGCAACAACAGATCAAAAGCCATCCCGATGAAGTGGTCGGCTATGACGCATTAACGAAGTTAGCGAAAAATAAAGTAGAAAGGGCAGGCATTGTTCTCCTAAAAGTAACTCGTGAGGTTTCTGCGGATGAAATTCCGGCAGCAGTAGCTTCTAAAATTGAAATGATCGGAAAAATTGATGAAAAACTTACAGATGAGGGGCAAAAACTTCTTGATTTATACATCAAAAAGCACCCTCAATCTAAAATCGGCAAGGCGGCGGCGTTAGGGAGAAAAGATTAATGGGAACATCAAAAGGATACGGAATGCCGACCGGCGGCGAATGGACACCGCTAAAAAGGGAAGCTAATAAATTCATCAAAAGCGAAGGCGAAAACGACGGACAGAATCAATCGGATCATTCTCCCGAACTATTAGTAAGACGTTATTTGCGGGCAATCGGCGGAAACGAAAATATAGCTTTCGGAACAGGCGGCGAAAGGGCGGATGGAGGAAGTCGCAGCGGTGGAGGCGGAAGTAGCGGCGGCGGTAGAGTTGGTCGTGCCGCCAGCAACACCGGAAGGCAGCTAGGCGGTTTTCTTTCCGGCGTTAGTCGCGTCGGTCTAACGCAGACGCTTCGTGAGAGAGGGCTGGAACATCTTATCGGGAAATCCGCTGCGGAAGTTACCCGTGGTTTGCTTGATGCCTTTGCCGCTCCAGCCAGCACACTCGACGATGAAGCCGTTAGAACGGCACTTGACCAAATCAATGAAGAATTACTTGAAAACACTCAAACCTACGAAGATGTTGAAGCGGCTTTGACTCGACAAATAGATACGCAAGGTATTTCCAAAATTCTTGCAAACTTTTTTTGTAAATATTTATTACGGATGTTCACCCGCGATTTCTATGAAACGTGGCGGAAAAACTTTACATTCGTTCAAGCTGACAAAGGATTAAAATCCATTAGAGATTACATATTTTCCGAGTTAGAATTGAAATTCGTTAGTTCAGATACAGCTAATACAAATTGGAGCGGGCAGGCAGGATTACGCTTAACTCAACAAATAATGCAAAACACTTTAGAAATTTTCACCTAAAAAAATGAATATTGATGTTCAAATTGATGAAACTAACCGCCGTGATGACGGACTTGCACAAGTTATGGTTGATTTTCCGGTTTTAGAATTAAGCAGAATTCTTGATTTGCCGTTCGGTTCAATTTATTCAAGCTGCGGTATTCCTGACGACACGACGCTTGATCTACTTTTAGTAGCAAGCTTGTGTTATGTAATTGATAAAAATGTTTCTCGAAGCTTTGCAACTGATTTTTGGACGCGCGATCTATATGTCGAGATACCGGTGTCAGAACTGAAAAAGTGGCAAAATGTAAAGACTGATCTCAAACAAACGCTGGACTTTCTGACAGGTGACAACTGGCAAATTTCTTTTAGAAAAAGAAAAGAACAAATTTTCCAAAAGCCGAAACCAAAAATCAGGAGAAAACCTTTACCGCCTGTCCTTAAAGAAATTGATGCCGTATGTCTGTTTTCGGGCGGAGTTGATTCTTTAATCGGAGCGATAAACCTTTTAGAAAACAGTAATTTTAAGGGCATTCGCTTGATCGGACATTACGATGCACCCGGTGCAAAAAAACCGCAAAAGGATTTATTTGACAAAATTTCTTTGAACTATCCGCAGAAAGCGGAATTATTGCAAATCAGAGTTAGCCATAAACCTCTAAAAGCAATGGAGAACACATTGCGAAGCCGATCATTTGTTTTTATCGCTCTTGGTTTGTATGCTGCCAGAGCAGTAAGCAGTAAAACTCCACTTTATATGCCTGAAAACGGTTTTATCGCTATGAATATACCTCTGACACCTTCGAGAGCCGGCTCTTGCAGCACGCGAACAATGCATCCATACTATTTGAAAAAAGTTAGAATTGTTCTTGATAAATTAGGAATCGAAAATTCGATTATCAATCCGCTCGAATTAAAAACAAAGGGAGAATGTGTTTCCGATTGTTTAAATACGAAATTGCTCTCATCGCTTATAGTTAATTCGGTTTCCTGTTCCCATTCATCAAGAAAACAGCTATGGATTCGCAGAGGGCGCGAAGTCAAAAATTGCGGCTACTGCATTCCGTGTTTAATACGGAGAGCCGCATTCCATAAAGTTGGTTTCGATAAAGCGGCAACTTATGGAATTGATGTTTGTTCGGGCGAAATCAAATATGATGATAAAACAAATAGTGCAAATGATTTTCGGGCGATGATTGATGCTCTCAAAAGCGGCAAAACGACGGCGGATTTTCAAAGAGATATTCTCGCTGTAGCATCTGTTGAACGGCTTGAAGAACGAGCGCAAATGATTGAGCGTGGATTAAATGAAGTAAAATCTCTTATTCAAGATAAAGCGGATAAAAATGTTATGTGGGCGATTAATTTACCGGCTGAAAAGAAATGATTGATACTCACTGCCATATTGATTTGTATGACCGTCCGACAGAAGTAGCTGATAGAGCAAATCGGGCGCGGGTTTTAGCAATAGCGGTTACAAATTTGCCGTCAGCTTTTGAGAAAGCGTATCCGCATATCAAAGCATTTAGCCAAATTCGCCTCGCTTTAGGATTACATCCTCTTTTGGCAAACCAGCATTCTTCCGAACTTTCCCGGTTCGAGCAACTGATTGACAAAACTTCATATATCGGTGAAATCGGTTTGGATTTTTCTCGTGCGGGTTTTGAAACGAAAGCTACGCAAACTGATTCGTTCAAGTTTGTATTTCAAGCCTTAAAAAACAAACGAAAATTTATCACCGTGCATTCCCGACGGGCTGAAAGTGCCGTGTTAGATATTTTAGAAGAGACAAATTACCCGTTCCCGGTCGTGTTTCATTGGTATAGCGGAAGTTTAAATGTTTTAGATAGAGTCTTGCAGAAAGGTCATTACTTTTCTATTAATCCTTCAATGACGGAAAGCATAAATGGAAAAAAAATTATTAGCCGAATTCCCCCGGAGCGTATCTTAACTGAAACCGACGGACCGTTTGTGAAAATTGGCGGGAGGGCGGCAGAACCAACAGACGTAATCCGTGTTGAGAGATTTCTGGCAGATGAGTGGGGAGTAACAAACACAGATGCCAAAAATAATGTAAAAGAGAACTTTTTGCGCCTGGTCCGTCCAATCCAGACTACATTAAAAAATAAATGAATCAAGAGTTTTTATATTGGTAATCACGAATATAAAACGATTTGATTCTGTTGTTTTGTTGCTGCCAAATCAATCACGCGCTGATTGCCGCTGCCCGTCCATAATCCCGCACCGCCTGCGAGCGATTCGATGTATGCTCCATCAATTAAAATGTCAATTTCGTTCAAAACCGCACTGATTAACGGTTGCTTCGCGGATTTTTCGATTAAGGCTTTAAGCGTATAACCGCTGTAACAAACAATATGAGGGCAACCCTGCTTGCGTAATTCCTTGACCAAAGCGAACAATCCGTCAGTTTGGGCGAACGGTTCGCCGCCCAAAATAGTTACCCCATCGCGTTTATATTCTGAGTCGAGAAGCAATTCGGCTAATCTTTTAACTGAAACTGATGTACCTGATTTTTTGTCGTGGAGCTGCGGCACATAACAGCCTTTGCATTTTAACGGGCAGAATTGAAATAAGACCGAACTGCGTCTGCCCGGTCCTTCCGTTAAAGAGTTGTGATAATAACCTGCAATGCGGACGCTGGTTCTTTCCGCCGTTTCTTCGGGTGATGCAATCGGCGGCTTAATAATTTCAAGCGGACGAGCGCAGCCGATTTCTTGACCTTCACCCAAAACCGAGCGTAAATGATGAGTCGCATCCAACCTGTAATCTTGATTGTCCTCGACCAAAATCGCGTCTTGCAGTTCATCAACAATAAAAGTAATTTCCGGCATTTTGATTTTACCTCGCACTTATTCGCCGCCCTTTGTCTTGACAATGGCGTTTGCGGCAAGTTCCGCAGGCGTTCGGTTTTTGTAGATAGATAAACTACGGGCGACAAATTCATCTCTGGAAAGTTCATCGCCCACCGCTTGTTCACGAATTGCCGTGTGTAGCTTTTCAGTAAAATCAGGCGAAAGCGTCGTTACTCTGATTGCTTTAACAATGCCGGTTACCGATTCGACAAGAATGATTTTCAGCAGAATGCGTTCCGCCGGATTAGACTGCGGTGCGGGAATTCGGCGGTCTTCTTCCGCGACATTCCACCACGAAAATGCGGAGTCCGACCACGGCAACGCATCTCCGAAACGATAGAGCAGAAACATAACCCCGTTTTCGCAGTAAAGTCCGAATTCGGCTTCCGCCTCGCGGACAGCCTCGATTTCCTGCGGATGCATATTTTTCATTGACAGAAGAAGCGTATGATCGCCCGATTGGTAACTGTATTCGACGGCTTCAGGCAGTTCGCCGCGTTCTTCAAAAAGCGGTTTTCCGATGGCAACTATTTGCATAATTTTAAAAGTTCAATTTTTTTTGAAAATTATTTTCCTTTTATCTGCCGCTTAATTTGCGGCTGAATGTTATATTCGCGGGTTCTCTCATCGCGTGCGGGATTACCGAAGACTTTTTTAATCGCTTCGGCAGTTTTCTCGCAAGCAGGTCCGGCGATGCCTTTAATTTCTGTTTCCATCTCGCCCGACTCCAAGTTAATTTCAATTTCAATTTCCGGCATTAATTTTTAACTCCTGTTTTATTACTCAATATCTGTCAGTTCCGGTTGATACGAAACGGTTTCGGGAAATAATCGGCAGTAAGCCGTAATTTCGTCCAGATCCTCGCCCGTATCAAGCGAATCCATTATCATCTGCGAAACTTGCTCGTCGAGTTCACTTTCCTCGTCAGCGTCCCAATTAACGGCAACAGTTCGTATCTTTCCCGAATCATCCGAGCGATGACCGATTGCCGAAACCGAGTCCGAATAAAAAAGCGCGTCCAAAAATGAACGCGCTTCAGCTTCAGAATTTCTGATGACTTCAATAATATGTGCCATAAATTTTTAGTATTTAATGCGAATCTTTATCGTTGAGCCGATACGTTCTTGGTGAAGTGTTCCGCGCAAACTACGGGCGAGTTTTTCCGCCGATTTGAGATTGTAGTTTGTCCGCAGATTAGTTAAAAACTTGCCACTCATCATTGTTCGCTGATCGAACTCGCTGATAACGGGAACATAGCCCGCGTCGGTTTTCTGAAAACCCAAATCGTTGGACGCGCTGCCGATGAATTTTCGGCGGACGACCAATTGCGCCGTTTCCGGTCGCCTGTCGCCTTGATAGCCGTAAAGCGACAGTGCTTCGCCTTCTTCGACTTCCGAATAACCACATTCGGAAAGCGCATTCAGAAGACACTCGCGGTCTTTGAAAGCTGAATCGGTGAACGCCATATATTTGCTCATAACTTTTGAATACCCCGATTTTCTAAATTCAATCCGTAATTTACCCGCCGCTTAAATTTCCAAAACTCGCGTCGCGGTCGTGCTTGTTACCTGACTGACATTTGAAGCGGAACGGCTGCCTTTGATATTGTTTTTTGCCCATTCACGGATTTCGTCAATTTTGGTTTTCATCATTTCGGCGGTCGGCGTGATGCCGCCGATAGCACTAATAACATCTTTGGTGTTCGCGGCTCGATTGCCGTCAATAAAGGCTTCGAGAACCGCGTCTTTAACCGCTCCTTCGATTTCTGCGCCGGAAAATTGTTCAGCTTTTTCCGCCAAAACGTCCAAATCGAAATCTTCCGGCTTGAGTGAGCGTTTTTGTAAATGGACGCGGAAAATCTCCTGACGGTCTTCTTTGGTCGGCAAATCAACAAAATGAATATAAGAAAAACGCCCGATGCGGAATTGTTCAGATTCAAGATCGCGAACATCGTTAGCGGTGGCGAAAACAAGCACGTCTTGGTTGTCCTGCATCCAATTGAGAAGATAAGAAATCGTCCGCGCCGTTTCGCCGCCGTCGGTTTTGTTTGACGATTTCATTCCCGACACGGCTTTTTCAAACTCCGAAATTCCCAGGATGCCTTTGACGGTCGTGGCAATCGAAAGGGCGCGTTTTATCGAAATCGCCGACTGCCCGATGACTCCGCCGCCTTCGCCCATAATCGAGCCGAAATCAAGATCGAGCAGTGCGCGATTGGTGATCGAAGACGCGACCCGTTTGCACAAATCCTTGCCGCAGCCCGGCAAGCCGACGAGCAAAATTCCTTTGCACGGTTCAACGTGCCGCGCCTTTGCTTCAGGCGAAAAAGTGTGCGCCGCTTTCTTCAGAATTTCGCGCAGACTTTGATAGCCGCCGAGTGAATTTGCCGGTTCGGGATGAATATAAGTCAGGGCGGAACTGCCGCGAATTACTTTTTTCTTCTCATCCAAAATTATGGCGAGCGCGTCTTCGGTTAAACCATTGCAACTGATCGTCGCTTTGGCAATGACATTCGAGATTTCATCATTTGTCAGTCCGAGAAGTGCCTGCACGAGATTGCCGCGCGTGTCTTCGGTGACGCTTGTGTTTATGCCGTTCTTCTCGAATTTTTCGAGTTGGATGTCAAGCGCGTTGATAATTTCATCTTCCTGCGGCAAATCAAGTTCAATCGCCGATACTTCTTTTTCAAGCGTTTTGATGTCGGGAAAATTCGGTCCGGCGAACAGAACCGTCGCTTTCGTGATTTTGAGTTTCCACGCAACTTCTCTCAAAAGACGAACCAGCACCGGGTCTTCCTGTCCGTAAGGCGCAATATACGGCGCAAAATCGCACAGCAGAAAGATTCCGGTAGCTTGCGCGGCGATATATTCGAGTGCGGAAAGCGGGTCTTGTGTTTCCGGGATGACTTTGGCTTCTATAAGCGGAACGCCGCCAGTGTTTTCGTCAATGATTTTGACAATGCCGTTTGTTCGACTCCAGAAATACAGCGGTTTTTCGCGGTGTTTGTCAAAACTCATCAGTTCTAGCAGACATTCTTTAAGCCGTTCTTCCTCGTAAGTATTAACGGCAAGTAGGGTGTAACGCGCCCGGATGAGCGTGTCGAGTTCTTCGAGCAGTTTTGTTTCGCTTGATTGATTTTTCATCTTAGACAGGAAATTTTGAAAACTAATTTGGCTTAAAATTCGAGCGCGTCGAGTTGATTCAAGTTCAACACGCCGATTTGCTTCGAGCGTCGCTCAACCGTTTTTGCTGCCGTTTGCTCACCGCTTTCATTTACGAGTGCCGATGACGATTTTTGGCTTGTATCTGCCGGTTTGAAATCTATTACTTTGGCAGATTGAAACGTGGTGGTTTCCGGCTCTTTTGTTAAACCGTATTTTTTGACCGTCGGGCTGTAAGAACAATTAAAAGTTTCGATGTAGGGCGTTTTTTTATGATGAACCTTTTCAAATCGTTTCGCGGAATAACGACTCTCTGCCACGGGTAGTGAGCAATCTTCCACAAGCGGTTTAACATTCAGTTTGGTTTCGCTGCGCCCGTATTCGCTAACTGTGCTGTAAGAGCCGTTTTCGTTATCAATCAGGAAAAGATTGAAAACTTTATCCGAATTGATTGACGAATCGCAGTGATAAAGAAAACACTTTTTGATAATTTGAGGCATAAAAATTAATCCGCGCCCGTTACAATTCGAGTGCGTCGAGTTGTTCGGTTTTGAGCAGTTTTCGGGCGCGTTTTGAAGTGGCGAGAATTACCGCATCAACGGCTTCTTTCATCTCGGCTGGCGTTCTCTTTTTCGCCTCTTTACTGGCGATTTTATCGAGTTCGGCGAGAACCATTTCGACTTCAGCATCGTTCGTGAAATTCATCAGTTTGAACCACCGATACATCTCACGCGCCTTTTTCGCCGTGCCGCCGGGAACGAATTTTGAATCATTTAATCTTTCCGCCATTTCTTTAGCGGCTTCGTAAATCGTGTTGTTAAGCTGGTCGAAACCTTCTTTGAGCGGCGAAATTCTCTCTTCCATTTCCCTTTTCACCGCTTCGATTTTGATTTGCCTGATACGTTCTTTTAATTCCTGCTCGCGTTTTTCGTCTTCAAAGGCGGCATTGACTTTAATCTCATTGATTTCCTTTTTCGCTTGAATCTCGATAGCAATTTCCGTTTGTGCTTTTTGAGTTGATTCGGTTTCAAATTGAAGTTTTGCTGATTTTACTTGCTCCGCCCGCATTTCCGAACCTAAAAGAATAACCTTCGGTCGCATCTCGATTCGCATTCCGTCCCGAATTGTTTGAATAGTCGGAATCATCTGCATCGCCCGCGCAACCGTTGTTTGGATAAACTCATCGCGGTCAAACGGCTCATCATCTGTCTGCGTTGCCGCCAGCCGTTCGGCGGAATCGGTCGCAAGCAACCGGAAAGTTTCCCGCAGCGTTTCGAGAATTTCCGCATAATCTTCAACCACTTTGGCTTTCGCCCGTGCGAGAGTTTCCATCGCGGCGGCGAATTCCTTTTCAAACGCTTCAAAAGCGGCGAACGGAATCCAGCGATATTCGCTTGAGCCAAGCACGGTTTCGCAAAGATTAAAACGAAAACTGTAACGGTCAAGTGCATTATGCGCCTGCGATGCCGCCCGTTGCAGAGGTTTGCGGTAATCGTCGGGAAGCAGTCCCGTGCGCGGAGGGCTTAAATAAACCGCCTTGTCTTTCGGAAGTTCGATGCCGAGAGAATGCCAGTCAAGCTGGCGACTCAAAACCGAAAATCCGGTTGCATCAACATTGAGAAAAATTCCCGCATGTTCGAGCGCGGTCAAGTCAAAAGGCATAGTTTCGACTTCCGCCGCTGAAATGCCAAGATGCGCGGCGGCTGTTTCCTTCTTTTGTTCGAGTTTGCTCAAAATTTCGGACGCAAGATCAGGTGCATTTTCAATTTGATTTTCCTCCAAATTGACAATACTTGCCGTTGGTGCGGCTGTAGGTTTATTTTCTGCCTCGCCCATCATCGCCCAAATATCGTTTGCCAAATTGTTGCCGTTAAAATTTGTCATATTTGTTGATTGGTCCATAATTTTTTCCGGTAAATGCCTATATTTACCTGCCGCTTTTAATTTTATTTCCGATTATTTTTTGATTTCCGCTTTGGCTTGTAATTCGCCGCTGAAATTGCTTCGGGCGTATTGTAAACTGAGCGGCTTGCGCCGGATTCCAAATCAAAATATGTTGCAAAGCGTTTCAGGGTTTGAGTCAAAAGCAATTCCGCGAGCATCTCCGCCATTTCTACCGCGACTCTTTGGTTGACATTCAGGCTTTGTTCACCACGACGAATTCGTTCGGCACAGGTTATCTCATCACCCGTTTGCCCACGATTAATGACGGGTTTTTCGCTGCCGCGTAAAAGGTCTGGATGCTGCAAACTCGGTGCGGGCAAAAGTGAGAGAATCGGAGATTTTTGCGCCGCTTCGCAGATTTCTTTACCGCTCAATCGGTTGCCGATTAAAATTTGTCCGGTATCGCGTCCGTTTCCGCCGTCAATCCACCACAGGCGCGGTCTGGAGTCGCCGTATCTTTGCTCGTTATATAACTTGAGAGTTTTGTGTATTTCCCGTCTTGCAAACGAATAGCCGGTTTTTCGCCGTGAATGTCAACCAGAATCCCGAATAAGCGAAATTTTCCGCTCTCATCGCAATCATCCTGATTGCTGAATTCACGACAACCGGGCGGGTGCGTGTGAATTTC
>MWVY01000100.1_pt1 | contig 20606 bp, 20 predicted proteins | sample 1047251 | NCBI WGS metagenome assembly MWVY01 (sample SAMN06349983, study PRJNA376086) | soil metagenome | isolation source: MS7-5 sample Antarctic (ecotone) soil | place: Antarctica | collected 2015-01-13
ACAAAATCCGACAAATACACTTGGAACGAGCCAAAAGACGATTATACGGAAGAAGATATTGAACGCCTTTTCAAAAAGGTTGATAAAGACGGCAGAAAATACACGACAATTCCTTTGCACGCGCCGGGCGAAACTGTCAACGGCGCAACCAACAAAGAATGGCGCGGAATGAAGCCGCCGAAAGGTCGGCATTGGCGAAGCGAGCCGAAAGTATTAGAGCAATTGGAAAAAGAAGACTTGATTGAATGGTCAGCTAACGGCGTTCCGCGCAGGAAAATCTATGTTGACGAAAGAAACGGTAAGAAAAAACAAGATATTTGGGAATACAAAGACGCTCAATATCCGACTTATCCGACGGAAAAGAATATCGAAATGATTAAATCAATCATTTTAACTTCCTCAAATGAAAATGATTTAGTTTTAGATTGTTTTTGTGGTTCGGGAACGACACTTCAAGCGGCGCAGCAACTCGGAAGAAGATGGATTGGAATTGACCAATCAAACGAAGCGATAAAAGCGACTCAAAAAAGGCTGTCCGAAATGGAACAAGATTTATTTTCGGTTAATGCAAGATACCAATTTTTGCAAAGTGTTTAATCTTTTAATGATAGAAAGATAGCCGAATAAAATAATCAATTCACGGTTCTTTCGGGTCAACTGATTATCAATTTCAAAAAAGTCCGCAATCCGAAATCAATTATGAAAGCCGATTTGGGCGCGGACATTACGGGTTTGATAATTCAATCAATCGAAGGCGTAATCGCTAAAAACACGGGCGCGACGCTCGAAGAAATAAACGACGAACTGATTATCAGAGGTTCGGAACTCGGCTTTTTGGATGTTTTGAGTAAAAAATATCAAGACATCACGCCGTTTCTGCTGGCGAATTTTGATTATGACAGAGAAAACGAAAAATATCTTTTGAAGAAAAACACAAAGTTTCGTTCTGCAATTCCGATTGAGTTGCGGATAAGATTTTATCTCGTTTCGATGCTTCGCAGGTTTGCGCGTGAAGGAAAACCGACGCATTTCAGCGACATTATTTTGGAAATTATGCCGCTGCTTAGAAACGGCGTTACGCCCGACAACCAAACGATTCTCGGAGTTTTGGAAGATATTGCCGTGAGAGTCGGCGAAGATAGCTGGAAATTGAAAGAAGCGGGACAAGGACATTTGTTTGATAAGTTTTGATACGATAATCTAGATTTGCAAAAGTTTTCAGGGAAGCGAAAGCCGAAAGTTGTTTAAAGCGAACATTGTCCTAAGAAACTCTTATAAATCTTTTCGTATTAAAGATGGTGAGAAAAGTTTCTTATTGACCATTCATATTCGGAAGTAACCTTCGAACTCCTATTTTTTCAGTTCATCTTCAATCAACGCTCTTAAATCAAATTCGCCGAACCGCGCCAATTTTCTGCCGTTTACAAAAAAGGTCGGGGTTTGTCTGACGCCGAGGGTTTGTCCGTCGCGGCGGTCGCGTTCCAATTTCGCTTGATATCGGTTTTCTTTTACCGCGCTGTTTATTTTTCCTAAATCCAAACCCAATTCCATAGCGTATTTATCAAACAAAGCGTTGATGTCGGGTTTCGGCGCGGAAGTCGGCGCGCCGTGGCGTTCGCCCCATTCGGATTGTTTTCGAAACAGTAATTCCTGCATTTGCCAGTATTTTCCCTGTTCTCCGGCGGCTTCGGTGAGCGTCGCCGCCCGCATCGAATTCGGGTGAAGCGGCATATAGCGGACGACTAATCTGATTTTGCCGTCGTAATCTTTCATAATCTTTTTGACGACGGGAGCGAAAGCCGCGCACGATTCGCATTCGGGGTCTAAGAATTCGACTAGAGTAACGGGCGCGTCCGCCGCGCCGAGCGTCGGGCTGTCGGAGCGCACGAGAGTTTCGGCGTTAATGGAAGATTTTTCGCTGTTGCTGTTGCCGGTTACACGCGCGTTTTGAACCGAATTTCGATAGTAGCTCGCGCCGACGACCGCGACGATAACGACGACGATTGCAATCGCGGCTAAAATTTTGATTTCTTTATTCATAAAATAATTACTCCTTTGATTTATAAAACAACAGGCACAAACCGATGCTCACAAACGCCGCGAGCGCCATCATCGGTATGGTAACGAATCCGAGCCATTCGATTTGCACGGAAGTGCAGGAAATTCCCTGCGTGCAAGGCGTAATGCTGTCGGGAATGACGCCGTAGTAAAGCAGATTGTGATAAATGGAAACTGCCAGACCGCTCAAACAAACAGGCAGCGCGTAATACTTCATCCGCCGGTCGCGCAAAACGATGCTGACACCGATAATCAAAACGAGCGGATACATCGCAATCCTCTGATACCAGCACAAAACGCACGGCGGCAAATTCATCACTTCGCTAAAAAAAAGACTCCCGACCGTCGCCACCAGAGCAATTATCCAAGCCGTATAAGCCAAAGCCTCAAACAATTTCGTTTCCTGCGGATTTTCAATTTGTTCCGAATTTTCCATTCTTTATAATTTTACACGGTTTACAGACAAAAACGCGACTTAGAACAAGATGAAATCTAATTTTGGATTTTGGATTGACGGTTTGAAATCCAAAATCTAAAATCCAAAATCGAAAGGCGCGATTGTGGGCGGCTGCGTTTCCGCTTTGAAGTCGCGTTTCTGCCTCTGAATTGATAAACTTTTGATAGCATTTTTCAGGAGAGCGGCACGAGTCGCTGAGATTCGCCTGTGGCGGGCGTTATCCTTTGAACCTGCTACGGTTAATACAGACGAAGGGAGAAAAACAATGAGTGAAAATGACAAAAACGCGAGTTTAAAATCGCATTATCCGAGTTCGCGGAAAATCTACGTTGAAACAAACGGCTCGACCGTCAATCAAACAAAACATAATTTGCGCGTGCCATTCAGGGAAATCGCTTTGAGTCCGTCGAGAAATATGCAAGACAAACTCGAAGAAAACGCGCCCGTCAGAGTTTATGACACGAGCGGCGTTTGGACAGATGAAACTGTTAAATGTAATGTGCAGGAAGGTTTGCCGCAGCTTCGGCGCGAATGGATTTTGGCGCGTGAAGATGTCGAAGAATATGAACGGCGCGAAATTTTGCCGCAGGACAACGGTTATTTGACCAAAGGCGCGGAACAAGTCGCCAAAATTAAAGAACAGGGAAAACTCGAAGAATTTCCCGGGTTGAAACGCGCGCCGCTGAAAGCAAAAGCCGGAAAATGCGTAACGCAAATTCATTACGCGAGAAAAGGAATTGTCACGCCGGAAATGGAATACGTCGCCATTCGTGAAAATTTAGGACGGCAAATCGCGTTTGAAACTCTGGCAAACGGAAGCGAATCGGACAGAACCTCGCTTTATCATCAACACGCGGGCGAATCGTTCGGCGCGAGCGTTCCGAAATTTGTAACGCCCGAATTCGTCCGCGAAGAAGTCGCTCGCGGGCGGGCGATTATTCCAGCCAACATCAATCATCCCGAAAGCGAGCCGATGGCGATTGGCAGAAATTTTCTGGTTAAGATAAACGCCAATATCGGAAATTCGGCGATTGCATCTTCGATTGAAGAAGAAGTCGAAAAGATGCGCTGGGCGACGCTGTGGGGCGCGGACACGGTGATGGATTTGTCAACGGGCAAGAATATTCACGCAACGCGCGAATGGATTTTGCGAAACTCGCCCGTACCGATTGGGACTGTGCCGATTTATCAAGCACTCGAAAAAGTGAACGGCAAAGCCGAAGATTTGACTTGGGAAATTTACCGCGACACTTTGATTGAGCAAGCCGAACAGGGCGTTGATTATTTCACGATTCACGCGGGCGTTCGTCTGCCTTACATTCCGTTGACAGCCAAAAGAACAACCGGCATTGTCAGTCGCGGCGGCTCGATTATGGCGAAATGGTGTTTGTCGCATCACGAGGAAAGTTTTCTCTACACGCGATTCCGCGAGATTTGCGAGATTATGCGAACCTACGATGTTTCGTTTTCTTTGGGCGACGGTTTGCGTCCCGGTTCGATTGCCGACGCGAATGATGAAGCGCAGTTTGCCGAATTAGAAACTTTGGGTGAGCTAGCGAAAATCGCTTGGGAAATGGATTGCCAGACAATGATTGAAGGTCCGGGTCACGTGCCGATGCACTTGATAAAAGAAAATATGGACAAGCAGCTTGCGGTTTGCGGCGAAGCACCTTTTTATACGCTTGGACCATTGACAACCGACATCGCGCCGGGTTACGACCACATCACAAGCGGCATCGGCGCGGCGATGATTGGTTGGTTTGGCTGCGCGATGCTCTGTTACGTTACGCCGAAAGAACATCTCGGCTTGCCGAATAAAGACGACGTAAAAATCGGCGTGATAACTTACAAACTCGCAGCGCATGCGGCGGATTTGGCGAAAGGTCATCCGGCGGCGCAAATGCGCGACAACGCACTTTCAAAAGCGCGTTTTGAATTTCGCTGGGAAGACCAATTTAATTTAGCTCTCGACCCGGAAGTCGCCCGCGAATATCACGACGAAACGCTTCCGGCAGAAGGCGCGAAACTCGCGCATTTTTGCTCGATGTGCGGTCCGCATTTCTGCTCGATGAAAATTACGCAGGACGTTCGGGAATATGCCGCGCAACAAGGCGTTGAGGAAGAGAAGGCTCTAGCCGTCGGAATGGCGGAAAAAGCGGCGGAATTTTTCGCGTCGGGCGGCGAGATTTATCAAGGCAATCTGCCCGAAGGCGCGAAACACGACCATTGATTATTGATGAACTTGAATAAAAATGCGGAAGATTTTCCGCATTTTTATTGCCGCACGCCTTTTATATTAGTTTCTCAAGAGGATGCTTTCATAAATGTTCAAAGCCTTTATTTCAAAATCTGCTTATCTAAGTTCGCGGTGATTCGCCCGACCGGATAAAGTCCGATTCTTTTATCAAAATACGGCGAGCGTTCGTAAAAGAAATTCAGCCGCGCTCGTGGATTTTTTGCGAAATTTTCATCCTTTAGTTTTTCTTCAAATTCTTTTTTGAGTTCGGGATTTTTCGCCAGCATTTCACGCGCTAATTTCTCGACAACATAACCTTCGCCGTATTCTTTCTGCTCGAAAATCGCGCTGAAAAATCCCCAATACATAAACGAATCCGGCGAATCAGGCTCTAAAAGATGAATCGCCACGTTTGCCGCTGCTTGGTCAAGCGGAACAAGGACGGAATTTGCAGGAAATGTCCGCATTTCCTTAATCGGAACGGTTTTGTAGCTCATCGTATTATGACCTTCAAACGACACGGGCGACCACTTCGGCTCGGTCAAGCGATAGCTTTCGACTTCGATTGTCAAAGGTCTTCCGATGCGCTGAAACTCGATGCCGTGCGCCTGCAAAACGGCAATAACTTCCTGCCATTGCGGAGGAATAATGTAATAAAGCGGCGGCGCAACCGAAGCCGTAACTTTTGCTTCGTCGTATTGCGGAATCATAATGTTGAGCGGTTTTGTGCCGTAGATAATGCGTTTCGCACCGGAAATATCGCTGTCTTCGACTTTGTATTCAGTTCCTTTGAACGCAAACGGCGTTGAATTTTTTGTTATTTCCAAACGCAGAGGAAATTTGCGGTTTCTGTCGTAAGTTTTGCCGCGTTCAATCGTTTCTCCGTCAGCTTTTCGATTTGCTTCAAACAAACTCGCCTGGTTTTGATTTATTTCCTCAAGCGTGTAGCGCAAAATGTCGTAAGTTCCGCGAACACGGGATTTGTAAGGCTTATAACTGTGCGTTTCAATCAGCAAACCGATGCGATTTCTGAGCGGCGTGTAGCCTGTCGCAAAACGCGGCGTGGCGATAAATGTCGCCACGCCGCCGGTAACTTCGCGCCCGGCAAACTCGACATAATGCGTCAAAAGATTGCCTTCGGCTTCGACTTTTGGCACAATGTTTCCATCAAAATGCGTGTCCATCCAATTTTTCAAAAGCGGCGAAACTTCATCAAAATGCGCGTATTCATACGTTACGTTATACCTAAAATCTGCGCCGTCCGTTACGTGGCAGTCAATAAAAAAATCCGGCTTCCACTCGTTCCAGAGCGCAAGCCAAGCGCGTGTTTCGGGCGCGTCCGCCTTCATATAATCTCGATTTAAATTGAGATTTGTCGAAGTTCCGCGAAAACCCATTTCGTCAGGACCGTTTTGATTAATTCGGTTATATATTGAAGCGAGTTCGTGTCCGTCCACATTGTAAATCGGCACGAACAGAATCACGACATTTTTTAATAAATCGGCGCGTGTTTTGGTTATTGCAATATCCCGAAGCAGTGCAAATCCGGCATCTTTGCCGTCAATCTCGCCCGAATGAATTCCGGCTTGGATAAAAACAATCGCTTTGCCCTTCGCCCGCGCCGCTTCAAGTGTAAAAATTTTGTTATTTGAAACAATTAGCAATGGCAAATCTCTGCCTTCGCCGCTTTTGCCGAAGGATTTATATTCGATTAAAGGCGACGCTTTTGCCAATTTTTGCGCGAATGCGATTGTATCGGCATAACGCCAAGATTTCTGATAATTGGTTTGCTCGGCTAAAGTCTGCCAATCTGGCGGGACGTTTTTTGATTCGCTTTGCGCTGGTGTTTTCATAGAAAGTATGAAGATTAGAATAAGGAAAACGGCGATTGATTTCAGGTTAGAGAAATTCATAAATCAAAGTTTAATTACAGATGCACACAGATTAACACAGATAAATTAAACAAGATGAATAGGATTTACAGGACAAAATTAAAATAAAATCTGTGTGTGTCTGTATTAATCTGTGGTTTCAAAAAATGAACTTTCGTTGATATTCAACACTTTTATTTTATCCGAAAGATTCATTTCCTGCACTTTTTCGTGCAATAATCTCAAAGGTTCGCCCGGCGGCTCGTCCGACAAATCAAAACGCCCGAAGTGCATCGGAATTAAAAATTTTGCTTTTGCATCAATAAACGCTTGCACCGCTTCTTCCGGCGTGTTGTGATTCGGCTCCATAAACCAGCGCGGTTTGTATGCGCCGATGCCGATTAAAAAATAATCAATTTCAGGAAAAATCTCTCCGGCTTCTTTGTAATGCGAGCCGAAACCGCTATCACCGCTAAAATAAATTGTTTGACCCGCGCCTTGAATGACAAACGCGCCCCAGAGTCTTTCGTTCGTGTCGAAAAGCCCGCGCCGACACCAATGGCGAACAGGCAGAAAATAAATCTTTAAGCTATCATCCGGCAACTTGTACTGTTGAAACCATCCGGCAGTTTGTACTTCATTTGTGTCGGTAATCCAATCTTTCAGTAATTCGTTTATTCGCAAGCCGCCGTAAAACTTCGCTTCGGGAAATTTCTGCGCGATTTGCTTTATTGTTTCTTCATCGCAATGGTCGCGGTGATCGTGCGAAATCAGAATATAATCAACTCGTCTTATTTTCTCAATGGGCGAAGGCACATTGGCGAAAGTTTTGACAAGCGGAGGCTTGCCGAAAACCGGGTCGAGCAAGACATTTTTGCCGTTCAACCGAATAAAAAATCCCGCGTGTCCGAGCCAGAGAATGCCGTCTTTTTCGTTTTGTAAAAATTCGGTCGGGTCTAAAACTGCAAGTCTTACTTTGTCGTTTTGCTTTTCTTCTTTTTGCGGATTTCCGCTCAACTGCCATTTGAGCAAATTTTTTGTCGAAGGCAAAAAAGGAAATTCCGCATTTACAAATCTGCCTTTTTCATCAACCGGCGTGCCTTTCCAATCGGCTTTTATAGTCGGCAAATTCTCGTTTTTAACGTATTTTTCAATCACTGCCTTATCGTTTTCACTAATCAAAATTGCAATTAAAACGGCGAGCAGAATTACAGCCGAAACGGTAACAATTAAAATTTTTCTCATTCATTTTATTTTAACTTTGTTACTTAGCACTAGTGGCAATTGAAATAAAATTCTTTAAAGCTATTACCGGCAACTTGATTTACTTTAAGTAATTACCGTCAAAATCTAAAATAGCCGATTATTGTTTGTAATTGTACGCAGTAATCGGCTATTAGTTTTTAGGTTTTCGACAAATTTTAATCGCCTGTCATTGTTTTAGGTGGTTTGCTCGTGAGTTCCCGCCAAGTTACCGGATTGCTTCCATCATCTAATCTTATCATTGAAATCGCTCCGGGCGCAGGGCAAACTAAAGCGCAGAGATTGCAGCCGACACATTCTTCTTCGTCAACAATCGGAAAACGTTTTCCGTCAATTTCCGTAAAATCAAAACATTGATGCGCGCCGTCTTCGCAGGCGACGTAACAAAGATTGCAGCGAATACAATTTTCAAAATTGACGCGGGCGACGGTTTTGTATTTCAAATCGAGATTGCCCCAATCGGTTACGCGATTGACGGATTTTCCAATGATGTCATTAACCGAAGCAAAACCTTTATCGTCGAGATAATTGTTCAAACCGTCAATCATATCTTCAACGATGCGATAGCCGTAGTGCATCACGGCGGTGCAGACTTGGACGTTCGACGCGCCGAGCAATAAAAATTCCACCGCGTCGCGCCATGTGTTAATGCCGCCGATGCCGGAAATCGGAATGTTTATTTCCGCATCACGCGCGAGTTCCGAAACCATATTTAAAGCGATTGGTTTGACAGCAGTTCCGCAATAACCGCCGTGCGCCGCCATACCGTTGACGTTCGGAAAGGGTATCATCGTGTCAATGTCAACGCCCATCACGGAATTTATCGTGTTGATTAAAGAAAGCGCGTCCGCGCCGCCTTTCGTCGCGGCTCGTCCGGGCGGAATTATGTTCGTAACATTCGGCGTGAGTTTGACGATGACGGGCAGCGCGGAAACTTCCTTGACCCATTCCGTTACCATACAAGTATATTCGGGAACTTGCCCCATCGCCGCGCCCATTCCGCGCTCCGACATTCCGTGCGGGCAGCCGAAGTTTAATTCAAAACCGTCCGCGCCCGTGTCCTGCGCTCGTTTGACAATCTCGTGCCAAGCCTCGCGCTTCGATTCGACCATCAAAGAAACGATTACGGCATTGTTCGGATATTTCTTTTTGCACTCGTAGATTTCTTTTAAATTGACTTCAAGCGGTCGGTCGGTAATCAATTCAATATTATTCAAGCCAATCATTCTGGTCGCGCCGTTGTCCAAAGACGCGAGACGAGAACAGACATTGACAATCGGCTCGCCCAGAGTCTTCCAAACCGCGCCGCCCCAACCTGCATCAAAAGCGCGTTCCACCATCGAACCCATATTCGTCGGCGGTGCGCTCGCCAGCCAGAACGGATTCGGCGATTTGATGCCCGCAAAATTTGAAGTTAAATCTGCCATAATTTTTTATAATGAAAAATAATAATCTTTGATTTTCAACGCTATTTGCTTTCGACGCATTATTAAAAACTCAAAATAATCCTCAACGCCCATTTGCATTATTTCAGACGGAACACAATTCATTTTTAAGTTTTCCGATAATTCTTCTTCTGTTGAAATTCCGCTTAATTGTAAGTTGTTTTCGGCTATTTGCGTTTTGATTATTTCAAAATAATCTTTCGGCGGTTTATTTCCAATTCTGATATTTATTTCAGACTGCATATAAACGTAGTTTGCAATCTGGTTGTATTTTCCTCTGTCCAAGCCGTTTCTCTTTAAATAATCTTTTGGAAATAAATGATGAACATCGCCTTTATGCTCGATTAAATTGCTAACCAAAAGATTTTTAGACAAAAATCCTTTGTCTTTTGCTTTTACTTGCGAAGCCAAAAATACATTGAAATATGGACTGCTTGCCACCGAAGTATCTAAACTTTGAGGCAAAGCGGCATTCCAAAAAGCATCGGATAATTCGGCTTCTTCTTTCTCTTTCAAGTATTCGTCAAAAGGCTTTTCGGCGATTTGTTTAATGTCGAAATCAAAAAACGATTCGGACGAGCCTGAATATCTTCCTGTCAAAATTGAATAAACAAACCAACGCGGAACATAACTTTCGATTTGAACTTTGTTGACTCCCAATTCTCTAAGTTTCAAATAAAGAATATAGGCGAAATTCAAGGTGTTTTGAGAACGAATTAATTTTGATGAGATAAAGCCTGCTGATTTAATAATCATCAAAAACTGTTTGAAGTTAGTTTCATTTATGAAATTGTTTACGCCGTTTTTCAGCTTTGCAAAAGATTCTTCGGCTATTGAATCCTCAAACGTGCGCGTTTCAAAATTTCGTCCCGAAAGCAAACTAACTAAGTCTGATATTTTTCTGCGATTGAATTGTGAAGTGAATGCAACACGAATCAAATCTGTATATTCTGGGTCATATAAATCATCGTTTTCAATTTTTAACCATCGCATTTTTGCGAAAAATTCCGTTGCAGCAAATTCTCTATCATTGTCAACAATGTGTTGGTAAAATTCGGGAGCAATCGTCAGATGACAAAAATAATCTATCGCTTTTCTTAGTTCGTTGCCTTTATATTCCGTGTTGGTGGCAATTTTGCTCATTGCAAAATCAGCTTGACTTAGAACAACACCTTTTGAATTGATGCGGATAAAAATTTCCGTTACGGTTTCAATGTCTAAATCGTGGTTTAGTTCAATGAGTCCGATTTGTTTTTTTGGAATGTTCACCAAATTTGAGAATGCCGTTTCAACTTGGTTTTCATCAACCTCAGGATTTGCCGTCAAATAATTTCTTACAAGTTTTATTATTCCGATTGAGCCATTCAATGCTTCAGAAATATCAGGAAGCCATGTTTTGTCTTTCAGGATAGCCGGATTTTGAACTTCAAATTTTTCGCCCAAAGGATTGAAGGCAATTTTGATTTTTATTCGTTTGTAGGTTTTATCAATTACATATTTTCCCAAAACCGCGGCTGTTAGTGCTGTGATTCTCTGCTGACCGTCAATTAAAATTTTCTTTCCTAAACTCAAGCCGCCATTTTTCAACCGAATATCAGGATTTTGCCAAGTAATCACATAACCAACCGGATAACCTTGATATAAACTATCCATCAAATCCCGCACCTTTGAACTATCCCAAACAAATGGACGTTGGATTTCAGGAATAGCAATCGCTCCTGAATCTACCCAAGCCAAAAGGTTTCCAATCAGTTGTTGATTTACTTGATATTTCTGCATAAATATTTTGGTCTAAATCATCATAAGTTTTTCCTTCAAAGCCCGCAAAAATTCTTCGTTGTTCAAAATGTCGTTTTCAAGGCTGCCATTTTTCTTTGAATCGGTTTCCATAATTTTTCGCAGCTCGTTGTTGATTTGCGTTTGATACGGCGCGGCGTGCGGCGGCGCGGCACGTTTTCGGAAATACTCCAGAATGTCGCCGTCAATATAGAGTGAGATTTTTACTTTTGCTTCGCGCGGCTTAACGACGAAGCGCGAACGACGAACTTTGTATTTGCCGGGCTTGAGCATATCATCGTCAGTCCAACCTTTCGCCAGACCTTTTTGATATTCTTCTTCGGTAACCGTATAGGTTAATTCTTTATCGGTTGTATTCATTATAAATTTTCACCTGTTTGGCATCGGCTTTTCTCGCCGAAATAATACGAATAATTTCCTTTCGGACGGTGAAGGCGACAAACAAAAGTCTTTTCGAGGAAAGCGCGATAATCTGAAATCGAATTTCTGTGTCTGAATTTAGCTCGTCAAAAAGCTCGACCGCATTTTCATCTTCAAACGCCTTTTCCGCTTCTTCAAAACTTACACCGTGTTTTTTGAAGTTTTCAGCGTTCTTATTTTCGTCCCATTCAAACTCCATTTTCAATTATACCGATAAGTATAGATATATCAAGATAATTTATATCGCTCTTAAAAAGCAGCGCTCAAATCAATCATATGATTTTATTCCCAAATCTTCCGCCGGAATCGCCGGCTCATCATATGCCGCCGGAGTTACAGCGGGCATTTCGCCGTGAATTTTTTCGATAAACGGAAGGCGTGCGCCCGCAAATTCGACTTGTTCACCCGTTAAACTAAAGTGAATTCCTTGCGCCGCGAGTTTTCCGGTTTGCGCCGCGTCAACCGCTTCGCGCCCGCCGTTGACACAATCGCCGCCCGCGAAAATTTTCGGATTTGTCGTCTGCATCGTTTCGGTATTGACGACGATGCGACCTTTTTCATCAAGTTTGACATCGGGAATTTGCGACAAAAACGCGACGCTTTTTTGCTGTCCGATGGCTTTGATAATCATATCGCAAGGAATTTCAAAAACTTGGTTTGAGCCGTCCGTTTTCTCACACCGCAAAGACAAACCGTTTTCGCCCGCCGAAATCGCAAACGGCGCGGCTTGCCAGACAAATTCAACGCCATCTTTTTTCGCTAGTTCGTATTCGTATTCGTAAGCGGACATCTCTTTTGCGGTTTTCCGATAAACCATCAAAACTTTTTCCGCGCCCAATCTTTTCGCTTGCGTAACGGCATCAATCGCCGTATTGCCCGCGCCGACAACCGCAATCGTGTGCCCAAGCGGAACGCTTTTCCAATCGCGCGTTTTTATTCGCTCGATAAAATCCAAAGCGTCCATTACGCCGTTCAAATTTTCGCCTTCGATATTTAATTTATTCGTCGTGCCCAAACCAATACCGAGAAAAATCGCGTCGTGTTGTTTTTGCAAATCTTCAAACGAAACTTGATTTGAACCTTGAACTTTGAACTCGGAACTTTGAACTATTTCAGTTTCTAACTGAAATTTCACTCCGAGACGTTCAACTTGCCGCGCTTCGTCAACTGAAACGATTTGCGACATTTTGTATTCAGCCATTCCGTATGTGTCGAGTCCGCCGGGCAGAGGTTTTTTATCGTAAATTGTTACCGCGTAACCAAGCCGCGCCAAATATGCGGCGCAAGAAAGTCCTGCCGGACCCGAACCGATAATGCCGACAGATTTTCCGTTTGGCGTTCCGGCTTTCAAAACGTCGCGTTCGTTTCGCATCACAAAATCCGTCGCGTAACGCTGAAGTCGCCCAATCTCAATCGGCTTGTCCATTAAAGTTTTCTCGACGCATGCGCCTTCGCACAAAACTTCAACTGGACAAACGCGGGCGCAAGTCGCGCCAATCGGATTCGCGTCAAAAATCACACGCGCCGAACCCGTCAGATTTCCCGACGCGATTTTTTTGATAAACGAAGGCACGTCAATGTGCGTCGGACAAGCGTGTGTGCAGGGCGCGTCGTAGCAATACAGACAACGATTCGCCTCGAAAACCGCTTCGGCTTCGGACAAAGGCGGATTGATTTCCGCGAAATTACGTTCGATTTGTTCGATTGAAATGCTCATATTATTCATCAAAATTTTCCAACATTTCTTTGACCGTTTGTTCTAAAACCGGAATTTTATTAACCATCGCGTCCCAAACTATTTCATAATCAACGCCGAAATAACCGTGAATCAGACGGTCTCGCGCATTCCAGCAATTAAACGCCATTCAATTTGAGAATAGTTTTGGCGCGTTTCATCGGGAATTTGTTTGACTGCTTCGCCGATGATTTCAAGACTACGGACAAAAGCGCGTTTTAAAGTTTCATCGTTGAGGAATTGTTCTTTCGTCAGCCCGCTTGTGTTTTGTCCAAGATAACCGGCTTCGTCCAAAATATGCCGCAGATAATCACCGATTGATAAAGTCATATTCAACCTCGCGTAAAATTTTCGGACCGATGTGCGGACTGAGCGATTCGGGCGTTATCAAATCTACTTTTCTTTCCAGCAAATCTTCCAGAAAAAATCCGAGCCGCATAAAATTATCAAACGATTTTTGCCCGCTCTCGAATTCCACCAACAAATCAACATCGCTTTGATTCGTTTGTCGTCCGTGCAGAAAAGAACCGAACAATCCGAAACGCTTGACACCAAAGCGGCGAATTTCCGTTTGATGTTCGCGCAATCGTGAGAAAATTTGATTTTTGTCTTGAACGGTCATTTCAAAAATTCTTTAATTTCTAACTTCAGATTTTCCAGGGAATCCATCGCGGGACGATTTTGCAATAATTTTGATATGATTCGCCGAACTTCCGCCTCAATATCGGTTCTTCGTAAAGAATAACCAAGAGAAAAAAGAAAGCGAATACAACGGCTGTGTATTCCAATAGCCGCAATGATTCAAAAAACAATCCTTCGCCAAGAAGTATTGATAAAATTCCGACATACATCGGATTTCTAACATAACGATAAAGTCCGCGCACAACAAGTTCTTTTGGTGAGTCAAACGGAGCAGGTGTTCCTCTACCGGCAAAGGTGAAATCCCAAGCGCACCACAAATAAATTGCCACACCGACTAAGAAAATAAAAACTCCAAAGTATCGAAAAACGCCTAGTTGGAGCGGAGACAATGCGGAACGCGAAAATAGTAACCAATACGGAACTAAGACCGTAACTGTTCCCGGCACAAGAAACGTAAAAATTATAGTTCTTAGTAAAATCACCGTTACCTCTCTGAATTCCTAATCCGCCACGATTTGCCCGTAAGCGTCGGGTCGCCGGTCGCGGAAAAACTGCCAGGTGTTTCTCACTTCACGAATCATATCGAAATTCAAATCGGCGACGACGAGTTCGTCTTTATCACGCGCGGCTTCGGCGACGATTTGCCCGCGCGGGTCGCAGAAATAGCTTTGACCGTAAAATTCACCGATGTTCCAGGGCGCTTCGTAACCGACGCGGTTGATTGCGCCGACGAAATAGCCGTTGGCGACGGCGTGCGCGGGTTGTTCTAATTTCCAGAGATATTCGCTCAAACCCGCGACGGTTGCCGACGGATTAAAAATAATTTCCGCGCCGTTTAAACCGAGACATCTCGCGCCTTCGGGAAAATGGCGGTCGTAGCAAATATAAACGCCGATGCGGGCAAACGCCGTGTCGAAACACGGATAGCCCAAATTTCCGGGACGAAAATAAAACTTTTCCCAAAAACCGGGCGCAACGTGCGGAATATGAGTTTTGCGATATTTCCCTAAATATTTTCCGTCGGCATCAATCACCGCCGCCGAATTGTAGTAAACGCCGGACATTTCTTCTTCGTAAATCGGCACAATCAAAACCATTCCCGCTTGCTTGGCGACATCCTGCATCAATTTTACAGTTTTGCCATCGGGAATTTTTTCAACCGCTTCATACCAGCGCGTCTGCTGTTCGGCGCAGAAATAAGGCGTGGTAAAAATTTCTTGAAAACAGAGCATCTGCACGCCTTGTTTCGCCGCGTCTTCGACCATTTTCATCTGATTTTCGATGTTCGCTTTTTTGATTTCCTCAATCGGCGCATCAGTCGGCGCGATATTGTGCGCTTGAATCAGACCGCATTTTATAATTCTTGACATAATTATTCTTCCTTTAAACTTTGATGACTATTCATTAAAATATAATAAACCACAAAACCAATCGCAAACGTAACAAACCAAGCGTAAGTATAAAGCGAATCGAAAAAATTAGGTTCGGCAACTTGTCCGCCCGGCGTGGTTGCGGCGCGGATGAATCCCGGAACAACGGGCAAAATTGCGATAACAAGCGCGACAATCGCCCGCCAGTTAAAGCCGTTTGAATACGCATAAATCCCGTCGGTTTTAAAGAGCGCGGCGAGATTTAATTTTTGGCGGCGCAAAATCCAGTAATCGCAGATTAAAATTCCGGCAATCGCGCCCATCAAGCCCGAATAACCGATGAGCCAAGTGAAAATATACGCGCCCATCGAACTCATCAATTGCCACGGCATCATCAAAATTCCGACAACCGCCGTAATCAATCCGCCTGTAACATAAGAAATAAGTTTCGGGTTGAGATTCGAGAAATCGTTTGACGGCGAAACGACGTTTGCCGCCATATTCGTCGTCAATTGTGCGATGAATATTACAATCATCGCAAACAAAATAACAAATACGCTGTCGAATTTTTGAATCAATTTCACCGGGTCGGCAATTGCTTCGCCATAGATAATCAAAGACGCGCTTGTTACGGCAACGCCGATAAAAGCGAACGCCGTCATCGTCAACGGCAAGCCGAGTGCTTGTCCGAGCATCTGCGATTTTTGCGATTTTGCGTAGCGCGTAAAATCGGGAATATTCAAACTCAAAGTCGCCCAATAACCGACTGAAGCCGTCAACGCGCCGGGAAAAATCGTCCAGAAATTTTGCGTTTGTTTTTGCAGAGCCGAAGACCCCGCCAAAACATTTCCCAAACCGCCCGACTTCCACGTCGCCCAAGTTAACAAAACCAAACCGCCGAGCAATAAAAGCGGAGCCGCCCAAGATTCAAGATGCTTGATGCCTTCAATTCCTTTTAAAATAATGAAAACCTGAATCAGCCAGAACAGCAAAAACGCCAGCCAAGTGTGAACGGCAATGTCTAAAACGGTTGCGCCGCCGAACAGATTTGCCCAGCCGCCCCAGATTGCTGAAAAAAGCGCATCAATCGCCGTGCCGCCAATCCAAGTTTGAATCCCGAACCAGCCGCAAGCGACAATCGCCCGCAAAATCGCCGGAATATTCGCTCCCTTTGTCCCGAACGAAGCGCGGCACAAAACGGGAAACGAAACGCCGTATTTCGTTCCGGCATGCGCGTTCAAAACCATCGGAATCAGCACGATGCAGTTGCCCAAAAGAATCGTCAACATCGCCTGCCACCAATTCATTCCCGCTTCAATAAAACCGCCGGCAAGCGTGTAAGTCGTAATGACGACGCTCATCCCGATCCACAGCGCGGCAATGTTCCACGTTGACCACGTGCGCTCTTTTATCGAAGTCGGCGCGAGGTCTTTGTTCCATAGAGGGCTTGCGGAAACGTCTTCGCGCAATTCTTCAAAATCGCGCTGTGTTACGGCAATATCTGTATTCACAATGTCAGTAGCCATATTTGCAGATTAAATTATTCAGGTATCTTCCTAGTTTCAAAAAATGTTCAAGCGCAACTCGCCTTCGTGTTCGTCATCTCAAATCGCAACGTCCGTCTTTGGGTTAGATTGTTTTGGTTTCCGCCATTGATTTTTTACCTTATTTTATACTTTATTTTATTTGAGTGGTTTGATAATTCACTAGTTGCCATTGCCCGTCTCGTTTTACCCAAGTGTCTGTGAACAACAACTGCAAACCGTAATTTTCCTCTTTCTTTTTGCCTTTTATCGAAAGGCGACCTGTAACAACGGCGGTATCTCCATAAATTCTTACTTTCATATCTTCGGGAGAATCGGACTGAACGTCAATATCACCGGATGCAACATCATTTATAGTTTGAGTCTTGTCAATGATCCTGCCGGAACTTTCGATACCAACAAAGTTATCGGCTATAATTCGCTTAAGTCCGGCAATGTCCTTTTTGACCGTCAACGTCCTCCATTCGCGCTCCATTTGCATTATGGTTTGCTCGATATTTTCACTCGTTGTCTCAGGAACACTAGAAAAATGCGTAGCGATTATCTGCCATTTGCCTTCGCGTTTATTAAACGTATCCAGAAAATAATACGAACGATTTCCGCCATTCGTCAGCACCTTGATATTTCCCGTAATCCGAACCTTCATTTCTTCCGGCTTTAATTTCGGGTCAATCATTTCAACCGTTTCCCGCGCTCGGTTTTTAACCACATCGTTTTCAAAAGGAATCACGATTAATTTGCCATTAAAAAATTGTTCGAGCCACGCCTTGTCTTGATTCAAACTTGCCGTCAGCCAATCGCTTTCAAATTGCCATAGCCGCTGCACAATTTTGTCGCTCTGCTTTAACTCGTCTTGTTTTTGACCGAGTGCTGAAACGAGTATTACAGCCATTAACGCCGTCATTACAACTATTCGCTTCATAAAATGCTCCTCTTTGTTCAAACATTAACGTGCGTTCCGCGCTTCAAAAATTGCCCGCCGCCCGCTTTGTCCTCGTATTCGCCATTTTTAATCCAGAACGCTCGTCTGAATATTGGACGCTCATAAAATTATTCGGGAAATGCGAGTCTGGTTAATCTCGCCATTATATCATTCAAATAATCGCGCAAATCGCCGACGGAAACTCCGCCCGGCGGAGTTAAATCTTCGCCAAATTTAATTTGGCTTAAAATCCACGCAAGTTGCGCCGGAGTCAAACCCGAATCTTTCTGTTACGCGACCGCAAGCGCGTCTTCAATTTTGAAACCCGCGTTTTCGAGTTCGCGCACATCAACCAAACCGCGGATTTCCGAACGCGACAACAAAGCGCAGAGTTTGTTCGCCAGAATTTCTTCGGGCGAATCAATGCGGATTCCACTTATCTCGCGTTTTTCCGTTTCGAGTTGGAAAACATATTCCCGAACCAAATCAACCACAACGGCTTCATCGCCGCGCTTGACCAGAAGCCGCCGAAAATCAGGCGCGGTTTGAATCGCTTCGACGCTTGAGTTTAATTGTTTGGCAACATCTTTGACAATCGCAAAACCGTTTTCAATTTCGTTTTCGAGCGTGAATAAATCAAGGTCGAAAGTTTCCCGATGTCCGAGATAAAACCCGACCAAAGCCGCGCCGCCGGTCAGATAAAAACGATTTTCACGCCCGAAAAACTCGCGCAAAAAATCTTTTTGTAAATCGCTGAGTCCGGCTTTAGCCAAGCAAACCTTCCTTTTCCCAAAACTCAAACAAAAACTTCCAAAACCCGCGCCGCCGTCCGAGTTGCGGCACAATTTCATTCCATCTGCGCCAGATTTCTTGCGGCGTAGTGAATTTCCAAACATCCGTATCCCGCACCTCGCGCAAAATCTTGGCGAGCAGCCGCGTCTTCTCTGCCGCCGAAGCCGAAATCAATCGCCGTTTTAATTCGGCAACCGTCATCGGCTCGTCCCACAGAAAATAAGGAACTGCCGACGCTTTTTCCAAATCTGTTGAAAGAAAATTATCCATTAAACATTGACGCACGTTCCGCGTTTCAAAAATTGCCCGTCGCCTTGCTTTCTTTTATGCTCGCCGATATAAACTAACTTTTCACGGCTTCGACAATGCTGAAAGGCGATTTTGTCGGAACAATGCGTGTCAGTCTAAAACCCGATGATTCCAGCAGTTCTCTATACTCAACTTCGGTGCGTTCCTTGCCGCCGGTTGCAATAAGCATCTGAACGTCCATTACTTTTGACGGACTCGGCGCATTGCCTTCCGGGACAACCATTTCGACAATCAGGACTTTACCTTTTTCGTTCATTGCCGAATGAATGTTTTGCAGGATTTTTACGCTTTCGTCGTCGTTCCAATCGTGAATGATGTGCTTCATTATGTAAATGTCCGCGCCTGCCGGAACGCTTTCAAAAAAATCACCCGGAACAAGTTCAACGCGGTGATTGATGTCTTGCTTTTTAAGCGACTCGCCCGCCCCGTCAACGACTGTAGATTGGTCAAATAAAACTCCCTGCAAATGCGGATTGGCTTTCAAAATCGCGGCAAGCAAAAATCCATGACCGCCGGCGATATCAACCAGTTTGCCGGCGTCGGAAAAATCGTAAGCCTCGACAATCGGCGGAATAACCGAAGATGAAAGATTTACCATAGCGCGGCTAAACAACGCTTCGTCTTCCGGGTTACCAGACAGAAACTCGAAAAGCGGTATACCGTGAGCTTTCTCCTGCGCGGTTTCGCCCGTTTTGACGCTATGCCTTAATTCACCATAATTGCGCCAATTCCATTCTTCACCCTGCATAATCGCCACGTCGCGCATCGAGTTCGGCGCGTCCTGCCGCAACAGTTCAGCAATCGGTGTCAGCTCGAACTTCTGGTCAGCAGTTTCCGAAAAGATGCCGACACTTGCTAGAAGTCGAAGAACGCGATACAAGGACAGCGCGTGCGTTTCCGTTTCGGCGGCGAGTTCTTCAGCGGTTTGCGGTTTTTCCACGAGTAAATCGGCAATACCAATTTTTGCCGCAATTGAAATACTCTGCTGCATCAACCCGCCAAACAACATCTGTGACAAAATCGCATCAGGCGGAAGCTGCGGCATTGCTGTTTTGTTTTCATTATTCATATTTTTATCTATCTCCTTTTTTCAAATGTTCACGCAAGTTCCGCGTTTCAGAAATCGCCCGTCGCCCGCCTTTCCTTTATGCTCACCGTTTTCCGGCGCGGTCGCGCTTTTTTCGTAGATTTCGCTTCAATCGGTTTCGCGGGCGAGGGTGACGGCTTTTTTCAGCCGCATCGCTTTTCCTTCGCTGAATGCCGTCTCGAACGCTTCATCGCCGATTGCGGCGCGCGCCTCTTCTGTGTAGCGGTCAAAAAAGATTTGGTCAGCTTTGTCTGATTTGGAACCGATTGCGTCGTTGATTGCCTGCGCCGCGCCGAAAAGTTGCGCCGCTTTCTCCATATCTCCGGCGGCGACCGCCAACGCCGCAAATGTCCCCAGCGCATTTCCTGTGAGTATTTTATCTCCTAACTCCTCGCTGATTTTGAGCGATTCGAGAGCATACAAACGGGCTGCCTTGTAATCTCTCTGAAAGCAGGCAGCCGCTGCCAGATTGAGCGTGAAAACCGAAATTGATGATTTTGCCGATTCTTGTCTGGCTATGGTCAGTGCCTCTTCGTAAAATTTGCGCGCCGCTTCGTAATCTTCCTGCTGGCGGGCAATCTCTCCCAGAGAGTTGAGCTTGTGTGAACATTTGAAAAAAGGAGATAGATAAAAATATGAATAATGAAAACAAAACAGC
>MWVY01000101.1_pt1 | contig 20534 bp, 11 predicted proteins | sample 1047251 | NCBI WGS metagenome assembly MWVY01 (sample SAMN06349983, study PRJNA376086) | soil metagenome | isolation source: MS7-5 sample Antarctic (ecotone) soil | place: Antarctica | collected 2015-01-13
TGCCAGCTCGCCCTGCCAGCCCGACGACGACGAAAGAGAGCCGACGACGACCGCCGCCCGCCGCTGCCATACGTGCGACCGCATCCTCACCAGCACCAGCAGCCGGGCGAAGTTTTGTAGTGAGCTGGAGTGGGACAAGCTAGGCAAACGCTGCCGTAACGCTGCGAGCAATCCCCTACACAATACCCTGCGGGCCGTGAAACGGATTCTAAGCCAGTCGACGCTGTTTGACCAACGCCCGTACCTGCGAATACCGGAGCCCATACGTGCGGCCGTGCTGGCTGCTGCTGCCTGACGTGGCCCACCTCGCCCGCTGGCCTCGCCCCGATAAATACGGCGGCTTACGGCCAAATACCCGCACGGCAACGGGGAGAATAAACCCAATTTTTCCGTCGATTCCGGACAAAAGGAAACGGCCCCTGAAAACCGGGAATAAAGTGATTTTTGTGGCCTGTTCCGGACAAAAGGAAAACGGCCCCCGAAAACCGGTCTATTCTGCGGCTTCTGCGGCCTATCTCGGACAAAAGGAAACGGCCCCCCGCTGCCGCCCGGCCTGCCATTCTCCGACCAGTAGGGGTAGCGCAAGAGTAAGAACAGAAATTCCCGTTAGGGCCGTGGGGAGGGGGGCAATTGCAGTAGTTAGTTGGGTGGAGTGGTAGTCCTGGTGAAGCTGCGGCAACAGACAGCAGCAGCTGCCCCGGCCCTGCTGGCCATGCTGAATGGAAGCAGGTACTAACGCACCAGTAGTCGCTGCTTCTGTTCCTGAAATTCTTGCTCTGTCAGAATACCCTGCTGTTTCAGGCTGGCGAGCTTACCGAGTTCGTCAGCTACGGAGAATGCCTGTGGAGCAGCCGGAGCTGACTTGGCTTGTTCCTGTGCCTGAACGGCTGCAATGTACTCGTTTATCTGGCCTATAAGTTGAATAGATTTCGGCGTGTTGGGCACTTGTACGCGCCGATTGTCGCCACCCGAAACAAGAATCACGAAGGCTCCCATGACACTTAGAAACCCGCCCTTTTCGAACTGAATCCCGGTAACGCTGCGAAGCGGGTAAGAGCTTCCCCCGTTGCCCATCAGTGACCACGTCAGCTGTCCGTTCTCGATTTTCACTTTGGCTTGTGCGGTGCCAAAGTCCCATGCTTGATTTTCCATAGTGGTAGATTTTTGGACCAAGATAGGCCCCTGAAATTATCAGGGCTTACAGGGAAGATGTTGGCGGGGGGCTTGCAAATGCCGGGGCCGTTCTAGTTGGACAGAAACGCGAAACGGGCCGCTGGCTAGCGGGCTCCTTTCGCGGAATAGCAACTTAACATAATATCAGTTATAGCCAACTTCTTGCCCCCGTCCTACTGCCCAGCTTAACCCCGTTTTGCACTTTGCCGGATACCCTCGCTACTTTGGCTACCGAAACTCTCGCTTAAACACCTTTGACAGCTGCTTGTACGAATATCCGGCCTTGTCTTTCACGGCCTCCTTTGTGATGCCAATCCGATGCCGGGTCGTAAACAGCAGCGCTTCCCTCTCTGGCTTACCGGCAACGTATTTGATAATGGCTTGGGCCACGTCCGGCGTAAGGTGGTTGCTTTGGGCGCTTCTGCTGCTAGTGCTGATTAGGCCCGCGTAGGCTGTCTGGAGCTTATCCCCTTGCCCCTCCAGCCACCGGGTGAACCTGTCCGGTTTGGCCGTGGCCGTGGGCTTGCCCGCTGCGGCTGTTGCACTGGCCACTGGAGCCGCTGCCAGCTGCCGCTGTGCCTTTGGGATGGTGAACTTGATGCCGGTCGTTTTCTTGCCGGTCTTTACTGGCTCCCACTCGATAGGAAACCCAACCTCCACAGCGTGAAATTCTTGTTTAATTGGCTCCAGCACCCGCCGCACAAATTCAGCATACAGCGGATAAAGATTCGCGTCCTGGAGTAGCAGTAGCTTCAAATCTGCCAAGCTCTCCGAACGGCTCACCGTGTGCCCCTCCCCCAGGTTGGCGTAGCTCTTTAGAATCCAGTACAGCCGTTGGGCGTTGGGCGAGAGGGTAAGCAGCGTAGCAATATCGGCCCGCGTGAAGTTGCCCGTAGTAGCGAGTTGAAGCAGGTAGGGCTGCATAAGCGGCGCAAACGTGCCCCGTATTCGCCCGCTGCCAGTCAGCAGTTCAATATCCGATACTATCCGCGTTTGGTGGTAGCTCTCTTTTTTGGCTCCTACCTGGAGCAGGTTAATATCCTTCGCGTACAAATCCTTGCAAGCCTGTCGAACGGATGCGTAAACTTCGGCCCCGTCATTCGTACCCAGGATAGCCGACAAAGGAATATCAATAGGGGGGAGCGTCTTATCTCCGTCCGGCCCCTGGTTGATGCCCCGTAGCGCCTCGACAAAGATTCGCGCCTCCAGTTTTCCCATTCGGAGGGGAGTGCGAATGAGGTTGTTATGTTGGAACGCAACGGTATTGCCTCTCCCCCGCTGCCGTTCTGGCTCGTTACTGACGGTAAGGGTAGTGGTGAGGGGTTGGGGGGGAGAGAATAGCGGCCCCGGCTCAACTATTACGGCCTTGCGCGGCACTCCATCCCGGAGGGCTGCGACGATGGCAGCGGCCGTTACGGGGTACCCGGCTGTCTCTAGGGCATCCTTTGTGCGCAGCGCCTTCGCGTGTAGGTTGTACAGCACCTGGTTGAAGTCAGTAACGGCGGGGCTGTCTCCTTTGAGCCGGTGCCGGGTAACGTCCCACTCTTCAGGCCGCGCCCGAACCTTTGTGGCGTATTCCGCCCGTTTCTTGTTGACCGTTACCCGGAGCAGAATACGGCGTTCATCGGTGTTCTTCCCGTCAGGTTTGCGGAGTAGGAATAGAAACGAAACAGCGGGCATAAAATAGTCTGGTTAGTGCGCCCCAAATATACTATTATGTACGGCAAACCCGAACTGTACACATGTTCCGTCGGAACTGTACACATGTTCCGTCGGAACTGTACACATGTTCCGTCGGAACTGTACACATTTGACCGTCGGACTCCTATAGAAGGTTATTTAAAGAGTTTATAAAGAGCTCTAAAGATGCGTGTGACGTGCGTGAACGCCTACCCCGGCCGCTGGCCTGTGGCTCGTTCCTGTGCCGGAAGGGGTGAGCAAAGGGCTAGTTAGTGCCGTATTTGAGCTAGAAACCGGGCTAGGTTCAACGATTGGCTTTTAAAGGTGACGTTCTACCGGACAACGGCGCGAGAGGCGCACACGGCGCGTTTAAACACGAAGCCGGTGATGGGCGCGGCGCGGCGCGAAAATTTGGCATTTAAAATACATTTAGTTGAATTTATAGGCACCCCCCCTCCGTAACTTTGGGCATCATCAAAACGGATGATTCACGGGTGCGAAACGTGAGCGACTTATACCCTGTGGCAGCTGCTCTTTCCGCTGTCCGACCGGCCCTGGCACAGTTCGCACCTGTGCCGGGTGCCCTGTCTCTGTCGTTCACGTTTCTCCTTATCCGATGTTAGATGCTTGCACCTTTGTAGCTGGAGACCTCTTACCCGAAGAGATGGCAGCTATCGGCCGTTCCGAAGCCTTTGCCGGCTGTGATGGAGAGCCTGATAAATTTGGATGGATACGGGCGAACCATAAAGGGCTGACCCTAATGCTCTCGACAGAGAGAGCCAAATTGAAGGTGAAAGGCTCGCTACCCACTTTCGCCAACGGCAACAACCTGGAGCTGCTCACCTACGCGCAAATGCAGCGCACCCTTCCCGCGTTCGCTGCGGCCGTGGGCTTGCCGATGAACCGCCTGGTGATAGTGGGTGGGGAGCTGTCGGTCGACATAGAACCTTCCACCTCGCCACAGTCCTACCTGGAAACGCTCCAGCACCACAAGCACAGTAAATTCTGCATGGTACTTCCGTCAAGCACCAGCGCCCGCCCATTGGAATACGTGGCTGTTCATACTGAATTCAACCTGAAGCTCTACAATAAAAACAAGTGGGCTAAACAGTTGGGCTTACCCGTTCTTGCTGGCCACCACAAGCTGCGGTATGAGATAGTGATGAAGCAGGCGCGGGCCATTAATGCCTTGTGGAACCGGTCGCAAACAACCCTTGCCGACCTCCTTTCTCCAGAGTTCTATGCGGCCGCAGCTGCGGAGCTGGAGCAGAGATGGAAGGAAATAGTACGGGAGCAACCGCTAGACTTTACCGGCCTCAAGAAGTATGACAGGCTGTTACTAGCGGCCGGGTACAAGGCTGAGTATTGGCGCGGGCTGAAGGCAGATAGCCCACTGGTAACTTACAAACGGACGAGGAAGCGGCACCGAGAGTTGGTGGAAGGTTCGCGTAAACGGGTAGGTCTGAACGAATACGACCAACGGCTCCCCCTTGCGCTCGCTGCCTTGTTGCCCCCGGTGGCCACTAGTCAAAATGATACCTTTCTCCACACGTTTAGTCCGGTGGAGATTTCCCCTTTGAGAATAGAGAGAGCAGCGGCCGCCCCTTCCCTTGTTAATGACGCTAGCGGTGGTGATGGTGCTAGTGGTGGTGGCCTGCCTGCCAGCTCGCCCTGCCAGCCTGCCGACGACGACGAAAGAGAGCAGCCGACGAACGGCCGTGGGCCTGACCTTACGAATCGTTATGCCAGCTCGCCCTGCCAGCCCGACGACGACGAAAGAGAGCCGACGACGACCGCCGCCCGCCGCTGCCATACGTGCGACCGCATCCTCACCAGCACCAGCAGCCGGGCGAAGTTTTGTAGTGAGCTGGAGTGGGACAAGCTAGGCAAACGCTGCCGTAACGCTGCGAGCAATCCCCTACACAATACCCTGCGGGCCGTGAAACGGATTCTAAGCCAGTCGACGCTGTTTGACCAACGCCCGTACCTGCGAATACCGGAGCCCATACGTGCGGCCGTGCTGGCTGCTGCTGCCTGACGTGGCCCACCTCGCCCGCTGGCCTCGCCCCGATAAATACGGCGGCTTACGGCCAAATACCCGCACGGCAACGGGGAGAATAAACCCAATTTTTCCGTCGATTCCGGACAAAAGGAAACGGCCCCTGAAAACCGGGAATAAAGTGATTTTTGTGGCCTGTTCCGGACAAAAGGAAAACGGCCCCCGAAAACCGGTCTATTCTGCGGCTTCTGCGGCCTATCTCGGACAAAAGGAAACGGCCCCCCGCTGCCGCCCGGCCTGCCATTCTCCGACCAGTAGGGGTAGCGCAAGAGTAAGAACAGAAATTCCCGTTAGGGCCGTGGGGAGGGGGGCAATTGCAGTAGTTAGTTGGGTGGAGTGGTAGTCCTGGTGAAGCTGCGGCAACAGACAGCAGCAGCTGCCCCGGCCCTGCTGGCCATGCTGAATGGAAGCAGGTACTAACGCACCAGTAGTCGCTGCTTCTGTTCCTGAAATTCTTGCTCTGTCAGAATACCCTGCTGTTTCAGGCTGGCGAGCTTACCGAGTTCGTCAGCTACGGAGAATGCCTGTGGAGCAGCCGGAGCTGACTTGGCTTGTTCCTGTGCCTGAACGGCTGCAATGTACTCGTTTATCTGGCCTATAAGTTGAATAGATTTCGGCGTGTTGGGCACTTGTACGCGCCGATTGTCGCCACCCGAAACAAGAATCACGAAGGCTCCCATGACACTTAGAAACCCGCCCTTTTCGAACTGAATCCCGGTAACGCTGCGAAGCGGGTAAGAGCTTCCCCCGTTGCCCATCAGTGACCACGTCAGCTGTCCGTTCTCGATTTTCACTTTGGCTTGTGCGGTGCCAAAGTCCCATGCTTGATTTTCCATAGTGGTAGATTTTTGGACCAAGATAGGCCCCTGAAATTATCAGGGCTTACAGGGAAGATGTTGGCGGGGGGCTTGCAAATGCCGGGGCCGTTCTAGTTGGACAGAAACGCGAAACGGGCCGCTGGCTAGCGGGCTCCTTTCGCGGAATAGCAACTTAACATAATATCAGTTATAGCCAACTTCTTGCCCCCGTCCTACTGCCCAGCTTAACCCCGTTTTGCACTTTGCCGGATACCCTCGCTACTTTGGCTACCGAAACTCTCGCTTAAACACCTTTGACAGCTGCTTGTACGAATATCCGGCCTTGTCTTTCACGGCCTCCTTTGTGATGCCAATCCGATGCCGGGTCGTAAACAGCAGCGCTTCCCTCTCTGGCTTACCGGCAACGTATTTGATAATGGCTTGGGCCACGTCCGGCGTAAGGTGGTTGCTTTGGGCGCTTCTGCTGCTAGTGCTGATTAGGCCCGCGTAGGCTGTCTGGAGCTTATCCCCTTGCCCCTCCAGCCACCGGGTGAACCTGTCCGGTTTGGCCGTGGCCGTGGGCTTGCCCGCTGCGGCTGTTGCACTGGCCACTGGAGCCGCTGCCAGCTGCCGCTGTGCCTTTGGGATGGTGAACTTGATGCCGGTCGTTTTCTTGCCGGTCTTTACTGGCTCCCACTCGATAGGAAACCCAACCTCCACAGCGTGAAATTCTTGTTTAATTGGCTCCAGCACCCGCCGCACAAATTCAGCATACAGCGGATAAAGATTCGCGTCCTGGAGTAGCAGTAGCTTCAAATCTGCCAAGCTCTCCGAACGGCTCACCGTGTGCCCCTCCCCCAGGTTGGCGTAGCTCTTTAGAATCCAGTACAGCCGTTGGGCGTTGGGCGAGAGGGTAAGCAGCGTAGCAATATCGGCCCGCGTGAAGTTGCCCGTAGTAGCGAGTTGAAGCAGGTAGGGCTGCATAAGCGGCGCAAACGTGCCCCGTATTCGCCCGCTGCCAGTCAGCAGTTCAATATCCGATACTATCCGCGTTTGGTGGTAGCTCTCTTTTTTGGCTCCTACCTGGAGCAGGTTAATATCCTTCGCGTACAAATCCTTGCAAGCCTGTCGAACGGATGCGTAAACTTCGGCCCCGTCATTCGTACCCAGGATAGCCGACAAAGGAATATCAATAGGGGGGAGCGTCTTATCTCCGTCCGGCCCCTGGTTGATGCCCCGTAGCGCCTCGACAAAGATTCGCGCCTCCAGTTTTCCCATTCGGAGGGGAGTGCGAATGAGGTTGTTATGTTGGAACGCAACGGTATTGCCTCTCCCCCGCTGCCGTTCTGGCTCGTTACTGACGGTAAGGGTAGTGGTGAGGGGTTGGGGGGGAGAGAATAGCGGCCCCGGCTCAACTATTACGGCCTTGCGCGGCACTCCATCCCGGAGGGCTGCGACGATGGCAGCGGCCGTTACGGGGTACCCGGCTGTCTCTAGGGCATCCTTTGTGCGCAGCGCCTTCGCGTGTAGGTTGTACAGCACCTGGTTGAAGTCAGTAACGGCGGGGCTGTCTCCTTTGAGCCGGTGCCGGGTAACGTCCCACTCTTCAGGCCGCGCCCGAACCTTTGTGGCGTATTCCGCCCGTTTCTTGTTGACCGTTACCCGGAGCAGAATACGGCGTTCATCGGTGTTCTTCCCGTCAGGTTTGCGGAGTAGGAATAGAAACGAAACAGCGGGCATAAAATAGTCTGGTTAGTGCGCCCCAAATATACTATTATGTACGGCAAACCCGAACTGTACACATGTTCCGTCGGAACTGTACACATGTTCCGTCGGAACTGTACACATGTTCCGTCGGAACTGTACACATTTGACCGTCGGACTCCTATAGAAGGTTATTTAAAGAGTTTATAAAGAGCTCTAAAGATGCGTGTGACGTGCGTGAACGCCTACCCCGGCCGCTGGCCTGTGGCTCGTTCCTGTGCCGGAAGGGGTGAGCAAAGGGCTAGTTAGTGCCGTATTTGAGCTAGAAACCGGGCTAGGTTCAACGATTGGCTTTTAAAGGTGACGTTCTACCGGACAACGGCGCGAGAGGCGCACACGGCGCGTTTAAACACGAAGCCGGTGATGGGCGCGGCGCGGCGCGAAAATTTGGCATTTAAAATACATTTAGTTGAATTTATAGGCACCCCCCCTCCGTAACTTTGGGCATCATCAAAACGGATGATTCACGGGTGCGAAACGTGAGCGACTTATACCCTGTGGCAGCTGCTCTTTCCGCTGTCCGACCGGCCCTGGCACAGTTCGCACCTGTGCCGGGTGCCCTGTCTCTGTCGTTCACGTTTCTCCTTATCCGATGTTAGATGCTTGCACCTTTGTAGCTGGAGACCTCTTACCCGAAGAGATGGCAGCTATCGGCCGTTCCGAAGCCTTTGCCGGCTGTGATGGAGAGCCTGATAAATTTGGATGGATACGGGCGAACCATAAAGGGCTGACCCTAATGCTCTCGACAGAGAGAGCCAAATTGAAGGTGAAAGGCTCGCTACCCACTTTCGCCAACGGCAACAACCTGGAGCTGCTCACCTACGCGCAAATGCAGCGCACCCTTCCCGCGTTCGCTGCGGCCGTGGGCTTGCCGATGAACCGCCTGGTGATAGTGGGTGGGGAGCTGTCGGTCGACATAGAACCTTCCACCTCGCCACAGTCCTACCTGGAAACGCTCCAGCACCACAAGCACAGTAAATTCTGCATGGTACTTCCGTCAAGCACCAGCGCCCGCCCATTGGAATACGTGGCTGTTCATACTGAATTCAACCTGAAGCTCTACAATAAAAACAAGTGGGCTAAACAGTTGGGCTTACCCGTTCTTGCTGGCCACCACAAGCTGCGGTATGAGATAGTGATGAAGCAGGCGCGGGCCATTAATGCCTTGTGGAACCGGTCGCAAACAACCCTTGCCGACCTCCTTTCTCCAGAGTTCTATGCGGCCGCAGCTGCGGAGCTGGAGCAGAGATGGAAGGAAATAGTACGGGAGCAACCGCTAGACTTTACCGGCCTCAAGAAGTATGACAGGCTGTTACTAGCGGCCGGGTACAAGGCTGAGTATTGGCGCGGGCTGAAGGCAGATAGCCCACTGGTAACTTACAAACGGACGAGGAAGCGGCACCGAGAGTTGGTGGAAGGTTCGCGTAAACGGGTAGGTCTGAACGAATACGACCAACGGCTCCCCCTTGCGCTCGCTGCCTTGTTGCCCCCGGTGGCCACTAGTCAAAATGATACCTTTCTCCACACGTTTAGTCCGGTGGAGATTTCCCCTTTGAGAATAGAGAGAGCAGCGGCCGCCCCTTCCCTTGTTAATGACGCTAGCGGTGGTGATGGTGCTAGTGGTGGTGGCCTGCCTGCCAGCTCGCCCTGCCAGCCCGACGACGACGAAAGAGAGCCGACGACGACCGCCGCCCGCCGCTGCCATACGTGCGACCGCATCCTCACCAGCACCAGCAGCCGGGCGAAGTTTTGTAGTGAGCTGGAGTGGGACAAGCTAGGCAAACGCTGCCGTAACGCTGCGAGCAATCCCCTACACAATACCCTGCGGGCCGTGAAACGGATTCTAAGCCAGTCGACGCTGTTTGACCAACGCCCGTACCTGCGAATACCGGAGCCCATACGTGCGGCCGTGCTGGCTGCTGCTGCCTGACGTGGCCCACCTCGCCCGCTGGCCTCGCCCCGATAAATACGGCGGCTTACGGCCAAATACCCGCACGGCAACGGGGAGAATAAACCCAATTTTTCCGTCGATTCCGGACAAAAGGAAACGGCCCCTGAAAACCGGGAATAAAGTGATTTTTGTGGCCTGTTCCGGACAAAAGGAAAACGGCCCCCGAAAACCGGTCTATTCTGCGGCTTCTGCGGCCTATCTCGGACAAAAGGAAACGGCCCCCCGCTGCCGCCCGGCCTGCCATTCTCCGACCAGTAGGGGTAGCGCAAGAGTAAGAACAGAAATTCCCGTTAGGGCCGTGGGGAGGGGGGCAATTGCAGTAGTTAGTTGGGTGGAGTGGTAGTCCTGGTGAAGCTGCGGCAACAGACAGCAGCAGCTGCCCCGGCCCTGCTGGCCATGCTGAATGGAAGCAGGTACTAACGCACCAGTAGTCGCTGCTTCTGTTCCTGAAATTCTTGCTCTGTCAGAATACCCTGCTGTTTCAGGCTGGCGAGCTTACCGAGTTCGTCAGCTACGGAGAATGCCTGTGGAGCAGCCGGAGCTGACTTGGCTTGTTCCTGTGCCTGAACGGCTGCAATGTACTCGTTTATCTGGCCTATAAGTTGAATAGATTTCGGCGTGTTGGGCACTTGTACGCGCCGATTGTCGCCACCCGAAACAAGAATCACGAAGGCTCCCATGACACTTAGAAACCCGCCCTTTTCGAACTGAATCCCGGTAACGCTGCGAAGCGGGTAAGAGCTTCCCCCGTTGCCCATCAGTGACCACGTCAGCTGTCCGTTCTCGATTTTCACTTTGGCTTGTGCGGTGCCAAAGTCCCATGCTTGATTTTCCATAGTGGTAGATTTTTGGACCAAGATAGGCCCCTGAAATTATCAGGGCTTACAGGGAAGATGTTGGCGGGGGGCTTGCAAATGCCGGGGCCGTTCTAGTTGGACAGAAACGCGAAACGGGCCGCTGGCTAGCGGGCTCCTTTCGCGGAATAGCAACTTAACATAATATCAGTTATAGCCAACTTCTTGCCCCCGTCCTACTGCCCAGCTTAACCCCGTTTTGCACTTTGCCGGATACCCTCGCTACTTTGGCTACCGAAACTCTCGCTTAAACACCTTTGACAGCTGCTTGTACGAATATCCGGCCTTGTCTTTCACGGCCTCCTTTGTGATGCCAATCCGATGCCGGGTCGTAAACAGCAGCGCTTCCCTCTCTGGCTTACCGGCAACGTATTTGATAATGGCTTGGGCCACGTCCGGCGTAAGGTGGTTGCTTTGGGCGCTTCTGCTGCTAGTGCTGATTAGGCCCGCGTAGGCTGTCTGGAGCTTATCCCCTTGCCCCTCCAGCCACCGGGTGAACCTGTCCGGTTTGGCCGTGGCCGTGGGCTTGCCCGCTGCGGCTGTTGCACTGGCCACTGGAGCCGCTGCCAGCTGCCGCTGTGCCTTTGGGATGGTGAACTTGATGCCGGTCGTTTTCTTGCCGGTCTTTACTGGCTCCCACTCGATAGGAAACCCAACCTCCACAGCGTGAAATTCTTGTTTAATTGGCTCCAGCACCCGCCGCACAAATTCAGCATACAGCGGATAAAGATTCGCGTCCTGGAGTAGCAGTAGCTTCAAATCTGCCAAGCTCTCCGAACGGCTCACCGTGTGCCCCTCCCCCAGGTTGGCGTAGCTCTTTAGAATCCAGTACAGCCGTTGGGCGTTGGGCGAGAGGGTAAGCAGCGTAGCAATATCGGCCCGCGTGAAGTTGCCCGTAGTAGCGAGTTGAAGCAGGTAGGGCTGCATAAGCGGCGCAAACGTGCCCCGTATTCGCCCGCTGCCAGTCAGCAGTTCAATATCCGATACTATCCGCGTTTGGTGGTAGCTCTCTTTTTTGGCTCCTACCTGGAGCAGGTTAATATCCTTCGCGTACAAATCCTTGCAAGCCTGTCGAACGGATGCGTAAACTTCGGCCCCGTCATTCGTACCCAGGATAGCCGACAAAGGAATATCAATAGGGGGGAGCGTCTTATCTCCGTCCGGCCCCTGGTTGATGCCCCGTAGCGCCTCGACAAAGATTCGCGCCTCCAGTTTTCCCATTCGGAGGGGAGTGCGAATGAGGTTGTTATGTTGGAACGCAACGGTATTGCCTCTCCCCCGCTGCCGTTCTGGCTCGTTACTGACGGTAAGGGTAGTGGTGAGGGGTTGGGGGGGAGAGAATAGCGGCCCCGGCTCAACTATTACGGCCTTGCGCGGCACTCCATCCCGGAGGGCTGCGACGATGGCAGCGGCCGTTACGGGGTACCCGGCTGTCTCTAGGGCATCCTTTGTGCGCAGCGCCTTCGCGTGTAGGTTGTACAGCACCTGGTTGAAGTCAGTAACGGCGGGGCTGTCTCCTTTGAGCCGGTGCCGGGTAACGTCCCACTCTTCAGGCCGCGCCCGAACCTTTGTGGCGTATTCCGCCCGTTTCTTGTTGACCGTTACCCGGAGCAGAATACGGCGTTCATCGGTGTTCTTCCCGTCAGGTTTGCGGAGTAGGAATAGAAACGAAACAGCGGGCATAAAATAGTCTGGTTAGTGCGCCCCAAATATACTATTATGTACGGCAAACCCGAACTGTACACATGTTCCGTCGGAACTGTACACATGTTCCGTCGGAACTGTACACATGTTCCGTCGGAACTGTACACATTTGACCGTCGGACTCCTATAGAAGGTTATTTAAAGAGTTTATAAAGAGCTCTAAAGATGCGTGTGACGTGCGTGAACGCCTACCCCGGCCGCTGGCCTGTGGCTCGTTCCTGTGCCGGAAGGGGTGAGCAAAGGGCTAGTTAGTGCCGTATTTGAGCTAGAAACCGGGCTAGGTTCAACGATTGGCTTTTAAAGGTGACGTTCTACCGGACAACGGCGCGAGAGGCGCACACGGCGCGTTTAAACACGAAGCCGGTGATGGGCGCGGCGCGGCGCGAAAATTTGGCATTTAAAATACATTTAGTTGAATTTATAGGCACCCCCCCTCCGTAACTTTGGGCATCATCAAAACGGATGATTCACGGGTGCGAAACGTGAGCGACTTATACCCTGTGGCAGCTGCTCTTTCCGCTGTCCGACCGGCCCTGGCACAGTTCGCACCTGTGCCGGGTGCCCTGTCTCTGTCGTTCACGTTTCTCCTTATCCGATGTTAGATGCTTGCACCTTTGTAGCTGGAGACCTCTTACCCGAAGAGATGGCAGCTATCGGCCGTTCCGAAGCCTTTGCCGGCTGTGATGGAGAGCCTGATAAATTTGGATGGATACGGGCGAACCATAAAGGGCTGACCCTAATGCTCTCGACAGAGAGAGCCAAATTGAAGGTGAAAGGCTCGCTACCCACTTTCGCCAACGGCAACAACCTGGAGCTGCTCACCTACGCGCAAATGCAGCGCACCCTTCCCGCGTTCGCTGCGGCCGTGGGCTTGCCGATGAACCGCCTGGTGATAGTGGGTGGGGAGCTGTCGGTCGACATAGAACCTTCCACCTCGCCACAGTCCTACCTGGAAACGCTCCAGCACCACAAGCACAGTAAATTCTGCATGGTACTTCCGTCAAGCACCAGCGCCCGCCCATTGGAATACGTGGCTGTTCATACTGAATTCAACCTGAAGCTCTACAATAAAAACAAGTGGGCTAAACAGTTGGGCTTACCCGTTCTTGCTGGCCACCACAAGCTGCGGTATGAGATAGTGATGAAGCAGGCGCGGGCCATTAATGCCTTGTGGAACCGGTCGCAAACAACCCTTGCCGACCTCCTTTCTCCAGAGTTCTATGCGGCCGCAGCTGCGGAGCTGGAGCAGAGATGGAAGGAAATAGTACGGGAGCAACCGCTAGACTTTACCGGCCTCAAGAAGTATGACAGGCTGTTACTAGCGGCCGGGTACAAGGCTGAGTATTGGCGCGGGCTGAAGGCAGATAGCCCACTGGTAACTTACAAACGGACGAGGAAGCGGCACCGAGAGTTGGTGGAAGGTTCGCGTAAACGGGTAGGTCTGAACGAATACGACCAACGGCTCCCCCTTGCGCTCGCTGCCTTGTTGCCCCCGGTGGCCACTAGTCAAAATGATACCTTTCTCCACACGTTTAGTCCGGTGGAGATTTCCCCTTTGAGAATAGAGAGAGCAGCGGCCGCCCCTTCCCTTGTTAATGACGCTAGCGGTGGTGATGGTGCTAGTGGTGGTGGCCTGCCTGCCAGCTCGCCCTGCCAGCCTGCCGACGACGACGACGACGACGACGACGACGACGACGACGAAACCGCGCCCACGGCTGGCGATGGGCCTGACCTTACGAATCATTATGCCAGCCCAGACCAGCCGCACGACGACGACGAAAGAGAGCCGACGACGACGACCGGCGCCCGCTGCTGCCAGACGTGCGGCCGGGTCCTTACCAGCAGCAGCCGGGCGAAGTTTTGCAGCGAGCGAGAGCTAGGAGCCGCCGCGAAGAAGTGCCGCAATGCCGACAGCAACCCGCGCAACAACGCCGCTGCCACCCGCCGCAAAACCAAGAGCCGGGGGCCGCTGCTGTTCGACGACAGTTCCTTTGTGCGAGTGCCCGAACAATACCGAGCCTTTGTGCTGGCTGCGGCCTGACCTTGCCCGGCCCGCAAGCCTCACTTCACCAGCCGGATAAATGAGGCACCGGCCTGCAAACAACAGGCACAACAGGCCCGCCCCCCTGGCCACCCGCCCGATAAATACGGCGAATACGGCAAGCCCGCTGCTGCCCGACCTGCCATTCCGTGACCAGTACGCCCGCACCCGCGAGCTGCCCGCCGTACATTTTCGGCCCAAACCCTCAACAAACCTCGACATTCAGCCCGCCTGCCACGGCCTCAGGGGGAGGGGCCGCTAGTCCTTCGCACGGCCCCAATCAGTTACCGCTGCCTCAGGTAATTTCTCTCACGTGCATAATGAAGGGGAGGGGGGTGCAAGTCCTTCGCACGGCTCCAGACGGTTACCGCATGTTCACCTTCACGTGCATTCGTGCGAATCTCCACCCCAAAAGTTCGGCCCGCTACTACCCTACAAAACCCGACAATTCGGAGTGCCGCCCGACCGCTGGCCACGGCCTTAGAATAGGGCGAAATAGGGCAATGGAGCCGCAAAATAGCTGCCTGGAGCGCGTGGAATAGCAGGGATGCCGCCGTATCTTTCCCTAAGGATTTCGGCTACCTGTGCCGCAACGTGTCTCCCTTATGCCTCGATACCCGAACTACCCAACGACCTGCGAAGGAACCCAACGCCTGGAGCTGGCCTATCTACGCCAGCAGGGGCTGCTGTTGCCCGGCCTGCACAGTCGCACCCTGCATTGGAGCAACCGGGGGGAGCGTACCGGCTCCATTGGCTTAGAAGCGCATATTGAGCCAGGGGAGAGCAGTTACCTACGGCTCCACTACACGGTGAACAAGGAGCGGCAATACGATTATTGCATACCACTGGAGCAGCAGCCCAGCAACCTTCGCGGCGTGGCTGGCCACCGTTGGTACATGGTGTGCCCGACAACCGACCGCCGTGCAACCGTGCTGTACCTGCGAAGCGGAACCGGCGTGTTTGCCCACCGGCTGGCCTTTCCGCTCTATCGGCTGTACTACGATGCCCAGCTGGAGAACAAGCGGTTTCGGGGCATGAGCAACTACTACGGCCTTGATAGGGAGTGGGAGGCGCAATACCGCAAGGGCCGCAAACTCTATTACCGGGGCAAGCCTACCCGCTGGCATGAACGGCTGTTGAAGCTGGAGCGACAGACGGAAGCCGCGGCCCCGGCCTTGCTGCGAATGTTGCAGGGTTATTAACCTAAATCACCGTTATGGTAAACTTATCCTAAAGCAAGCTTAAAACCGGCCTATGTAAGGGGAGGCTTTCTGGCATCTACTATTAGCCCATACATGAGTCTGCCCCAGCTGAGCAGAGCGGGAACAAAATAGAGTGATACGGGAAGGTCATAATTACCTGTTGGAGCATCCAGTCCTTTCAACGCTAATAAAGATGCGGCTATCATACCTATCCAGCGACCTACTTTGCCGTGGGTGAAAATCAGAGCCAACAATCCAAAATATAGGGGTATGGACAACAAAAAGGCCAAGCCGTCGAACCAGGCATTTTCATTGAGCAGGAAAGGAGTAGACATCAGAACCAGGAAACTAGCAAAAATAGATTTGCAATTTAAACGCTCCTTTCGGCAAACCACCAGCTGCGGCCCGCTACCAGGTGCCCGCAAGCTACTGCAGCACCTGGTGAGTTTACGAAACCCGTCTACGAATCAAAGTTTACGAAATGCCCGAAAGGGACGAGTTTCGTAAACTTCCTCCGGACCCGTTTCAGTGGTCGCTGTTCCCTGTAAATAACCGGCGTAACAGGCCGCGCCCGTGGGCGCAACAGGTGGCCAGTACTTGCATATGTCAGGGCCGTTCTAGTTGGACGGAAGCGCGAAACCGGCCCACCGCTGTTTGGGTGTCTTTCTTGGAATGTGCACTTAACATAAGATTAGTTATCCGACCGCACTTGGAATCCGTGCGGTTTCTGGCCGGCTTTCAAAACACCTTTTACTTGGCATTTTTCTTAGGCAGCTTGGATAACATGCCAGGGTATTCAGCAAAGCACTAACGATGATAATTTATCTTAACTCTGCGGTGTACAGGCCTAGGCTTTAATTGTAAGCATTGCTGGTCGATGCAGAATCGGAAGGGCTACATTTGCTGGCAATGCGAACAACTTACCTGCTATTCCTGGGCCTGTTAATTGACCTCTTATCCGTCAGCCCTGCCCGGGCCCAATTGCCCGGCGCTCAGAAAGCATTGGATAGCATCCGCACGAAGTACCACCTCCCTGCCTTATTGGCGGCGGTTATCGAGCCCGGCCGGATTCGCTACGTGTACGCCGGCGTCAAGCGCAATGACCGCCCCGAACTAGTCAACCTGAGCGACTACCTTCACATCGGTTCGGACACCAAAGGGGTGACGAGCCTGTTGGCCGGCAAATTGGTTGAAAAAGGCAAAATAAGCTGGGACAGCAAGTTAGTGGACGTCGTGCCGGCGTTGCGGGGCCAGGTGTTACCCGCCTATGCGGGGGTGACCCTGGACGAATTGCTCTCCCACCGGGCCGGCATTCGGCCCTACACCGCGGGCAGTGAGTACGAACACCTCCCCGCATTCAGCGGCACCGTATCCGAGAAACGGCTGCAATTTGCCGCCGTCATTTTGCGAGAAACGCCCGTCCAGCCCACCAGCCCCGCGCTTTACGCGTACTCCAATGCCGGCTACGTGTTGGCCGCGCTGATGCTGGAACAGGCCAGTGGGCGCTCCTGGGAAGAACTAGTAAAACGCACGTTTCACCGCTTGCGCTTGCCCTACCAGATGGGCTTTCCCAACCGACAAGACGCCCAACAACCCTGGGGCCACTGGCTACAAACGCCGGCGGATAGCCTTTTCACGCCCCTGGGGCCCACCCACGGGTACACGTTGCGGGACTTCATGGCTCCTGCGGGCGACATCGCCATGCCGCTACCTGATTTTGCCCACCTGGTACAACTGCACCTTAACGGCTTGCTGGGACACGGCCATTACGTGTCGGCCCGCACGTACCAACGCCTTCATTTTGGCAAACCGGCTTACGCCTACGGTTGGGCGGTAACCACGTTGGCTACGACGGGCGCGCCCGTTAGTTTTCACGATGGAACAGCCGGGACGTTCTTTTGCCATGCCATTTTGTTTCCAAGCCAACAAGTGGCCTTTGTCGTGATGACGAACGCCGGGGGCGCATCCGCTCAGCAGGCGTGCACCGAATTGCGCCGCCGGTTGAAAAAGCTATACTTGCAAGAAGCTTTGTAGAACCCTTACCGACTTCGTGAAGTAGCCCTTTTACGTACTGTAAACGGTCGTTTGCAGCATGTAAAAAGCCTTTTTACATGCCTACCCCGCCGCCGTGGCTGTACTGCTGGCTGGCCTGGTTGGGTTGCCTCACTTGAACTCCCTGCCGAGCGCGGCCACCAACTGTTTGTAGCTGTAACCGGCCCGGTCTTTTACCGCCTCTTTCGTGGTGGCTATCCGGTGGCGCGTGGCGAACAATGCCTTTTCCCGGTCGGGCTTGCCGGCAACGTGTTTCAGGATGGCTTGTGCCACGGCCGGGGCTAAATGGTTGGCGCTGGCTCCGCTGTTGCCGGTAAGGCCCGCGTAGGCAGTCTGGAGCTTCGGGCTCTGTCCTGCCAGCCAGGCCGCGAACCTATCCGGGCGGGCCGTGGGCTTGGCAGCGGCTGCGCTGGCCACCGGGGCCGCTGCCAGCTGCTGCTGTGCCTTTGGTATGGTGAACTCGATACCGGTGGTTTTCTTCCCGGTTTTCACCCCAACCCATTTCACCCCAAAGGCCACGTCCGGCCCGTGGAACTCCTTCATAATTGGCTCCAGTACCCACCGTTTCAGGTCGGCAAACAGCGGGTACAAGGCCGCATCATTCAGCAGTAGCTGCTTCAACTGTTCAATGCTTACGGAGTGCGTAACCGTGCGCTCGCTGCCCATGTTGGCGTAGCTCTTTAGATACCAGTACAGCCGCTGTCCGTTGGGGGACAAGGTGAGTAGCGTGGCAATATCGGCCCTGGTGAAGTTGCCCGCCGTGGTGAGCTGGAGCAGGTAGGGCTGCATAAGCGGCGCGAAGGTGCCCCGTATCCGACCGGTGCCAGCTCGCAACTCAATATCTGATACTATATGCGTCCGGTGGAAATTCTCACCTGGTCGTGCTCCTACTGGCTCTAGGTTAATACTCTTATTGAACAGGTCTTTGCAGGCTTGCCGAACAGCCGCGTAAGCCTCTGCCCCATCATTGCCTTTCAACACAGCCGATAACGGTATATCGATGGGCGGCAACGTGGTATCTCCATCCGGCCCCTGATTGATGCCGCGCAATGCTTCAACGAAAATACGGGCCTCTAGTACCCCCATCCGGTACGGGGCTCTTGCTAGATTATTGTGCTGAAAGGCCACGGTATTGCTCCTGCGTCTGTTGCGGTCGTCGCTGTCGTCGATAAGGGTTAGGGTATTGGTAAGCTGCTGCTGCGGAAAGAGCGGCCCCGGCTCGACTGCTACGGCCGTGGCCTGCACTCCATCTCGCAACGCTGCGACAATGGCAGCGGCCGTAACGGGGTGCCCGGCGGTCTCCAGCGTATTTTTTGTGCGGAGGGCCTTCGCGTGTAGGTTGTGCAGCACCTGGTTGAAGTCGGCAACGGCCTGGCTGTCTCCTTTGAGCCGGTGCCGGGTAACGTCCCAATCTTCGGGCCGCACCCGAACCTTCGTGGCGTACTCCGCCCGCTTCTTGTCCACCGTTACCCGGAGCAGAATACGGCGGTCGGTGGTGTGCTTGCCTTCGGGCTTGCGGAGCAGGAACAGGAGCGAAACAGCGGGCATATAATGGTCTGTGGAGTGATACCCAAAGGTAGAAAAATATGAGGGATTTATACTTTCTCATACCTGACCGTCTGAGTTCTCATAGTTGACCGTCTGAGTTCTCATAGTTGGGCCAGAATCTACCGTCTGAGTTCTCATACTTGACCGTCTGAGTTCTCATAGTTGGCCTTGTGGGCTGCTGCTAATCAATGTGTTATGGCGCCCTAAAGAACCTTTTAAAGATTTATTTAAAGAAGCTCTAAAGATGCGTGTAGCGAGCGCGAGCCCACCCTCCAGCGGCCCACCGATGCCCGTTGGGGGGTAGGATTACTGCCGAGAACGGCCCAAAAAGAGCCGGAAATGGGGCTAGGTTCAACGATTGGCTTTTAAAGGTGACGTTCTACCGAACAACGGCGCGAACGGCGCGAGAGGGGCAAAAACGCGCATCCGGTGAAGTTGCGCGGCGCCGCGCTGGATTTACCCATTTTTTGGTTGGACTGACCTACCCGCCGCCCCTAACTTTGGGTACCATCAGCGACGATGCACACGGCGTAGGAACCGTGTCTTAGTTTGAACCTCTCATCCCTCCCCCCGGAGGCAAGAGGCTGGCCCCCCTCTCCCTGTTTCCTACCGGGGTTTGGGGGGCATCTTGTTTCCGGGCGGGCTGTGTCGCTGCCCGATGATTGACGATTGCACCTCCGAAGCCAAAGACCTCGTACCCGAAGAAATGGCAGCTATCGGCCGTTCCGATGCCTTTGCCAGCTGTGATGGAGAGCCGGACAAGTTTGGATGGATACGGGCGAAGCATAGAGGGCTAACCTTAACATTTTCACCGACAAGGGCAAAATTGAAGGTGCAGGGCTCGCTGGCCACCTTTGCCAAAGGCCACAACCTGCACTTGCTCACGTACTCGGAACTGCAGCTTGCGGTGCCGGCGCTCGCCGCTGCTGTGGGCTTACCAATGGCTCGCTTGCGGTTAGTCGGCCTGGAGTTGGCGCTCGACTTGGATGGCACCACCTCGCCCCAGCAGCTGCTGGAGACGCTCAAACACCACAAGGGCAGCAAGTTTGAAATCGTCAAACAGCGCAAAGGAGTTGCCCGGCCGATGGAGAAGGTAGCTTCCCATGCCGACTACTCGATGAAGATTTACAACAAGGGGCTGTGGGAGGCCCAGCACGGCAATTACTTGCCCGCTGGCCAGCACAGGACACGGGTTGAAGTGGTGATGACAAGGGCCCGGCCTATCGATGCGCTGTTGAACCGTTCGGAAACAACCCTAGCCGACCTGGTTACGCTGGAGTTTTACGCCGCTGCGGTTGCCCACCTGGAGCAGAAATGGAAGGAAGTAGTGCGGGAGCAGCCCCTCACCTTCGCGGGGCTCAATGGGAAGGAGAGACGCTTGTTGGGCGCGGGCGGCAACTTGGAATACTGGAGAGGGCTAAAACGGGACAAGTCCGTAATGACCTTTAAGAGAGAGAAAAAACAGTATAAACAGCTTGTTGCATATTCAGCCAGTAGGATGCCGCCCGATGAGTATGAGCAACAGTTTTCAGTTGCGTTGGCTGCGCTGTTGGCCCCTGTCCTGGCTGTTCAAAATGATACCATTCTCCACACGTTTAGTCCGGTGGAGATTTCCCCTTTGAGAATAGAGAGAGCAGCGGCCGCCCCTTCCCTTGTTAATGACGCTAGCGGTGGTGATGGTGCTAGTGGTGGTGGCCTGCCTGCCAGCT
>MWVY01000102.1_pt1 | contig 20486 bp, 22 predicted proteins | sample 1047251 | NCBI WGS metagenome assembly MWVY01 (sample SAMN06349983, study PRJNA376086) | soil metagenome | isolation source: MS7-5 sample Antarctic (ecotone) soil | place: Antarctica | collected 2015-01-13
AGATTGAAATAAAAATGAGAAAAGTTGATAACTTTAAAAAAATGAAATACATGAAAAAAGCAATTGTAAAACATCTAGCAAATCAAACATCACCCTCTTAAATTTCAACTAGAAATTGGACATATTCAAAGTGAGTGAACAAATAATCTATATTGATGAGATGTGTGAAGATTATAAAGACCAAGAAAAAGCCATTCGTGTCAAACAATTTATTCAAATCCTAAGAAATATACTTGAAGCTAAGCCTGAAATAAAAAATGCGCCAAAATCGGATGTTCCGTATATGTGACAATAGAGAAGTGCTTCAGTTGTCAATGTGGTACTGCAAAACCAAGCAACAAACTACGCTGATCGGCTGTATTCTAAAGTTGTAGCTTAGCATTTAAAGCAACCTAACACATTAATTATGAAAACACTAAACACCTTTTTAAACCTTTTTTCTTCTGCCTGTTTTGGTTTCTTTACAACCGAGCTCTTTACCCAAAACACTGAGAAGACAAAAAAAATTCAGATGCACCGGTGTTATCACTAATAAATTGCCTGCAAAAGCATTAGCAGTTGCAAGCATAAAAAATAGTGCCGGTGTTGTGGCATAAAAAAGTCATGGATATATCAAGTTAATGTATAACAAAAAAACTACTCTATTGCTTACTTGTTATATGGTTAACAGCTTTAGCGAATAAAAGCGGTGCCCAAGCTGACCAGGGTAATAGCACTTTCAGTGATTTTTACTTTGGGGTTGGGCTTGGGATGGATTACGGTGGCATTGGCATTAGAGCCGAATTTCTTCCTACAAAATATATAGGTGTTTTCGGTTCAGTTGGTTACCCATTGATTGACCCTGCTTATAATGCTGGTAATTCTGCAAAGCTGTTGCCGGATAAAAAGTTGTGTCCTGCAATAGTAGCTATGTATGGCTATAATGCTGTTATCAAAGTGAACTATTTTCAAAAAATATATTATGGGCCAACCGTAGGTGCAATAGGGGAGCTAAAAATCGGACAACGACTGGGTAGCAAATTGAACTTTGGAGTTCTTATGCCTTTCAGAAACTCAGAATTCCGGGAAGAAATTAATCAAATAGATGAGAAAATTATACCTATAGCTTTTAGTCTGGGGGTAAACTTTGGAGTTAGTACTAAATCAAACAAAAATAATTCTTAGTCAAACAATTCTTATGCAAAAAAAATTTATTCTCTTTTTAATATTGGTGTTAAGTAGTTTAATAGCCTTAAGTCAAGAGCTTCCGCTTTACACTTGTGGTATTGTAAACGTGTATGATGCTGCAGGCAATAGAACCAAGCGAATGTATTTTTGTAATAATGGCGCTGAGCCCTATCCGGTTAAAGCAAAGGAAGAAATTGCAGAGGGCAGTGTAGAGTATCAGCAAGTTGATGCACTGTACCCCAATCCAACGACGGGAAGGTTTTCTGTTACATTTAGTAAAGCATTAAACAATGCTACCATTCTGCTTACAGACCTTAACGGCAAAGTAATGCAACGTTTCAGAGCAAATGGCCACAAAGTTGATTTTGATATTTCAAATGTTGCCGCAGGAGTTTACTTTATAAGAATAAATGATAACGGTAATGCTATTACCAAAAAGGTGCTGAAGCAGTAATAATGTAGCGATTTCTCTTTCTGAAAAACCTTACCTGCTTAAATTTAACCCCCCACTTTTTTTATTGAGCAATTAAACTTTGCAGATCATCCTTCTGTTTTTTTATTAGCGATCACCAGATTAATGAATTTGAAACTCTTGATTGCCCATGCAGGTTTAACTTGTATTAAAATTTTTAGATGCGATTTCTTTGTCTCCTCATTATTACATTTCTCGTGGAGTATAATGCCTTTTGCTCAAAAAAATCAAAGTGCAAATGAAAATCTGATTTATGTTGATAACCACGGCATTATTCGCTATACAAAAACAAAGCAGGAAGCATCATTTTTTGGCGTCAATTACACAGTGCCTTTTGCATACGGCTATCGTTCTCATAAAGCTTTGAATGTTGACCTTGAAAAAGCCATTACTGCAGATGTTTATCACATGGCAAGATTAGGTCTCAATGCATTTCGGGTGCATGTATGGGATGTGGAGATAAGTGATTCATTGGGAAATTTATTACAAAATGAACACCTGCGTTTGTTCGATTATCTCTTATATAAATTAAAGGAGAGAAATATCAAAATACTTATTACACCTATAGCATTCTGGGGTAACGGTTATCCTGAACCGGATATTAGAACAAATGGTTTTTCATATGTCTATACTAAAAGTGGTTCTGTGGTTAAAGAAGAAGCGTTTAAAGCACAAGAGAACTATTTACAACAATTCTTCAGGCATGTAAATCCTTATACAAAACTTTCCTACAGAGACGATCCGGATGTAATTGCAATGGAGATAAACAATGAGCCACACCACAGCGGCCCCAAAGAAATAACCACTGAATATGTAAATAGAATGGCGGCTGCTGTAAAAAGCACCGGTTGGACAAAGCCAATATTTTATAACATCAGCGAATCACCTCGATATGCAGATGCAATAGTTAAGGCAAAGGTTGATGGCTACAGTTTTCAATGGTATCCTACAGGTTTGGTAGCAAATCATGAGAGAAAAGGAAATTTTCTGCCAAATGTTGACCGTTATAGTATCCCATTTGGTGATACTATTCCTTCTTTTAAAAAACGTGCACTAATGGTTTACGAGTTTGATGCAGGCGATGTTATGCAACCGATAATGTATCCTGCTATGGCAAGGAGTTATAGAACTGCCGGCTTTCAATGGGCAACACAATTTGCCTATGATCCTCTTTATACAGCTTATGGCAACACAGAATACCAGACGCATTATTTAAATCTTGTTTATACTCCTGCAAAAGCAATCAGTTTATTAATTGCATCAAAAGCATTTCATAAGCTGCCGAGGAATAAAAGTTACGGTACTTATCCTGCTGATACATTGTTTGATGTATTTCGGGTAAGTTATAAAGAGCAGTTAAGTGAAATGAACAGCGAAGAGGAATTTTATTATACGAACTCAACTAAAACACAACCGAAGAATATTTCTAAACTGAAACTCATTGCAGGAGTTGGAAGTTCGCCTGTGGTGCACTATGAAGGAACGGGTGCTTATTTCCTGGATAAAATTCAAGAAGGTGTGTGGAGATTAGAAGTTTTTCCAGATGCAATACAAATAAGAGATCCATTTGAACGTGCATCACCAAAAAAAGAGGTAGTAAGAATTGAATCACGTCGCCAATTGATAAAAATAAATTTACCAGGTTTTGAAAGAGAGTTTTCAGTAAGTGCAGAAAATGAGATAGAAAGTCAAAAAGCAACGTTCGGCTTTTTTGTGCAGCCAGGCAGGTATCGTTTGTCCAGAATAGGTTACAATAAAGAGGTTTCTCTTCCATTAGAACCATTAGTATCTGTAAAACCATTTTCAACAGACACTTACGTTTACCATCAACCGCTTACAGAAGTATCTTCTAATAAACCTTTTGTTATCTCTGCAACAGTTTCGGGCATTGACACCTCAGATCAAGTTTCAATTGAACTTCGACCTCCATCAAATAGGTGGAGAACTATTGAAATGAAACGTACTAAAGCTTATAACTACAAAGCTGATGTTCCTGTTGATTTGGTTACTCCCGGAATTATTAGTTATCGTATCCTGATCAGGAAATCAAACGGAGATATGTATACATTTCCTGGCGGGTTCAAAGGCAATCCTTTTGCATGGGATGAATACCGAAATGAAACATGGCAAACATTTGTGGCTTCTCCAGGTAGTAATATTGAATTGTTAAATCCTAACTGGGACAGAACAAACATCATGTTATATAATCCTGACTGGAGAAAGAATACAATAGAATACATTACAGCAGAACGGCCAAGACAGTTAATTTTAAAAGCCTCTATGAGTGAGCCTGTTGCAGGTGAATTTATGGGGTGGCAATATTATTTCGGTGATAAGATTTCAGGAAGAATGCACGAGCTTCCCACTTATTCAAAATTAGTGGTAAGAGCAAGAGCTGAACAACAATTGAAAGTGAAAGTTTCCATCATCACTAGCTATGCAGATGCTTTTGCTTCTTCAATTACTTTAACAAAAGAATGGAAAGAAATTGAGATTCCTTTGAGCAGTTTACAAAGAGATTCATTCCTGTTATTACCTCGTCCGTATCCTGGGTTTTTACCATTGAAATTTAAAGCATCAAGTACAAAGCCTTTTAATATTGTTGATGCAGAAAGAATCGAAATTAGTTTTGGTGAAGGTGTTCAATCATCAACACCAATCAGCATAGAAGTGGAGTCAGCCTGGTTAAAAAAATAAATATCTGAATCGAAGGCGTACAAGCAAAAAAATTGTAAATCCACATCTTTGTGCCTTAGCGTTTCAATTCTTAAAAATAATTCGTCAACTTAGATTCTATGAATCTTCAACTCACAAATAAAAATTTTCGAAAAATTATTGATGGCAAACAAGCAGGCCTGTATGTTTTAGAAAATAAAACTCTAACTGTAGCTATAACAGATTATGGTGGAAGAATTGTTAGTCTGCTTTGTAATGATAAAAACGGAAGTCCTACTGATGTTGTTGTTGGATTTGATTCAATATATGGTTACTTAAATTCTACGGAAAAATATTATGGAGCAACAGTTGGCAGATATGCTAATCGTATTGCAAAGGGAAGATTTACATTAGACGGCAAAGAGTATGAGCTTGTCACCAATAATAATGGCAATCATTTACATGGTGGAATAAAAGGATTTAATGATGTTGTTTTTGATGCAGACCAAAAAAGCAACGAAGAGTTGTTACTCACTTATTTGTCAAAAGATGGAGAAGAAGGTTATCCCGGTAATTTAGAAGTATCTGTTGTATTTACTTTACAAGACAATGAATTAAAAATTCAATATACTGCTGTTACTGACAAAGCCGCTATTATAAACTTAACGAATCACTCTTATTTTAATTTAAATGGAGAATGCAGCGGCGATATTCTGGATCACCAGTTAATGATCAATGCAGATTTTTATACACCTATTGATGACACATCAATTCCTATTGGACATCTTGAACCTGTTGAAGGAACACCATTCGATTTTAGGACACCATCAACAATAGGAGCCCGGATAAATTCTGATCATGACCAAATACAAAATGGAGGTGGTTATGATCACAATTTTGTTTTGAATAAATCAAATGAAAATGAGGTTGCGGCAAGAGCAGTTGGAGATATAACAGGAATTGTGCTTGAGGTGTTTACAGAAGAACCAGGAGTTCAATTTTACAGCGGCAATTTTATGGCAGGGGAAAACCGAATTAAAGGTGGTTGCACAGATGAGTTTAGATCTGCATTTTGCCTGGAAACACAGCATTTTCCTGATTCTCCTAATCAGCCGTCGTTTCCTTCTACTGTGTTACTTCCGGGTAAAACATACTCGACTTCTTCTGTTTACAAATTCTTAGTTAAGAGTTAATTATTAATTAACTATTGACGTTCCATCTTCCGTCTGTGTGATATAAGCTGTAACTTCTTTTTGCATTTCTTCTTCATATGCTTTGCTAACCTTATTTATTACTCTTTCAACTGCATGTTCTTTAATAAGATTAATTGTGCAACCACCAAATCCACCGCCCATCATTCGTGCTCCTAAAACATCTTCATCATTTCTGACTTGCTCTACAAAGAAATCAAGCTCTTTACAACTCACTTCATATTGTTTACTTAAACCTTCATGTGTTTGAAACATTTTCTCTCCCAATGCTTTTATATTTCCTTCTTTTAAATCTTCAGTGGCTGCATGCAATCTCATATTTTCTTCAACAACGTATCTGCATCTTTGGTAAATTATTTCATCCACAGGTGCTACATGCTCATTAAGCATGGATAAAGAAACTTCACGTAAACTATTCACTTCCGGATGATGTTCTTTTACAAGAGCTACACCTCTTTCACATTCTGCTCTGCGAGTGTTGTATTCCGATGATGCTAACGAATGTTTTACATTGGTGTTAAGCAGAACTATTTTAATTCCGTCAAGTTTTAAAGGAATATATTCATAATCCAAAGTCAGGCAATCTAATTTCAACACATGATCTTTCTTGCCATACATGCTGGCAAATTGATCCATGATTCCGCTCATTACCCCGCTGAATTTATGCTCAGCTTTTTGCGACCATTTCACCATATCTAATGTGGAAACATTAAGTTTAAATATTTCATTCAATGCAAATATTGTTGAACATTCAACTGCTGCAGATGAGGACATGCCTGCACCAATTGGGATATCGCCTCCAAATGAAAGATTAAATCCCTTGAGTTTATGACCATGCTGCAGCAACTGATCTACCACACCTAAAATATAATTGCTCCACCGCCCTTTTTCAGGTTTTAATTCTTTTAGCTTGAATTCCACTAGTTCATCGAAATCATCAGAATAAAGCTTAATAGTGTCATCGTCTCTTTTAGTCACAGCAACATAAATAGCTTTGTCAACTGCAGCAGGCAGTACAAAGCCGTTATTATAATCTGTATGCTCTCCAATGATGTTTACCCGTCCCGGTGATCTAACAAGTAAAGGTTCCTCGTTGAATTTACTTTTGAACTTACTTCTGATATTTTCGGCAATGCTCATATTAAATATTTTTAAATTGATTTGTTCATCAAAACCTTGAACACCGGAACTTCTTTTCTACCTGATATATCACTTCTTTTCAATAAAAATACTTTAACATCATTTACACATTGCATTTTTAAAATATTCTTTCTACTTTTCGTCTTATATCCAAAATAGCTACTGCAAAATCCATTAAAATATTCTTATGATATCCAGTGAAAACCCGGTTCCTGTATTGGAACCTGATCCTGAATTGGCGTACCGCTGGTCACAGGAAAAAGCAAATCAATGGGCTGAAAATAACAGTTGGCTCGTTGGCTGTAACTACATTCCCAGCACAGCCGTTAACCAATTGGAAATGTGGCAGCCGGAAACATTTGATCCATTCTTAATAGATAAAGAATTAAGTTGGGCAGCTAATCTTGGTTTTAATACTGTTCGTGTTTTTCTGCATCACTTATTATGGGAGCAGGATAGGAAAGACTTTATATATAGAATGGATATGTTATTACGTATTGCACATAAGCACGGTATCAAAACCATGTTTGTGCTGTTTGATGCAGTTTGGGATCCTTACCCAAAATTGGGACCTCAGCCTACTCCGCGACCTAACATTCATAATCCAGGTTGGGTGCAATGCCCCGGTTATGACGTTTTAAATGATACTTCCCGTTACGATGATCTGCATAGCTATGTTGATGGTATTGTAAGCAATTTCAAAAATGATGAAAGAGTGTTTTGCTGGGATTTGTTTAACGAGCCGGACAACATGAATATTACCAGTTATAAGGATATGAGCTATGCCAGGCACAAAGCTGAACTATCAATGGAGTTATTGCGTAAAACTATAAATTGGGTTAGGGTTGTTAATCCTGATCAACCTATTACTGCAGCACCATGGAACTGGCAAATGGATCTGGAATTCTCTGCACTTGACAATTATATGTTTGCTCATTCAGATATCATCAGTTTTCATTGTTATGAAAACAAAGATGACATGGAAAGAAGAATTGCTTCACTTAAACAGTTTAACCGGCCAATGTTGTGTACTGAGTATATGGCACGACCATTTAATAGTACATTTCATGAAGTGTTACCCGTTTTAAAAAAGCACAATGTTGGTGCGTATAACTGGGGATTAGTTTCGGGAAAAACGCAAACACATTGCCCTTGGGATTCATGGGAGGTGTCATATGAGAAGGAACCTGATCTATGGTTTCATGATATCTTTTACAGCAACGGCACTGCTTATAACCAAAGCGAAATTGAATTCTTAAAAGAGATCACTAAGAAGGATAAAAAGAAGTACAGGAAAGTGGCTTAAGTAAAACTGCATTCGTCCATTAATATTTAATTACCTAAGGAAAACTGCACTTGCTAACTGGCTTGTTGATCTAACAACAACTGAATACGCTCCTGTGGGTAAAGTGGATACATCAAAATTCCAGTTATTGTTACCAACAACTACATTTCTCTGAAAGCTTTTTACAAGAACTCCGTTAGCATTAAATATATAAACGGATACCCGTTCCTGCTTTGTTGATATAAATACTGCATGAAGAACTTCGTTTGCGGGGTTAGGAGATAGCTGCAGCCGCTGTTGAGAATGTGTTCCTTCTATAATTACTGGCTTACATATCCGGCTCTCACAACCACGGTCTGTTCTTAAGTAAAGACATGCTTCATATTTTCCACTCTTTTCATATTTGTGAACAACCTGCTGGCCGGTACCGGTTCTGCCATCACCAAACGTCCAACGATAACTTACAACCCGATCATTATTATTATGAATGCCTACACCCCGAAAAGAAATTGTATTAGGTGCAGATAAAGAATCAATTAAATATCCCCCACATATGTTGCTAGTGGATCGAATTACAACTTCCTTTGTATGTTCGGCAATGCAACCACCTGCATACCAAATCCTGGTATTAATATGGTATACCCCCGGTGCCGGGAATTGATGTGATATGCTTAAGCTTTGCAATGTGACAGGATTTGCAGGTGTGAAGCAGGTATCTGTCCCATCACCAAATCTTAAACAAATTTTTTCAGGTTGTCTATTTAAAGTAGGAGCTATTGTAAAGTACCGGCGAAGGTTTGTTTCCGCATTAGCCATTTCTTTTAATATAACATTACATTCACTGGTTGGTGAATGTTCATCTGTAATGACCTTTAACTCACTGCATTTTTCAGCAACGCAGCCATCAGCATAAACCATTCGTAAACACGCCTTGTATTCACCGCTACGCGAATAAGTGTGTGAAACTGTATAGTGTCCTGAAAATGTAACGTTGTATTGAATACAGGTGTCACGTCCATCACCAAATGACCAGCAGATCTTTGAAGGCTTCTTTTGTGAATTATGAACCGGTATGGCAAAAAACTTTTTGGTAAGCTTTAAAGTGTTTACAGATTCTATTTCTATATTAACTGAACAAACACTTTCTTCCTTTTCTATTTCGACTGTCTTGCAATTTTCAGCAACGCATCCATCAGCATAAACAACCCTGGTGCATATTTTATAATCATCAGCTTTTGGGTAGGTATAATTAATAGTATAAGAACCAGTAAACGTAGTGTTGTATTCTTTACATTCCTGCTTTCCATCACCAAAGGTCCAGCAGATCTTTACCGGTTTTTTGTCACCTGACGGCAACACAGTAATCTTCTTTGAGAGATGGTGATTGCTGACTGTTTCAACTTTAAGTTCTGTGTTGCAAGTATTTTTATCTCCTTCAACTATTATCGCCTTACATTCTTCAGCAACACAGCCATCAGCATATACTACCCTGATGCATACTTTATAATCATCAGCTTTTGAGTAAGTATGGTTTATGTTGTATTGCCCAGTATATGTAGTACTATATTCTTTGCATTCCTGCTTTCCATCTCCAAAAGTCCAGCAAATTTTTGTTGGTTTTTTCTGTTGGTGGTGTGCAGGTACTACAATAAACTTTTTTGTAAGCTTAGATGAGGCTAAATGATCAACTTCTAATTTAACCTTACATGCAGTTTCTGATTTTTCTATTACCACTACTTTACATTTTTCAGCTACACATCCATCAGAGTAAACCATTCTGAAACATGCCTTGTATTCACCACCACGTGCATAGATGTGGGTTACAGAGTAACTACCAGAAAACGAAGAGGAATATTCAACACAGGTATCTTTTCCATCGCCAAACGTCCAGCAGATCTTTGCCGGCTTTCTTTGCGTATGAGGTACAGGTAATGCAAAAAACTTTTTAACAAGGTTAGAATTGCTGACAGACTCGATTTTTATTTCAGCGGTGCAGGCATTTTCTGTTCTTTGTATTTCGATGGCTTTACAATTTTCTGCTACACAACCATCTGAATAAACCATTCTATAACATGCCTTGTACTCACCACCCCGTGCATAGGCGTGGGTTACAGAGTAATGGCCGGAAAATGAAGCGGAGTATTCAATACAGGTATCTTTTCCGTCGCCAAAGGTCCAGCAGATCTTTGCCGGCTTTCTTTGGGAAGTATGCACCGGTAATGCAAAGAACTTTTTAACGTGGGAAGATCCGATAACAGATTCAACCTTGATATCACCACTGCACGTATTTTCTGTTCTTTGTATTTCGATGGCTTTACAATTTTCGGCTACACAACCATCTGAATAAACCATTCTGAAACATGCCTTGTATTCACCACCACGTGCATAGGTGTGGGTTACAGAGTAACTACCGGAAAAGGAAGAGGAATATTCAACACAGGTATCTTTTCCGTCGCCAAAGGTCCAGCAGATCTTTGCCGGCTTTCTCTGCGTATGAGGTACAGGTAATGCAAAAAACTTTTTAACAAGGTTAGAATTGCTGACAGACTCGATTTTTATTTCAGCGGTGCAGGCAGTTTCTGCTTTTTCTATTACCACTACTTTACATTTTTCAGCTACACAACCATCAGAGTAAACCATTCTCATACATGCTTTGTATTCACCAGGTTGAGCATAATTATGTGTAACAGTGTAATGACCGGAGAATGACGAAGTGTATTCAACACAGATATCGCGGCCATCACCAAAGGTCCAGCAGATTTTTGCTGGCTTTCTATGCGTATAAGCTACAGGTAATGCAATAAACAATTTTGAAACCGATGAATTTATGGAAGAAGACTCTACAGAGAAATCCGCACCGCAAGCTAAATTCTGGGCATCTATATTACTAAATAGTAAACAGTTTAAAAAAATTAGAAGGGAGTAAAATTTTCTCATATAAACATTAAAAGTTAGTTATTCTTCTACCCGATATTCTTGCTAAGAAAGGTACAACTAACCTTTGTATATATAAAATATATTATGTGATTTGTCGCTGGTGTGCGATTATGAAATCAATAATTTCTTCTAAACTATACTTAATCCGATTTATAGCATCTTCAATATCTTCTCTGCTCACCTGTGCAGCAAAAGATGGCGTTTTTAATTTTTTCATTATACTTTTCACATCCATGCCTTCATACCGGTTTGGACGAATAAGTGCTGCTGCATGAACAAAGCCCGATAACTCATCAAAAGCATAGATCATTTTATCCATTGTGGTGGAAGGCTCTACTCCAAAATGTCGTGGACCATGTGAAGCAATACACTTTATAATTACCGGATCAATATGCCTGTTTTCCAACTCTTCAATAATAACGCGACAGTGTTCCTTAGGATGTTTTTCCCAGTCGGCATCGTGCAGCAATCCTGCGAGCCACCATTTATGGGCTTCATTTAATGACAAGTTTTCTCTCTCTAATGCCCATGCCTTCATTACCTCGGCTACCTGCTTCATGTGCAGGCGAAGCCGTTCGTTTGTTACCCATTCATTTAGTAATTGTAATGCTTCGGATTCAGATAATAGATTTTCCGAATTGGCAGCATTTCCAAAAGAAGTTCTGTTAAGTGGTTGAATTGCCTCCATACTCTCCTTATTAAATATAAAAATATTGGAAGCCCAAATTAATCATAAAAATTTTCTTGTTTCAGATCAGGAAAAAGTACAAACTTTATATATGGAAAATATTTAATCTTTACCTATTCCCTGGCATTTGGGAAATCAATTTGCTACTCATTTAAATTTTTTAATTATGGATGCAGAACAAACACAATGGGAAATAACCACCGAATACATTCAAAGTTGCAATTGCGATTATGGATGCCCCTGTAATTTTAATGGCTACCCCACATATGGCAACTGCGAAGCCCTGGTAGCTTACCGCATCACAAAAGGTCAATTTGGCAAAACCAGCCTGGACGGAATATCTTTTGCCTTAGGTGCCTGGTGGCCCAAGGCTATTCATGAAGGGAATGGCATTATGCAGTATTTTGTGGACGAGAAAAGTAATGATGAGCAGTTTGCTGCCATTGATGCCATTACAAGAGGCAAGCATGGCGGCGGAGTTCTTGAAATATTTCCTCAAACCGCTTCTGAGAACCGACCGCTTAAAAGAACAAAAATTGATTTCCACTATGATGGTTATAACAGTTGGTTCACTATAGATGGCATTGGGGAGGTGCGTTCTGAACATATAAAAAATCCTGTTAGTGGTGACCAGTTTGAAGGTTCTATTAAGCTGCCCAATGGTATTGGCTGGAAAGAAGCTATTGTAACCAACATCCGCAGGTGGTGGTTTAAAGATGCTGAATTAAACCTAAGCCATGAAAATAAAAACGGCCATGTGTGTACCGCTAATTTCAATAATAGTGGTTGTGTGGCATAATTAAAAATCATTTACTTTTCTTGGAGGCGATCTTAAAAAAAGATAAAACTTTTATTGTTGGTGGCATAGTGCTTATTGCTGCTATCTCGTGGTACTACATGGTTTACCTGGATGGAGTTATGAAATCCATGAATATGGCGTTCAACCATGTATGTGAGCATGAGTGTTGTAAAATAGCCGGCATGCCCATGACGGGTACATGGACCTCGGTTGATTTCTTACTGATGCTGCTGATGTGGACGGTCATGATGGTAGCCATGATGTTGCCTTCGGTAGCTCCTTTGATCTTGCTCTTTGCATCTGTAAACCGAAAAAGAAAAGAGCAGCATACTCCTTACGTTTCTACCATCTTTTTTACAGCAGGCTATTTTTTTGTCTGGACCGCTTTTAGCTTAGGCGCTACATTTCTTCAATGGTTATTGCAATACCTGTCTTTACTTTCTCCCCTGATGATCACCAGCAATAAATGGATTGGCGGAAGCATATTGCTACTTGCAGGACTGTTCCAGTTTTCAAATTTCAAATATAAATGCCTCTCTCATTGCCGTTCACCGCTTGAATTTATTATGCATCATTGGAAAGAAGGGAAAAAAGGCGCTTTCAATATGGGTGTAGCTCATGGCTGGTATTGCCTCGGTTGTTGCTGGATACTAATGCTTGTTCTTTTTGCCACCGGCATAATGAACCTTTTCTGGGTTGCCGCCATTGCTTTGTTTGTTTTAATAGAAAAAATGGTGCCCCGTTATTATTTGCAGATATCAAGAATTGCAGGTATTATTTTAATAGCAGATGCCTTATGGCTGGTTAGCTATGGCTGATTAATGATGCCGCATGGATGAACCTGATAATTCAACAAAGACAAAGATCATTTTATCCATTTTGGTGGATGGCTCTACTCCAAAATGTCGTGGACCATGTGAAGCAATACACTTTATAATTACCGGATCAATATGCCTGTTTTCCAACTCTTCAATTATTATTCTGCAATGATCATTGGGATATTTTTCCCAATCCGCATCATGTAATAATCCTGCAAGCCACCACTTGTGTGCTTCATCTTTAGGCAGATTTTCTTTTTCCAGCGCCCATGCTTTCATTACAGCAGCTACCTGTTTCATGTGAAGCCTTAAACGTTCATTTTCAACCCAATCGTTTAATAATTGAAGAGCGTCTGATTCAGAAAGAACATTTCCTGAGTCAGACGGATTTCCAAAAGTTTGTCGTCCTAAAGGTTGAATAGCGTCTGCCATTATTGATTATTTCGGAAATAAAATTCGTTCTGTTTTAGATGGAAATCGAGGTGCAGCTACTTGCATGTTGGAATGTTCCGGAGATGGATGTTTTACTTTAGAAAGTCTGCCTTCACTGATCATTTTCTGATGTGCTAAGTGCCAGTCTGGAAAATCTTCTCGTTCCTGCTGCCAATGTACAATTGAAGCTTCATCATACCAATGCTGAAGTTTAGGCATTGCCTTTTTATGTGCATCAGTATTCCGGTAAGCTATCATGCCTGCCGCATTTTTCCATAGTGTCATTGTCCAAAATGTAAGCTTACGGTCCATCAGAGTTTTTCCCTTAATGAACTTAGATTTTTTGACTAATTGTTTTGTACTTGCTATGGTATGCCAGAAGAAAGGAAATAAAAAAATAAAAGAACGAATTCGAAGGCGTGTTATGGAAACAAAAATCATATCTAAACAATTAGGAAGGATAAAACCACTTATGGCAAAGTATTTGAATTATTATGTAATTGATTTAGTAGCAACTGCAAGGTATTTTAATTTACATGTTCAGCCAATCGACCCAGGTGAAGTTCTATTCCGGATTGTTTTTTTATAAACCTTAAGTATGTAACTGAATATTGTGATTGGTGGCACAATTTTTTCCCAAATAATTAACTTTGATGCTTGGACAGTTTTTTTAAGTTTAGAATATATTATTACAACATTAAAATAAATAATTATGAAAAAGATTTTTTCAATGATAGTGATGGCTTCTGTGTTTATTGCTTGCAATAATGAAGCGGAGACAACAAACATAAATGTTGATACCACCTACACAAATAATACTACTTCTTCATATACTGCCACAGAGGGTGATGTTACACATAGAAATGGCAAATTAATGGTGTGGAGAAATGGAAATTGGGTTGAATCTGACAGAGATGAAACCCTTGATAATGGCATTACAGTTAGTCGTAATGGAGATGTAAAAAAAGATGGAAAGGTAATTAGGCTTGGGGATGGTGAGGTTGTTACAAGATCAGGTGATTTTTTTGACAGGACAGGAGAAGCTATTGAAGATGCATGGGATGCAACTAAAAGAGGAGTAAACAAAGCGGGGAAAGCAGTGAAAGATGCAGCTAAAGATGTTAGAAATGAAGTGAGGGATTCAACCAGGTAATAAATATTATTAATCTATTTAAGCCGAAGTTTGTTCAAGTCAGCTTCGGCTTTTTTATTCCAATCTCAGCTAAACATCTAAGGAGTATTTAAAAAACTAGTTAAATTCTTTACTGTTTATCAATTACTTACAAGGGCTGCTGTTAAAAAATTGCTGCAATAAGTCGTTTACATGTCGCTATTCCATTATCTTCGCGCCTCAATTTTTAAAAATTACGGGGATGGCCGTAATCAATTTACAATTATGAGCAAATTACATTTTACAACAAAACATGCCAATGCGGCTACCGTGCAACGTAACTGGTACGTTGTGGATGGTACCAATCAAACCGTGGGGCGTATGTGTGCAAAAATAGCTGCCGTGCTTCGCGGCAAAAACAAAGCATATTATACTCCACATGTGGATTGCGGCGATTACGTAATCGTTATTAATGCTGAAAAAGTAGCATTCACCGGTAATAAACTTGAAGAGAAAATTTATGACACATACAGTGGTCACCCTGGTGGACGTAAAGAAGAAACTGCTGTTAATTTATTAAAGCGCAGGCCGGAAGCAATCACCGAAAGAGCGGTGAAAGGTATGCTGCCGAAGAACCGACTGGGACGCCAGATGTATAAAAAATTATTTGTTTATACAGGTGATCAGCATCCGCATACAGCACAACAACCAAAAGAACTTAAATTTTAATTCCGGATTAGAAGTATCTAATTCAAATTCTTGAAAATGGAAAAACAAAAAATTAGTGTTGGCCGCCGTAAAGAAGCAGTAACCCGTGTATTTGTTGTAAGGGGTAACGGTAAGATCACTGTAAATGATAAGGATTATAAAACTTATTTTCCACTTGTTTATTTACAAAACCAGGTGGAGCGTCCTTTAAAAACAGTTGAAGCTCTTGACAGGTTTGATATAAAGATTACTGCAGCAGGTGGTGGCGTTAAGGGTCAGGCCGAAGCAGCAATGCTGGGCATCTCTCGTGTACTAATTGATATTAATCCAGAATTTAGACCTGCATTAAAAGCAGCAGGATTATTAAAAAGAGATCCACGGGCTGTTGAACGTAAAAAGTTCGGTAAGAAAAAAGCACGTAAGAGCTTCCAGTTCAGTAAGAGATAAAAACAGTTTCTGGTTTGAGGTTTATTGTTCCTGGTAAGAAAACAACAAACTTCAGACGTAACAATAAACTATTCACAAGAAACAATAAACGAATTTAAATGGAACAAAACACTTCATTACAACAGCAATTACTGGATGCGGGGGTGCACTTCGGTCATCTTCGCAAGAAGTGGAACCCAAAGATGTTGCCTTACATTTTTGCTGAGAAAAAAGGCATTCATATTATAGATCTTAATAAAACAACAGATTGTTTGCAGGAAACTGCTGCCGCACTAAAGCAAATTGCACGTAGCGGTAAAAAAATATTATTTGTTGGCACAAAAAAGCAGGCAAAAGATATTGTAACTGAATGTGCACAACGGGTAAACATGCCGTTTGTAACTGAACGTTGGTTAGGTGGCATGTTAACCAATTTCAATACGGTACGTAAGAGTGTAAAGAAAATGCAGAGTATTGAAAAAATGCTGAATGATGGAACGTTCGACAGCATTACTAAAAAAGAGCGTTTAACGTTGAGCCGCGATAGGGAAAAGATGGAAAAGGTTTTAGGCGGTATTTCTCAACTCGGTCGTGTGCCTGCTGCATTGTTTATTGTAGATATTGGTCATGAGCATATTGCGTTAGCAGAAGCTAAGCGCCTTGGTGTTACCACTTTTGGTGTAGTTGATACAAACTGCGATCCCAATAAGGTTGATTTTGCCATACCAGCTAATGATGATGCTACAAAATCAATAGCTATAATTACCAACTATATAACTGCTGCAATTGCTGAAGGATTAGCTGAACGTCAGGCTGCAAAAGATGAAGAAGGTGATGATACAGCTGTTGACCAGGAAAATGAAAAAAGAGCAGCTCGTCTGGAAGCAGAAGCCCAGGCAGAAAGCGGCCGTGGTCGCGGCAGAGGTGATGCAGCACGTGATGGCGCTGCAGCCGAACCTGGTGGTGGTCCGCGCAGACGTACACCGGCAGGTGGTGGACGCAGACCTGGTGGAGGCAGATAAATGCTCTGTCCTTGGGCCTTAGGCTGGTTATTAGATTGAGTGTTTTTATTATTTACAACTACACTTATTTAATGTTGAACGATTATGTTACCAGCTGAAGTAATACTATTAACCTTCGTTGCGTCGCACTCTTCAGCGCCTTAAGCTCTATTGAATAAAAGAAGTTTAGAAGCAATCAATAAATCTTTTAAACTTTAAACCTTAAACTTTTAAACATAATAAAATGTCTACTGCAACAATAACAGCACAGGATATAAATAAATTACGCCAGGCAACCGGTGCCGGCATGATGGATTGCCGTAAGGCACTCACAGAAACAGGTGGCGATTTTGAAGCAGCTATTGACTGGTTGCGTAAGCAGGGTCAGAAAGTAGCAGCAAAACGTAGTGATCGTGAAACAAAAGAAGGTGTGGTAATAGCAAAAACTACTGATGATAATAAAACCGGAATAATTGTTACTGTAAGCTGTGAAACAGATTTCGTTTCTAAAAATTCCGACTTTGTATCATTCACACAAACTATTGCTGATGCAGCTATTGCAAACGATGTAAAAAGTATTGAAGAATTAAATAATGTTGAAGTTTCAGGCGCTAAAGTATCAGACCTGGTGAATGATAAGCTGGCATCAATTGGTGAAAAGATTGGTATCAGCCGTTTTGAAAGAGTTGAAGCGCCGTATGTGGCTTCTTATATTCATGGTGCATACAGAATGGGTGTTTTAGTAGGGTTGAGTAAAGAAGCTCCTGACGCAGGAAAAGATGTAGCTATGCAAATAGCAGCTATGAATCCTGTTGCAGTTGATCAGCAATCAGTACCTGCGGAGGTTATTACCCGTGAAAAAGATATAGTTATGGATCAGATAAAACAAGATCCAAAAATGGCAGGAAAACCAGATCAGATGCTGGACAAAATAGCCGAGGGAAAAATGAATTCTTTTTTCAAGGAAAGCACATTGCTTGCACAGGCTTTTGTAAAAGATAGCAGTAAAACTGTAGGCGATTACCTGAAAAGTGTAGATCCCGAGCTGAAGGTGACTGAATTTAAGAGAGTGGCTGTAGGGTGATAAGATTTTTATTTTGAAAAAGAAAGCTCCGGTAATTCGGAGCTTTCTTTTTTGGTCATTGATATAAACTTCAACTGTCAAAAGAAATCATTTTAGTTATCTCACAGTATACTGATAACAGTCACTGGTTAAAACAACCGCATTTGTTGTAGCATCAATAACACGAAAATGAATATCAAAAGTTGAACCTGAAGGAAGCATAGATACATCGCGCCATAGATCTTCTCTGCCGGTGCCGTTGTCATCAGTCGTAATATCCTGAGGAACCAATCCTTTACCAAGTGTTAGCCAATTTGTGCTTGTGCAGTTCCCATCAACAACGTTGATAGCATCCACAGCTCTTTGCAACCGGTAAGAATGGTTAGGATCAAGGCCTCTAACCCACGTATTAAGTGTAATAATTTTTGAAGGATCTACATCCTGCCTGAATTTAACAAGGCCAAATGCTTGTCCATCACCCCGAAGAATGACCTCAAGGTTGAAAGTTGGGTTTAATGATTTTTCGTTTAGCTGCGATTGAAGAATAGCACTCGGCTCGTTAGTGTCTTTTAGTGTTGATTCTTTTTGACAAGAAACGTAGAATAGTGTACTTGATAGTAGAATGAGGAGGGTTAATAGATTTTGCTTTCTCATACAATGATTTTTTAAGTGATGAATAATTATGAGAAATAAAACTACTTAACGGGGGATGTGATTAAGAGCGTCACTGAGTGATTGACCTAACAAAAGGGTAGTTTGATAAAGTAGTGAAGATTTCAGAACAATTTTAGTAGAGCATCTTTCCGGCTGCGGGAAACATTTATAGATGAACCATCACTCATGATAAGATAACCACCTTCCCCACGAACATATTTTACAACTTCGTTTAGGTTAACCATATAAGAATTATGTACCCGCAGAAAGGATGTAAAATCCTGTATTTGTTCTTCCATTTCTTTTAGGGTACGGCATGCTATTATTTTGCGGTTGTTTGTCATGAAAAGGTGCGTATAGTTGTCATTTGCTTCCAGATACAAGACCTGATCTGCAGGGATCAATTCAAAGCCTTCGCCGGTAGGGACAGCAATTTTACGGAACCCGTTGTTTTTTCCCGCTATCTGTTTTAACAACATTTCGTATTGTTCAATCATGGGTAAATGGCGCTGCTCTTCCAATTTTTTTACAGCAGTCTTTAATTCTATCGGATCAACAGGTTTTAGTAAATAGTCTAGTGCACTAAAGCGAATGGCTTTAATTGCATATTGATCATAACTCGTAGTGAAAACAATTGCAAAGCAAATTTCTGTAAACTGTTCCAATAATTCAAACCCATTCATTACCGGCATTTCAATATCAAGGAACACAAGGTCTGGTTTATACTTTTCAATTACATTCAATCCCATTTTTGCAGAATTGCATTGTTCAAGCACTTTTACCTGGGGGCAGAATTCATTAATCAGAAGACTCAGGGTTTCACGACAATGCGTTTCATCATCAATGATAATTGAACTAATCATAACAAACAGGAATTTTCAGCAATACTTCTGTTCCGCCTGCGCTGCCATCGGATAATACAAGGTCTGTTATTTTTATTTGCGTTTTTAATTTTTCATTTTGTTTCAGCATATCAATTCTGCTGGCTGTTATCTGCATTCCCATTGATTTATGTGCGGACGAAGATTTGCTTTTCAAATTAGACGCTTTTTCTCTTCCAATACCATCATCAGTTTTGAAACGGGCAACTATGAAAAAGCATTTGAATATTTTAATCAGGGACTTGCAGTTTTCAAAAGCGTTCATGATTCTTATAACACTTCTATTTTGCTGGCAAAAGTTGGTGATTTGTATCGGTTAGCAGGTGATCAGCAAACCGCGCTAAACTTCTATTTTCAAAGCTTGCAATATCCAAAGGAGGCCTCATTGGTTTGGTATCCATTAGTTGATCTTGGCGATACCTATTATTCTTTTCAGCCTTTCGATTCGTCAATGCTTCATCAGGAGAAATATATCCAAACCATTAAATCTTTAACAGTCCGAAGCAATGATATGGCGTATCCAAAGATCCGGACAGCTGAAATGCATATTTCAAAAAAGGAGTATGGCAAAGCGCTTGACTTACTGAATGAAGAATTAATAGCTGCAAAGGTTCGCAATGAAAAAAATGTAATCATGCGGTTGTTAATTGATATAGGAAGAGCACATGAAGGAGCAAAAAACTATAAAACGGCTCTTTCTTACACGAAGAATCTTTTACAGAATTCAGAACAGCAGAAAGCAAAACAATATACCCGCGACGGCTACAAGTTAATGTTCATCCTGTATGATCACTTGCATCAGGTGGATAGTGCTTACTCCTATTTGAAGAAATATACTTACATGAAAGATTCCGTAGCCCTTGATGAATTCAGTAAGAAGCTTGCTATTTATAAAGCAGCAAAAGAAAATGAAAAAAAGCAGGCCCAAATAGAATTGCTCGGTAATGAAAAGCTGATTAATCAGCAACGGTTGCAACTCAGTGCGCAGCAATTAAAAAGCGAATCAATAAAAAAAAATATTCTAATTAGCGGTGTTTT
>MWVY01000103.1_pt1 | contig 20463 bp, 19 predicted proteins | sample 1047251 | NCBI WGS metagenome assembly MWVY01 (sample SAMN06349983, study PRJNA376086) | soil metagenome | isolation source: MS7-5 sample Antarctic (ecotone) soil | place: Antarctica | collected 2015-01-13
AGATTGAAATAAAAATGAGAAAAGTTGATAACTTTAAAAAAATGAAATACATGAAAAAAGCAATTGTAAAACATCTAGCAAATCAAACATCACCCTCTTAAATTTCAACTAGAAATTGGACATATTCTTTAATAGTAACATCAAACCGGCCTTCTGTAACAGTTAATGGTTCAGGATCATTGGACATGTTGATAGCATTAAATTCAAATGTTCCTGAAATAATATTATTAGTTACATCATACCTGGTAATTTCCACTCTCCCGGAATATTGGTTATTTGTTATCCAATGATTTATGGGTGAGAATTTTCTTCGAACAAAATATCCGTAACTGGAAGTATTGGATGGATAGATACCGGTGTTCTGGTTTAGTAAATAAGTTCCCGGGCCGGTTATATTTTGGATAGAAATTTCAAATTCTGTTTCAGTTGGTGACGAACTGAAGTTGCGTGCATTAATAAAAACCGAGTTGTTAAAAGCATATCGTGCTTCCAGAATATTTGATGCAGGCACTATTCCAAAGCCTTGCGGCACCCACATTTCACCATTTACTTTAGCACCAAAAGTATTTGCTCCTGTTTGAGTAGGAGCAGGCAACTCAGATATATCTTTACTACAACGAGTTAGCAGTAAAACGCTAAACAGTAAGACTAAAAAGTTTTTCATAAACAGCAGCATGAAACAGAAATCATGCTAAGTGACTTTCTTTTGTGAGATTTAACCTTTTAACTTTAGCACTTTTATAATATGCAAATTGACACTTCTATAAGTACTATTGAAATTTACAAATTATTTGTTCCGCTCAAAGAACCTTTTGTTATTTCTCTTGGACCTGTAGATAACGCTGAAAACGTTATTGTTATTATTCGTACAAAAGATGGATGTGCAGGTTACGGTGAATGCAGCCCCTACCTGATGATAAATGGTGAGAGTTCCGATACATGTTTTATAGTAGGGCAATACCTGGCCAAAGCATTAAAGAATAAAAATGCATTGGAGATTGAAACATGTGCGGCAATAATGGAAAAAACCATTTATGGTAATAGCAGCATTAAAAGTGCATTTGATATGGCATTGTATGACATTGCATCACAACATGCCGGGGTACCACTTTATAAATTTCTTGGTGGGGAAAAGAACAAGATCTTAGAAACAGATATGACTGTTAGTATTGGTAATGCGGAAAAAATGAAAGCAGATGCAATTAAATTTAAACAACAAGGTTTTCCTGCAATAAAGGTGAAACTGGGAGAAAAAGATAAAGATGAAGAAAGAATTAAAACCATCCGTGAAGGTATTGGTAAGGAAATTCCTTTGCGTATAGATGCAAACCAGGGTTGGAGTTCTGCGGAAGATGCAATCCAAATATTACAGGCTTTAGCACCATATAATATTGAACATTGCGAAGAACCTATTCCGCGATGGCTGTTCATGGATTTGCCAAAGGTTTCTGCAGCCTCACCGATTCCTATTATGGCAGACGAAAGCTGTGGTGACGAACATGATGCAGAAAGATTAATTCAATTAAAGGCATGCAAGATGTTCAATATTAAATTAGGTAAATCATCAGGAATTTACAGGGCTATTAAAATTATTGAACTGGCAGCAAAGGCAAACATAGAATTACAGATTGGTGGTTTCATGGAATCAAGGTTAGGAATGACTGCTTCCGCACATTTAGCATTAACTCACGACAATATTGTACACTGTGATTTTGACACACCATTAATGTTCACAGAAGATCCAATAATTGGTGGAATTGTTTACAAGGACAATGGAGTAATTGATGTACCTGATGTTCCGGGATTAGGTGCAGTTGTTGATCAGAGTTATTTAGATAAAGCAGAAAAAGTGGTTATTTAAAATTCTTCATTCCGATTAATTGAGGTTTAAGTTCAGTTAATTATTATTCTTTTACAATCAACCTGATTACATGACCAAAAAACCAGGCATTTTTCCAACGTTCTTTATCTCAGGATTCGAATGCTCAACTTTTTTATGGAAAGATAAAGGACGAAGAAACCTTGTAGCAGAAACGCAGCATGATAAATTTGTTCACCAGGATTATGAGATACTACGTTCATTGGGTATTGCTGTTTGTAGGGAAGGAATACCATGGCCAATGGTTGACAAAAAAGGCTCTTATGATTTTTCATGTATAGATCCGATGATCGAAGCTATGAACAAGCAAAAGATCCTTCCGATATGGGATATGTGTCACTATGGTTATCCTGAAGAACTTGATCCTTTTACAGATGAATTCGTGCAACGCTTTTCAGACTACTGCAGGGCTGCAGCAGAATATGTTACTAAGCGTATGAGAGGTCCGTATTTTTTTACTCCAATAAATGAAATAACATTTTTCTCCTTTTGTGGTGGAGAATGGGGCTGGGTAGCTCCTTTTAAAAATACAAAAGAAGATCGCTTTCGTTTGCGGTTAAATTTATGCAAAGCAGCTATTGCAGGAGTAAAAGCAATCCGCGAAATTGAGCCGGATGCACGAATGATACATATTGATCCTTTGGTTCAGGTTGTTGCTCCTGCCGATCGCCCTGATCTTAAAGAAGCTGCGTGTCATGAAACCTATGTAGATACTTTTCTAGCCTGGGATATTTTGTATGGTAAAGAACATCCGGAATTAGGTGGGTCACCGGAGATTCTAGATATTGTTGGAGCTAACAATTATTCATTTGGACAAATGGAATATCGTGAGCAGGGACCACACCAGGCTTTGGATCCTCATGATGAACGGATCAAACCTTTATGTGAAATGATCAGTTGGGCATGGGAAAGGTATCATCGTCCAATGATTATTGGTGAAACAAGTGGTTTAAATGAAGGAAGGACAGCATGGCTTAAAGATGTAATGGAAGAATCGCTTGCTGCAGTAGAAGCTGGTATGGATCTGCATGGCATTTGTTTATTTCCTGCAGTTGATATGCAGGACTGGCACACAGGAGAATGGTTAAATAACGGGCTTTGTGATCTGGAACAAAATGGTAGTGAATTAAATCGTATTCTGTGTGAACCTTATGTTGAAGAATTAAGAAGGTGGCAAAGAGAATTAAACCGTGTAGAAGTTTTAGATGAAGACCCATTCAGTGATCCGGTAGAACTTCAGGATGTAATAGATGCTGCCAAACGATTACAGATGCAACCAGATAGAAACTGGCATTAAGGTTAATTTACTAAACTGGTGTATCCTTCCAACGCCACAAGTGCATACACGCAAATGTTCTGAACGGCGACCATTTATCGGAGATCTTTAGAAGCTTTTCTCTAAATATTTTCTTGCTACTATCATCCAGTTTATATAGTTTTTTCATGGAAGATTGAATGCCAAAATCATCAATTGCAAATACATCTTCCCTTCCAAGAGTAAACATTAATAACATCTCCACTGTCCATTTTCCAACTCCTTTTATTTGTGTAAGCAGATCTATTATTTCTTCATTCGACATCTTCTTCAGCTTCGTATCAGTAAGGCTATGATCAATAGCAAATTGAGCTACATTCAATACATATTGTGCTTTGGCATTGCTTAACCCTATAGCTCGTAATCTGTCGAATGGTGTAACAATAATTTGTTGTGGTGATGGTTCTTCACCTCCATATATTTCCAGGAAACGTTTGTAGATAACAGCAGCAACTTTGGTAGATAATTGCTGACTCATAATGGATGCACATAACCGCAGGCAAATATTTTTTCGGAACTTTAGCTCCGCAGGCTGTTGCCCATCTATGATTTTCTTGAGTTTTTTATCTGTTGATAGGTGGGAGATGTAATCCATACTGCAAGTACGAATTAAAAATGGAAATGTAAGTAATGCCGCAATTACAAGATAAAATTTTGAGGGCTGTAATTTCTGCATCAGCAGTTCTTTTCTGCTGCGGGATACGTCAACTGTAGAACCATCAGACATAATAAGATAGCCTCCCTCACCTCGTATATATTTTTCTATTTCATTCAAATTAACGAGATAGCTACGGTGAACCCTCAAAAAAGAGTATTGCTCTAATGCTTCTTCAATGTCTTTTAAAGAACGTGTCACTAAAAGCTTCTTCCCATTTTTAAAATAAAGAGTTGAATAGTTATCATCAAATTCACATGTGATGATGGTATTAATGGCAATCATTTGCAAGCCATCAACTGTGGGGAGCGCTATCTTGTTTATAGATTCCGATGGTTGCCGTAACTTCTGAAGTAAGATTTCGAGTTGCTGCGGGATTGGTACCTGAACCCGCTGCTCTGCTTTTTGTACAGCTTTTTTCAATTCTACTCTGTCAATTGGTTTCAGCAGATAATCTATTGCACTAAATCGAATTGCCCGCAATGCATACTGGTCGTAACTGGTTGTGAAAATCAAATGAAAGTTTACGGTAGAAAGCTGTTCCAGCATTTCAAAACCATTCATCTTCGGCATTTCAACATCAAGAAAAACCAGTTCGGCGGAATATTTCTGTATCGCTGTTAACCCTTGTTCGCCATTACTGCAAGTGGCTACCACATGCACCTGCGGACAATCTTCCTGAAGCATTGCTGCTAACACTTCACAGCTATACGGTTCTGAAACAGGAAACGATGATGAAAAACAGCCTAAGGATGATGATCAGCGGGCCATCGCCAGATTACTTCAGGTCGAACTATCCTGGGAAGAACGGTTTACTTCTTCGTCAGAACAATTGTCAAACCTTGCAAATTAAGCGCTGAAACAATATCGTACAGGGAAATTTTAATATCATTCAATCTCCACTTTATCAATCTCCTTCATCAATCTATTTGTTTCAGTTAAGGCAACAATCATCTTTTGATAATGGAGAATGTCTTCAAATTCAAGTTTTCTGCCCTTTCTATCCTTTAGCCATTTTTGAGCAGGTTGGTAACCGCCAATATAAAAGTTCCAGGCTATATCCGGAACGTTAGCAAAATACTGTGTATCGTTAATGTAAACATTGCCCGCTTCATATCTTACTTTACCTACAACATTGGAGCCATCTACAGGGTATTGTGTAATGAATTTCTCTACAACAGAACTTTCTAACAAATGGATTTGCCTCAGCTCTCCGCCCAGCTTTACCAATTGCCAAAAGGCCTCACCCCCCGCCCTCTCCGAAGGAGAGGGAGCTTTTGGGTAAGGCACTCTTGGAAAATCAATTTTTAAAAACTCTTTGTATTTCTCCCGGTAAGTGGGGCTGTGCAGTACGGCATAGATGTAATCTAAAAGGTCTATGGGTGCAAAGGTGTTTTGGGTTGTTTCTTTTTCGTTGGTGAAGGTTAAGCCTAAGCCTGCTGAAATTTGATTGACAATTGCAGGATTAAGGTTGGGTATTCTTGGATTTGTTTGCTCTGTAGATTGCTGTCCAAAAGGATCTGGATAAAGATAAATAGGGAAAATGTAATTCACTTCTCCGGTTTGAAGTGAAACAGAACATCGTTCAGATATTTTATCTGAAATAAAGATGTGTTGAAAATCGAAAGAAGTTTGTTGTCTACAAGTTAAAAGAGCCAAATTTTTTCTAAGCATGTGCCTCATTATTCCATCACGCGGTCTACCCATTAAGCCATTAGAAACCCCAGTATAAACAGTATGTTTAAAATCAAATGGTCTATAATCAATCGTTGTAATTATTGGCTTGTTATTTTTAATGTCCTTAATTGCGTTTTCAACTTTAGTAATTTTTTTTGGATTAAGACTATACTTTGATAGTATAACAGTTGCCGAACAGTCTTGCAAGTTTTTAAGTAATAGTTCAGCGTCTCGTCTTGTGTTTTTTATTGATAATTCATCCCATTCTGTTGCAAGTCCAGCATTGCTTTGAATAAATAATTCTTCTACTTTAAAGCCATTTTCATAAATATCTATATCATCAAATGTTTTATTTACAAAAAAGTAGTTTGGTTTATCACTTTCTAATTTGCTCCATGCTAATGATTTTAAAGAGGTCTCACTCAAAAAGGTGTATTTGCGCTCCCTTTTACCGAACAAATCACAATGTAAGATTTGCCCTAATTCATCCTTTCTTTTTTTTGCGGTTTTCACAAAGATGTTGATACTAACTCCTTGCTGTATGTCAAATACATTTTCGTCTTTAGTTCCGTCAGGTGCGACTTCATTTTTCTTTGCACTTCCATGTAAATCCAAAATATAAATCTTATCAAAGCTCTCTAACAAATGCTTCCGCATCTGCCTATGAATAAGACCATCTAAAAAACTATTGTTGGAAATATAAGCTAATATGCCGCTCCCGTTTTTGTGTATGAAATGCTGTCCAAATCGAATGAACTTTATGTAATCATCAGAAAGTGGCTGTATGTTTCTTTCATTCAAATCGCTCTTATAATCAGCCATTAGCTTTTCTATCCATTTGCTTTTATTACTGCTGCTTACACTGTACGGTGGGTTTCCAATAACACACATCACCGGTGTATCTCTTTTAATTTTATTGGCTTCATTGGCTTCTGTACTGAGCCAGTTGGCAAATAAGGTTCCTGTAGCAGGGTGGGCTTCTTCAAGGCTGTTTGTAAGAAACACTTTAAGGCGTTGGTCTCTGGTGGGTTTGTAACCTGTTTCGGTCAACAGCAGATCCAATTGTAAATGCGCCATGGCGTAGCTGGCCATCAGCAGCTCAAAGCCATTAAGGCGTGGCAGCAAATGGTTTTCTACATAATTGCTCCAGAGGCCCTGCTGTCCGTCAAACTTTTTATGTATTTGTTTTATCACTTCCGCTAAAAAAGTGCCGGTGCCGGTGGCGGGGTCGAGTATCTGTACACGGTGTACTTCTTCCTCTACGGTTTTAATATTGTCTTTATAGCGCTTGTCGGTTTCCTGCAGGTTCACCTTCACTTTTGTTTTGCCGGTATCTGCCAAACCCTGCGGCAGGTTGAACTCAGTTTTTAAAATATCATCCACCGCACGAACAATAAAATTCACTACCGGCGCAGGTGTGTACCATACGCCTCGTGCCTTACGCAAAGCAGGGTCGTACTCACTTAAAAACGTTTCATAAAAGTGTATGATCGGGTCGGCCCCCTCCCGGCCTCCCCCGGAAGGGGAGGAGAATTGCTTGCCATAATTTTTTAAAATTTCTTCCACATTGCAGGCAAGAAAGATTTCAACAAGACTGTCCACTATCCATTTAATGCGGTCATCCAGATCGGGGCCGGCAATATAGCCAAAGAGCTTGCGCAAAAAAGGGTTTGATCTTGGTATCAGCTCCGAAGCTTCGTGCCTGCTGAATGTAGGCAATGTTGGATCGTGCAATCGTGCAGCAAACATGCCGTATGCAATGGTTTGTGCATACACATCTGCAAAGCCTTTGGGTGTAATGTCGTGGATGAGAATTTCCTTAAAGGCATTCATTTGGTCTTTAAGAGTGCTGTTCTCATTATTGATCTCATCGCTCGTTAAAGCTTTTTCAATTACATCAGAAAGCAGGCGTGCTTTGCCTGCCATCATTTCCGCAAGCTTCTTAGGGCTTTTAATTGTTTGCCCAATGTAGGTGCAAAAGTCTTTAATCAGATTAGTAAAAGCAGCATTATTACCCGGTAACGGAACAATGGCACCCTTCTGTATTTCTGCTATTGCTATTTTAGTGATAAACTGGCCATCGCGGTAAAGGTGAAAGTGTAAATAGTCGGTAAAGATTAAGTTGCTTAGCGATGCTTTGTATCGGTCGAATTGTACTTTGTTTCCTGTTTTCTTCAGTCCATCCAGGTCTTTATCACCAATGTCTTTTGCTTCAATAAAACCAAGAGGAATATCTTTTTTTGTGAGGATATAATCAGGAGCGCCACAGGTTTGTCGTTTAGGTTCATTGGTGGCTCTTATGTCAGGTACCAGGCTCTCTATCAGTTGTTGCAGATCGCCACGAAAGCTATGTTCAGTGGCATTTCCCAACTTATACCGTTGCTGCAGGCTGGCAGTGTATTGGTCTATGGTCATTCCATTATTTATACAGAATGTGAAGTAAAGATAATTTTTTAAGTAAGGGTATGAAGATGAGGGAGGCAGTGTAAAAAATTGAAGAAATGTTAGAAGAATCCTGCTTCTGTTAAATCAATGAATCCTGCAACATATTGCTGCAATCCTGTAATGATTTCTACTTTGTTTTCATTGATCTTTACCTGAAACAGGTTTATGAACAACACCATGAAAAATAGTACGGATATACTGGAATTAGAAAAATCAAAAGCACACATCATTGTTGAAATTCTTGAGTATGTGCCCAATGCAATTTTAACAAAAACCATTATCAAAAAAACAACGGGCAATATCACCGTTACATCTATGGATGCAGGGGAAGAATTGGCCGAAAAAACATATCCTTTTGATACATTCATTCAAATAATTGACGGGGCAGCAGATGTAGAAATAAATGATAGAAAATACAAGCTCAAGTTAGGCGATGGCATCATCATTCCTGCCCATGCAGCGCATTGTATTAATGCGAATGAACAATTTAAAATGATCTCAACCATCATCAAAAGCGGTTATGAAAATTAGGATGAATTTTAAAATGTAAATTGAATAAAATAAAGAATTGATATTATGAACAGAAGCGGACCTGTAATTATTATAGAAGATGATGCTGATGACCAGGAATTACTGCTGGAAGTTTTTAAAAAATTAAATTATTCCAATGAAGTAATTTTCTTTCTGGATAGCCAAAAAGCGCTTGATTATTTAAACAGAACAGATATAACGCCATTCCTTATTCTCTCCGACATTAATATGCCTAAGCTGAATGGCTTTGAATTAAGAAACAAAATATATACAGATGCGCAATTGCAGCTAAAGTGTATCCCCTATTTGTTTTTTTCAACGGCGTCCACGCAAAAAGCCGTTGTGGATGCATATAGTTTATCAGTTCAGGGATTTTTTATTAAGCAGAATACAATGTCTGAGCTGGAAAAAACAATCAGTATTATTATGGAATACTGGAAGAGATGCGTTGCACCAAATGACTTTTAATTTTAACCTGTAAAAGCTAAACGAAAAGGGCCGGGAAAATTTTTCAATTTCCGGCTCTTGTTTTATAAAAATCTTTTTCTGGCTAAATTAAATTCGAAATTCTATTTTGATTTTGCTTTCAATGCTGTCTGTTGCGCAAGCATGCTGTACCACGTTTCATTTCCCACGCCCTCTTTTTTCAAATGATTTGCAGCCACCAGGTTTTCCAAATGTTTTTTTACTGTATTTCTGTTTGCTCCCGTTCCATCCATTTAAGCATACTATATACATCACCGACTAACCTATAATCTTTTATTCCCTCACCAATTTGTATAGCATGGTTTGACCATTTTTCTGCTTGCATATAATTTACTTCTGTTTTATTATTGGTTCTGTTGTCATCTGCTCTACCGGCAAAACACTGAGCTTTCCATAATGTGGTATAACCCAAACCTTTTTTGTAACTGGATTTCCTTGCAAGCTGATATGCCTGGTCGCCATACATACAAGCTGAGTCAAGATGTTTGTCATTATCATCCCAGATCCAATAATAAGTCGCGGTGAGGAGGTTAAGACAATCTATGCGTTTGTCTCCTTTTGCAGTCTTAAGTTCTGTCTTAAGACTATCAACAATTTTTCGAGCTATGACCATATCTTCTTCCCAACTCTGGGCATTTGCAAAAAAGCAGTTCGACTGGAACATGCAAACAGAAATAATATATTTTCTCATAATAAAAGCGAAATGCTGTTTTGGTTAAATAAGATAGTTATTTCTCAGCATTTCACTTCCAAACTATTATATTATAATATGAATACTAATATCGAGTTAGTAGATTACAGAAAAATGTATTTGTATTACAAAAAATAACTGATGATTTGCAGTTCAATTGAAATGGTCTAATGGAATTTTAAATAATAAATTAGATCATGAACCTGGTAGATGCGTTATTAAATCCACTCTCATTCCGGCAAATATTACTATTGATCATCTTTGGATTTGTTGCAATTATCTTTTTGGCTTTTCTTATAATGGAAATAAAAAGGAATCTTCATAATCCTGATAAATGAAGAGGATAAATAAAAAGCTTGTGATTGATAGGGTAGTTAGTATTAATGCAGCGTCTTTAACTCAAACTCCAGCTAATACTCCCATCTTTTTCATCCTTTAAAGAAATGCCCAGCTCTGTCAGTTGATTGCGGATCTTATCCGAAGTGACCCAATCTTTGCGTGCCCTTGCATCTTTCCTCAGGTCAATTAATACCTGCATCACACCTTTTAATTTTTCCGCTTCAGCAGCTGTTTCGCTTTTCAATCCAAGGATATCTTCTACATAGGTTTTCATTTTCGTTTTAAGCAATCCAAATGTCTCTACTGTGAGTGTATCAACAGGAATGTTTTTATCTTTTATAGAATTGATGACAGGAACAATCTCAAACATATTGGCCAATACCCTTGCCGTACCGAAATCATCATTGATGAATTCTTCAAATTCATTGAGCAAGCGCACTACTTTACCATCAATATCTTCTTCTTCATTTTCGGGTTTCTTTGCAATCGGGTCTTTAAACTTTGAACTGTCTAATGTGAACTGTTTCAGCCATTCATAAGCTTCTATTAACCGCTTCAATCCTTTCTCTGCTGCCAGAAGCGCTTCATTACTAAAGTCAAGCGTACTTCTATAATGTGTTTGCAGAATAAAGAATCGAACAGTCATTGGTGAATATGCCTTCCCCAGTAAAGGATTATCACCGCTGAACATTTCCGTTAGCCTGATCACATTATTGTAACTCTTACCCATCTTGCGTCCATTGATAGTGATCATGTTGTTGTGGATCCAGTAACGAACAGGAGCAACATGATTGCATATGGTGCTTTGTGCAATTTCACTTTCGTGATGGGGAAACAGAAGGTCCATTCCTCCTCCATGAATATCAAATTGCTTACCCAGGTATTTAGTACTCATTGCCGAGCATTCAATATGCCACCCGGGGAAACCTTCACCCCATGGACTTTTCCAACGCATTATATGTTCCGGAGGTGCTGCCTTCCATAATGCGAAATCAGCAGTATCCTTCTTTTCTTCCTGCCCCTCCAGCTCTCTTGTTGTTGCCAGCAGATCATCGATTACCCTACCGCTTAACTTTCCATACTCATATTCGGAGGCATACTTTTTTACATCGAAATACACGCTTCCATTTTTTTCATAAGCATACCCGGCCTGAATGAGCTCCTCTATCATATTTATCTGTTCCACAATGTGACCGGTAGCTGTTGGTTCAATTGAGGGTGGCAGGCAATTAAATTCATTCATAGCCCAGTGAAACAGGTTAGTGTATTTCTGTACCAGTTCCATGGGTTCCAACTTTTCTATGACTGCTTTCGTTGAAATTTTATCTACGGCTTCGCGGCCTTCTTCTTCAAAATGTCCTGCATCTGTAATGTTGCGGACATAACGAACTTTATAACCTAAATGATTTAGATATCTGTAGATAACATCAAATGTAATATATGGGCGTGCATGTCCTAAATGGCTTTCGCCGCTCACCGTGGGACCGCAAACGTACATTCCAACATATCCTGGAACAAGTGGTTCCAATACTTCTTTATCTCTTATGTAGGAATTGTAAATTTTTAATGAACTCATAACGGGTAAATTGATCGTAAAAGAATAGAATGCAGGTCAGTGGAGTAGCATTAACAACAACAGCAATTATGATAATGACTTACGATCATGTTATCAAAGATAATAGCTTTTACTTTTTCAATTGCATATCAGCTACTAACATATAGTGATCAGAGTAATCTTTAACGACTCTATTGAACTGTAGTATGGAAAAATGTTTAGTAGTAAAAATGTAATCTATTCGTAAAGTGGGTGATAGATATGAATATGTGCGGCCAATACCAAAACCTTTCTTTAAAAAAGCATCCTGTACATTACTTCCGTTAACAGTAAAATAAGTATATGAGTTTGGAACATCATTGAAATCACCGGTTAAAACAAATGGGTAAGGACTGATGTCTGTGATTTCTTTTACTATATCTGCCTGGCGTGAACGAAAAATTATTCCACGTTTTAGCTTAGAAAATATGTTCCTGGAATTTCCAATAATACTGTCCCTTTTTTTAGTAATTGCATCTATGCTTTGATAATCTTTTTTTTTGAACTGCACGGACTGCAGGTGAGTAGTATAAAATCGAATGGTGTCCTTATTAAATAAAACATCTGCATGGAGTAAAGACTCCGGCATCCCCGGTCTTGGGTAACGAACAATTCCACTATCAATAATCGGGAACCTGGAAAATATTACCTGACCTGTCCATATTAATTCTCCATCACTATCCCAGGAATAAGAATAATATGGATATCCAAGATTTTTCATCATGTATTGCAAATTGTCATAAAACCCTGGTTTAGCAACATGCATAAATTCCTGCAGGCAAAGCACATCGGCATTTTGACTTTTGATGAGATCCATCATCTTAAGACGTGTTTGACTTCCTTTATTGTTATTGCGCCGCCATTCAATAAACCGGGCTACATTCCAGCTAACTACACGCAGCGTGTTTTTGTCTTTACTGTAATTAAATTCAGGTGAAAAGGACACTGCAATAAAGACAGATATACTTTTCCATCCTATTAGCAGTGCTATAAAAGAGATAAGAGCATACTTGCGTTTGAACAGCAGCCAAAAAACAATAAATGCAATTTGAACTAAAAACAAAAAAGCAAATCCTAGACCTAATAAAGAAATAAACCACCACTGCTCCGGATGTAAGTAAGGAGCCAGGCAAGCAAGCAAAAAAATAACTGCTGCTATAACATTTATTGTGAGTAGGGAATTGCGTGCAAATGCTCTAATGTAACCAGGCATTCATGCAATTTACAAATCTTCCTTGCTTGCACGTGTCAATATATCCTTTTCATCCTCGGTAAGGGAACTGTATCCCTTTTGTGAAATTTTATCCAGTATCTCATCAACCTTTTGTTGTGTGATGTTAGTTGTTCTTTTGTATGGCGGCCGGTCAGTTTTGTAGTAGAGCTGGCTCTTTACAACTTTCCGCTTATCCGGTTTATCAGGATTAAATAAATTATTTACCCATTCAAAACTATCGTTCATCCACACACTCCAATCATACCCTCTATTCAACATTACAATAAATACAGCGCCCATTCCTGCACCGGCAAGATGAGCAATATGACCTCCAGGATTATTGTATGGAATGGTAGCTAAATCTATTATTAAAAAAATACCCGTAAGCACCCATAAAGGAATGCCTCCATAGATCATAGGAAAAATGCGGTAATCAGGAGCAAGCATTGTGGTAGCTATTGCAATTGCCATAACTCCTGCAGAAGCACCTAATGCTGTTGCATATTCAGCAGATGCTTTCAGCGGCGGAATAATATTAAAGCAAAGCATGAAAGCAACTGCCCCGGCTAAACCCCCATAAATAAATATTGGAATAAGCTTTTTACTCCCTGACAGATCCTGCAAAATGGAACCAAATACCCACAACCATATCATATTTCCTAAAAGGTGCCATACCCTGTCGTGTACAAAGAAATGAGTTAATAATGTCCACGGCCTTGTTATGAATGTTTCTAAACTTGCCGGTAAAGTAAACCAGTGAAGGATCACTCTTTCATAAATTGCTGCACCATCTGCACTGAAGCTGAAATAGTAAACAACCTTTATGAATGCAAGAATTATAAATGCAATTAAATTTATGGCAAGAAGCAGCACCAATGGATTTCCATCCTGGCCAATACTCAGCTTTCGCCTGTTTTGTTGCTGATAATATCTCATCTTTATAAAGTTACGATTTGCCGGCACTAATAGAAACGCCGTCTATCCGTTTTATTCCATATTAACACCAAAATAAATCCTGTTAACGCCCCACCCAAATGAGCAAAATGTGCTATATTACTTCCAATGTTTGTTACCCCACCAAACAAATCATAAGCTGCAAGTCCCAGGATTGCCCATTTTGCTTTTATAGGAATTGGAATAAGCATAATAAACAACTTTGTATTGGGAAACAGATAAGCAAATGCAGCAAAAATTCCCATTACGGCACCCGAAGCTCCAAGGGCAGGCCCTACCGATCTACTATACTTTTCTGCCCTTACCATATCGCCTGCTAGAATGGCCTGCTCCATTTGTTCCCAGCTAATATACTGCATGGTTAAATGACAGATAGCAGCACCGACACCGCAAATAAGATAAAATAGCAAGAATCGTTTTCCTCCCCAGAAATTTTCCAGAACGCGGCCAAACATCCATAAAGCAAACATGTTAAAGAAGATGTGAAAGATCATATTAGGAGAATGAGCGAACATATGTGTAGCTATTTGGTATGAGCTAAACTTTTCATGTTGTAAGGGATACAACATCACTTTTTCTGTAAATCCTATATTAGTAAGTGTTAGTTGTGCTATATAAACTAATACATTTATAATAATCAGGTTTTTTACTATTGGAGGGAAGCCGTCTGGCCTTACTTGTTGAAAACTCATCTATGCTACTTTTTTTAATTTAAGCTGTACTACATTTTCTATATGATGTGTGTGTGGAAACATATCAACCGGCTGAACTTTTGTTACTGCATATTTTTCATCCAGTATTGAAATATCCCTGGCCTGTGTAGCAGGGTTACAACTTACATAAACAACCACAGGAGCCTGTATATCTAAAATTTTTTTTACCAATTTTTCATGCATACCAGCCCGCGGAGGATCGGTTATTATTACATCCGGTGAACCATTTTCCCGGAAAAAAACATCATTGCAAATATCCGTTACATCTCCGGTTATGAATAATGCATGATCTATATTATTCACAGCAGCATTTTGTTTTGCATCATCTACAGCAGCTTTGATAGTTTCAATACCAATAACTTTTTTAGCTCCTTTACTGCAGAATATCCCTATACTACCTGTGCCGCAATACAAATCATATAAAATTTGGTTACCTGTTAATTCAGCGAAATTTCTGGTAATGCGATAAAGTGTTTCTGCCTGAGTTGTATTGGTTTGAAAAAATGATTTTGGGCCGACTTGAAAAATAAAATCTTCCATTTTCTCCAGGATAAATCCTTTTCCGAAGAATACCTGGGGTTCCAGGTCATGCATGGAATCATTTCTTTTTAAATTGATAGTATATAATAATGTAGTAACCTCTTTAAATGTTTCCCTGATGAAGTTCATCACCTTAAGTATTTCATCACGATTATCTTCACCAAATACTATATTTACCATTATCTCTCCTGTTGTAGCAATTCGCACCTGCATGGTTCGTAATAAACCATTGTGATTACGAATATCATAAAATGAAATATTGTTTTCAATTGCATATTCCCTGATGGTGTTGCGTAGCATATTTGTAGGCTCCTCTTGTAACCAACATTTCTGGATATCAACAACCTTATCAAAAAAACCTTTTGCGTGAAAACCAAGAACCTGATCCTGTCCCACATTATGTGGAGTGAGCGAGAAACGCTCTTTCGGAATAAACTCCTTTGTGCTAAATGTGTATTCTAATTTGTTCCTATAGAATTTGTCGCGTTCAGCACCTGCAATTGGTAATAATTCAGGAAGTGGAATTTTCCCGATTCTTTTTAAATTATCATGAACCTGCCGTTGTTTGAATTGCAATTGCCTTTCATAAGGAAGCATTTGCCAATGGCAGCCGCCACAAACACCAAAATGCTGGCAAAAAGGTATTACACGTTCTTTTGAATAATTATGAAAGTGGGTAACAAAACCTTCGCCCCAGTCCTTTTTACTTTTTGTTAATTGAACATTTACAACATCACCCGGAACTGCATTTTCAATGAAGATCACTTTTCCATCTAACCTGGCTAATGATTTCCCTTCAGCAGCATAATCTTCAACCTGCACATTTTCCAAAACAATCTTTTTTTTCCTCACAGCGTAAAAATACAGTCTTTACATGTGGCAGTCTTCTTTGAAATAACATGCTTTTGCAACAATTTAACCATCATAACATTTGTATTTAGATAATTTTACTGCTTATATGATTCGCCACATGAAATGTTTCATCACTGCTTTTTGTTTACTGCTATCTTTTTTTCTTTCTGCACAAAATGGATATGAAATCAAGATTACTCTTAAACCTTTTAAGAATGAATACGTTTACCTGGGACATTATAATGGAAAACAATTACCAATTATTGATTCAGTTAAACTGAACGATAAAAGCGAAGGAGTTTTTAAAGGAGCTAATAAGTTAGGTGGAGGCATTTATTTGATAGGTTATCCAGACAGGGCCAGAAACTTTGAATTGCTGATTGACAGAAATCAAAAGTTTTCTATTCTGGCTGACACGGGCAACATACAAAAACTCACATTCCAGAACTCTCCCGAAAATGTTCAATTTAAGGCTTACCAGGAGTTTATGGGAAACAATGGAAAAGCATTAGATCTTTTATACCAACAACGTAGAACCAACAGTAATGATTCTGTAAGATTAACTGCTCAAATCCAGGACTTAACAAATAATATCAAAAAATACAGGAGTGATATTATTTCCAAAGATCCAGAAGGCTTATTATCTACTTTATTAAAAGCAATGCAAGAACCTGAAGTTCCACAAAACCATCCTGATGCAGCAAAAGATTCCATGTTTGCATATCGATATTATAAATCACATTACTGGGATGGCATAAACTTCTACGATGATCGTTTATTAAGAACTCCGTTTTTTGAAAGTCGTGTAGATAAATACTTTGAACAATTAGTCTATCCAAATGCAGATTCAGTTATAAAGGAAATTGATTGGATGCTAGGCTATGCAAGTATAAATGCAGAAATGCAAAAATTCTTTTTATTAAAATTTGTAAACAGGTACTTAAATCAGCGATACATGTGGGAAGATGCTGTGTTTGTGCATCTGTTTGAAAAATATTTTGCTCAAAAAAATTATCCATGGTTAACAGAGCAGGGAAAAAAAGTAATTACTGACAGGGCTTATAGTTTAATGGCTAATATATTTGGTAACCCTGCTTCAGATATTGAGCTTCCTGATATTAACGGCAAAAGATCTTCACTGTATAATACAAATGCTAATTACACTTTGTTGGCAATCTGGGATCCAAAATGCAGTCATTGTAAAGAAGTGCTTCCAGCATTAGATAGTATGTACCGGGTTAAATGGAAATCAATAGGTATGAAGGTGTTTGCAATGGCAAAAGAAACTGATGGCACGCAAAAAGATTGGACTTCATTTGTTAATGACCACAAGCTTAATGATTGGGTGCATGTGTACTATTCAAAAGAAGCAGAAAAGGCTCGGGTAGATGCAGGCATTCCTGGATACTCACAACTTTTTGATGTTCAGAGTTTCCCTACTTTATACTTATTGGATAAGGACAAGCGAATTATTGCAAAAAAGATTACTCCGCAGCAGGTAGATGAAATACTGCAATTAAAAGAAAAGGGTCAATAATTATTTATATATTTCGGTATAACAGGTTTGATCAGTTAAAAATGATTAAATGGATTTTGGCCGCATACCGGAAAAGGATTTAAAGAAAATAGATTTTTCACTACCACCAGATCCGGAATTTAATAAAGCTGTTTTACCGGGTAAAGCAGCTACTAAACCTGCTGTATATCTTGGATGTTCAAAATGGGGCATAAAAGAATGGATCGGAAAAATTTATCCAAAAGGAACCAAAGAAGATACTTTTCTCGACCAATATGTTCATCATTTCAATGCTATAGAGCTAAATGCTACACACTATAAACTTCATCCTTTACCAACTTTCGCCAAATGGGCAGGGAAAGTAAAGGACCTACAATTTCAGTTTTGTCCAAAGGTTTACAAAGGCATTAGTCATTTTGGAACGTTTGATAAAAAGCAGGAGTTAACTAATGCTTTCCTGGAAAGAATTGTGCTTTTCGGCGAACAACTAGGTCCTGTTTTCTTACAGGTGAGTGATAGATTTTCTCCAAAGAGAAAAGATGAATTGTTTAGATATTTGGAGACACTCCCATCGGATATACAATTTTTTCTGGAAGTGCGGCATCCTGAATGGTATAATCCTGAAATACAACAATTGATGTTTCCTAAATTGAAAGAATTAGGCATTGGTGCAGTAATTACTGATACCGCAGGAAGAAGAGATATGGTTCATATGCACCTCACTACACCTAAAACATTTATTCGTTTTGTAGGCAATAGTCTTCACCCGACAGACTTTGTACGCTGTGATGAATGGGTAAACAGAATTAAATACTGGTTGAAAAAGGGAATTCAACAGGTATACTTTTTCATGCATATGCATGATGAAGCTTATTCACCTGAATTAACTGTTTACCTGGCCGAAAAGCTAAACCATGAATGTGGACTTAATCTTACAGTTCCGGCGTTTATTAAAGAGACAAAGAACAAAAAGAAACTCTCCGGTAAATCAAAAAAGTTGTGAGTTTATTATTGCATATTGATACCGCTGCTGAAAAAGCTTATGTATGTGTAAGTGAGGATGAAAACATATTGGCAGAAAAAACAAACACATCACAAAAGGATCATGCAGCATGGCTACATACAGCTATTAAAGAAATATGCACAAAAACTAATGTTAATCTGCAGCAGCTTGATTCAGTAGCGGTTAGTAGTGGTCCTGGTTCTTACACCGGTCTAAGAGTAGCATTTGCAACAGCTAAAGGATTGTGTTACGCATTGAATATTCCATTAATTGCAGTTAATACTTTGCAGATAATGGCTCTTGCAGCATCTCAATCGCTCTTAAAGATTACTGACTCAAAAGAATCAATCAACCAATCAACCGCACTACTGTGCCCAATGATAGATGCGCGACGCATGGAAGTTTTTACAGCCGTTTTTACTCCTGATCTAACTGAAGTACTAACAGCACAGAACCTAATATTACACGCTGATTCTTTTTCTGATATCCTGCAATTACAAAAGGTGGTATTCTCTGGTAACGGAAGTATTAAGTTTCAGTCATTGTTGAAGCATTTCAACGCTATTTTTTTAGATGTTAATGTAGAAGCTCAACACCTGGTAAAACTTGCTTATAATGAATGGCTTAAGGGTAAATTTCAGGACCTTGCCTATTCTGAACCGTTTTATGGCAAAGAGTTTTACTCTCCTGCACATAAACTTCCTCCTGTATAGAAACGTTATTTAACAATACAGCAATAAAATACAGTTTTAGTCCATCTAAATTTGTCAATTAATCCATTGACCATATGAATAGTGTGTTAGTTGAACAACCCGTAGCATTGGAAACTGAGTTGAAGATTGAAACGTTACAGTTAAAAAAAGCTGCTCTTATTTTAAGGGCTATCAACCATAAATTACGGCAGCAAATTTTAAAATTAATTCATGAAAGCGGACGTTTGCCTGTTACAGAGATATACGTAAAGCTGAGGCTTGAGCAATCAGTGGCATCACAACATCTTGCAATTTTAAGAAAAGCAGGTTTTGTGGCTACAATTCGTGAAGGCAAATTCATTTTCTACTCTGTTGACTATAACCGGTTAAAAGATGTGCACCTTTTTGCACAACAGTTAATCAAGTAGATTAATTCCATCCGGCGCTACTTTAAAAAAAGTAATTTTATTTTTTAACGTTACCTCTATGTTCATAAAGCAATTATATACAGGCTGTATAAGTGAAGCTGCTTATTACATTGAAAGCAACAATGAAGTTGCTATTGTTGATCCGCTTCGAGATATTGATACTTACCTGCAATTGGCTTCTGAAAGAAATGCAACTATTAAGTACATATTTGAAACACATTTTCATGCTGATTTTGTAAGTGGCCACATTGATCTTGCTAAAGCAACAGGTGCTACTATTGTATACGGGCCTAATACAGAAACAAATTTCCCTGTTTATGTTGCCAAAGATGGTGAAGCATTTTCTTTAGGCGAAGTTTCAATTACTGTATTACACACACCCGGACATACACTAGAATCTTCTTGTTATTTACTAAAGGATAAAGATGGTAAAGAGCATTGTGTTTTTACCGGAGATACTTTATTTGCTGGAGATGTAGGCAGACCTGATCTTGCTCAAAAGGGAGCTGAAATCACAATGCAGGATTTGGCGGGAATGATGTATGAAAGCCTGCAAAACAAAATTATTCCATTAGCTGACGATGTAATTGTTTATCCGGCACATGGGCCAGGTAGCGCATGTGGTAAAAATCTTGGTCCAAATACATTTAGCACTGTAAGAGATGAAAAGAAAAATAACTATGCATTAAAAGCAGAAAATAAAGATGAATTCATAAAAGCTGTTACAGAAGGCATCACTGCTCCGCCGTCATATTTTCCTATAAATGCAAAGATCAATAAAGAAGGTTATGACAGCCTGGATGATGTACTTAATGTCTTACCCTGAAATAGGTTGACCATTTTGGGTTATTAAATATTGTTTCAATTTAGTTTTATTTACCCGGAACATTGATAAGCTCTAAAAAAATATTCCTGCGGTTTTTTTAACCTTATCAACATT
>MWVY01000104.1_pt1 | contig 20276 bp, 24 predicted proteins | sample 1047251 | NCBI WGS metagenome assembly MWVY01 (sample SAMN06349983, study PRJNA376086) | soil metagenome | isolation source: MS7-5 sample Antarctic (ecotone) soil | place: Antarctica | collected 2015-01-13
TTATCGTTGAAGGTTAAAGGATGGAACAGTTGATGGTGGAATTATAAAATTTTGAAAATACATTTTAATAGGTGTATCGGCAAAAAATTCTTCCAATGCTTTCAGATCGGTATTTAATCCTATATGCCTGTGTTTCCCATTTTTTTGTTCTTCACTGTACCAGGTGAACAATGCTTTTTTCTGGACAGACGACAGCAGGTTTTGCTCCAGCATTTCCTGCAATTTGTCAATAGCTGCATCGTATATTACCTGCACATCGCCATCGTAATCAAAATTCGGATCCCACTCTTCAGGAATGGTTTCAATCAATGAACAATAGATAAGAATTGCTTCTTCATAATTTTCATGTTTTATAAAATAATCAGCTTTATCGAGCAACGGCTTTAAATCTTCAGCAACATCTGAGGCATCAAATCCAAAATCATCCCACTGCCGGTAGCGACTGCCCGATTTCAGAGTATTGTTTCCAAATGCATTCATGATAGTGCCGGCATAATCCTCTTTGCCTGCGGATACCTGCTGCGGACTAAAATTGGCTATGAATTCTTCCCTGAATTCCTGATGTTTTGCTCCATAATCTAAAATAAATTTATGCAGGTCAAATGTGTTGATGTGTTTTAATATTTCTTCTGGTTGAATATTGTTGTTTGATCGCTCCATATTTATTTATTTTACCAGGATTGTCGCAATTTATACGGTCATCTGTAATTACCATTCCCAAATATATTATGGGGTACAAAACCTGGTTTAATCCTGAGCGGACGTTTTCTTGCATAAAACTGAGGACTTCATTTTCATCAATACGTTGATCCATTTTTATCATTTAATCCCTTAAATCTTATGAATCATGGTTCAGACATCCACCACTCCCACACACCCCATCCCCTGCGCATTATACTAGCCAAGTCCTGCATTCAACGCTACTTCAAGCATTTTTCCGGCGCACTTACCGCCCGGGCATGCTCAGCTTTGTTCATCAATCATATCATGCCCAGACACCATACTATGCACTTGGCTTTACTGTATTCTTTAGCTTTTTCTGCCTGAAGTACGCAACAATTTCTTCCTTTGTCATTTTTGACAAATGCTCACTTAATTTTTGCCGTTGTTCCCGCATGTATTTCACGGCATCAAATTTTTTATCAGTAGTTGTCTTCATATGTCATTAAGTCTCTTGGTGAACGAATTTCTAATTGTTTGTACCCGTTTTTGATGTTGATAGAATTATAAGCCATTATTCTTTGAACATTTACAATATGGTTAAAATTCCAGCTAACCAAAAAGTCGGCGTGATGAATAGTTGCTAAGGCGATGTGCAAACAATCGGCATAGCTTGTCTGTCCCACTACTTTTTCTGCGATGTATTGAGTAGCCAATTCAACTGCATCCTCCGTAAGTTCAATAAACTCCGTGGATTGTGCATTCAGGCGCTGAACCAACTCCCGAACCTGTGTTGGTGCATTTTCCAATTCATCTTGTGTCACGGTTGAAAAAAGGAGCATAAACTCTTCTTTTTGTATCCTGTCAAAAAGCGGCCGGGTGAATTCTTCAAACTCTTCATCATAAAGCCCGCCAAAAACAGAGGTATCAATATAAAGTCTTTGTCTCACAAGTCTAAGTTACAAATATCCATAGGCGTTGCTGCTCAGGAACTTCAATAGCCTGGAGCATCAATTATTTTCCACCACCCCCACACCCCATTCCCTGGTTGTTATACAATCCAAATCCTGCCACCAAAGCCACCTCCAGCATAGCTTTTGGTGCTTTTGCCCGCAAGCGCAAAATGGCTATAGCCGCGGATCTTTGTTTGCTGCGGTGTAAATGCTTTTATGTTCTTAAATAATTTATACAAAAACCTACCATTTATCATGGAAAATAATTGTAAATTTTATTCCTGTGAAGCACTCGTACTAAAGTTATGGTTCCCCTCTGAGCAAAAAACCCTATTCTGTAATCGCCGATCCTGATTCTATAAGCGCTTTTATGACCCTTCAACTTTTTCACGGCCTGCAGCTCTTCCATACTTTTCGCAGCATGAAGACTGGTTATTGCTGTTTCGATTTTCTTTTTGACAGATGAATCGCCGATAGCCTTTACATCCTTCAGGAAACTGCGTTCATAAACAAGCTTCATTTTTTACGAAGAGCTTTTAAGACTTCTTTTTCACTCACATAATCATTTTGTTTTCCTTCCATCATGGCTTTTAACAGCCCCATATCTTCTTTCTCCTCTTCTGAAAGCATTTCTGCTTCCATGCCCATTTTTTCTGCTAAATATTTCAACACTTTCAACTCATTGTCATCATCTGATGTTACTACCAATGTTTTCATATATTGTTATTTTGTTCAGTATTTCCGGTTCAATGGCACACATCTGCTGTAAAGTTAGTCATCACACCACCCCAACACACCCCATTCCCTGAGCATTATACAAACCTAATCCAGCATTCAACGCCAGCTCCAGCATGGCTTTTGGTGCCTTTGCACGCAGCCGCAGATGGCTATAGCCCCTAATTTTTGTTTCGTGTGGTGTAAAGGCTTTTATGGTTATTAATCTCTGTTTATATCGTGAGGGCAATACTTGTAGCCTGACCTCACCCCCCAGCCCCCTCTCCGATGGAGAGGGGGAGGCAGCCAAAAACTTTTCTTTCCATCCATGAATAAGGCACCTGCAGAAATCCGGATCATCAGGGCTTTTAAAATCGTAATTACCGCGGCTGTTTTTAATGCCGGCAACAATTGGTGATAACGTCTGCAAAAGCACTTCCGGCTCGTCATCGTTTATTAACTCCAAAGGATTTGGCAGCAACTGCACTTCCCGCACCGAAAACTGCACACGGCTTTTTACATCCGCAACATCAAAAGTTTGGTTCATGAACAAACCTTTAATAAAATTTTTCGCCGCCACATCAACATGGAAGGCAACGTTCAGTTGCGCATCGGCACCGTTAATCAGCAAACGGTCGCCTGCATTTTTAAATGGTACCCGCAGATCGGAAAAAGTGAACAGCTTGAATGTTTTGCCATAAAATGTTTTGTAGCCCTGATTGTGCAAATAATCTGAATAGCTTTCATCAGCATTGCGAATGATGTGATAGATAGCTGATGATAATGGATACTGGTAATTGGCAGGAAGGCTACCGTTTTGTTGTTTTGGCTGCAATGTTAGTTTTAGTTGCATAAAAGTATTTTACAAAAAAAGCCAAGATTACTAATATAGTTAGCACCACAGTAACAGAAAAATTTATTTTGCGGATGTGGAAAAGTTATTGGAGAGAATCTCTTTAAATAGCTATCCCGACTCGTTTCAAACGAGACGAGATCACATCAACAGCCCAACAGAATTACCGAACCCCGCATTGCTGCGCAGCGGGACAGGCGAACAACCCGATAGTTAGCGGGTGAGTGTCCAAAGGACTCCTTTGGAGACACAAGTAAAGCTTAATAGCAGTACAACTGCCGGCTAAAAATCACCATCTCACTGAAAAGCAGGATGAAAATTTTCTAATGTTTTTCTCAGGAATTCCCTATCCAGGTGAGTATAAATTTCTGTTGTAGTTATGCTTTCATGCCCAAGCATCTCCTGCACAGCACGCAGGTCCGCACCACCTTCAACCAGGTGGGTGGCAAAAGAGTGACGGAAAGTATGTGGTGAAATTGTTTTCTTTATACCTGCTTTATTTGCCAGGTCTTTTATTATCAGGAAGATCATGACTCTGCTTAAACGTTTTCCCCTGCGGTTTAGGAATAAAATGTCTTCTTCACCTCTTTGTACCGGAATGTGTACCCTTATTTCATTGTGATAAATAGTTACATACTTGCAGGCACTTTTGCCAATTGGAACCAGGCGCTGTTTATTGCCTTTGCCAACAACCCTTATAAACCCTGCGTCAAAAAACAGTTCCGAAATTTTTAAATTCACCACTTCGGAAACACGCAATCCGCAACTATACATCACCTCTACTATTGCTTTATTTCTTGCACCCTCAGCCGTACTCACATCAATTTGTGAAATGATGTTTTCTATTTCTCCAAAACTTAAAGTATCCGGTAACGAACGCTTTAATTTAGGTGCTTCTAACAGTAATGTAGGGTCTGTAGTTACAATGTCTTCCATTAAACAATAGCGGTAAAAACTTCTGACACCTGAAATGATCCTGGCCTGGGACGATTGAGTTAATCCGAGTTCTGCAATAACTTTTACAAAACCTTGCAGGTGTTTAAGTTCGACATCAGCAGGTGTTATTAATAAATTATTGCTCTGCAGGTAAGTTGTTAGTTTTCCAATATCGTTTAGGTAAGCTTCAACAGAGTGAGCGGATAATGACTTTTCCAGTTGCAGGTAACTTTTGAATCCCTTTTTATACGGCTCCCACATGATGATGGTGAATGGTGAATGGTGAGTGGTGAGTGGTGAAAAGTTGATAGTTGATAGTTGATAGTTGATAGTCATTGATTACAAACTCTGAATTCAAACTCTCAGCTACAAACTAATGGTTTTCTCCATTGGTGTTTTTTTGCCATCTTTTATCAATTCAACATATATACGGTTGCGGCTGATGTTCACAGAATCAATGACTTCATGAACTCTGTCGAAATTGATATCAAACTCCTCCTTAAAACTCATTTGTTCTTTACTGCCTGTGTTTATATCCACTATATAGATGGTACTATAATCAGCATAGGCTCTCAGATCATCCGGTACAACAAATTTTTTATCAAAGCTGTTCAGAGCGCTTGACATTTTGTTAATGCTCTCACTTTTACTAAATGGCAATTTCATTAAATACCCCCGCCCGGTGATACAATCATTGAAAGAAAGCCATGCATAGCTGGTATCTTTTATAAAACATTTAATGGCAGATTCATGTAACCGAACTTCCTTAACAAGAAATGATGTCATTTCAACCTGTTGTTGGTTAAGAAGTGCATCATGGCTCCATACAAGTGAATCTGCAACACAATTATTTACAGAAATAGATACGAAAGGCTTTAACCTGTGAGTTCCGGTGAAGGTAAAAGAATCTGATTTGCAGGTTGTATCGCAGAAAACTTTACCGGTATCACTGCTATTATTAGTACAGTTAACTAAAGTTATGCCGGTGATCAATAGAACTATTAAGTTTTTCATACACAATTGTTGAAAACAAAATTAAGTTTTACAAAGGGTACGTTCTAAATTCTTTTACCTTCGGACTTAGGGCTAACATATGTCTTACTACAGAAGAAAATTTCGTGAAAGTGTAACAATCCATAGATCAAGGCTTCGCAGATTTTTAACCAAAGTTGAAAATAATCCACCTGTACTGCTTGATGATTATGCTGATGAAGTGGATAAGGAAGTTTGGACGGAAGTAAATTGCCTTGCCTGCTCCAATTGTTGCCGTGTAATGACACCTACATACGATTTTCAGGATCTGCGACGTATTTCTTCACATCTTGGTATGACCATTAAAGCTTTTAAACAAAAATGGTTGTTTAAGAATAGAAAAGGAGAGTGGATGAATGTGAACAGGCCTTGCCAGTTTTTAGATCGTAAAACCAACATGTGTAACATTTATGAAATTCGTCCAAAGGACTGTGCTGAGTTTCCGCACTTAACTAAAAAGAAGATGGCTGAATATATGCATCTTCATAAAGCAAATGTTCAATATTGTCCCGCTACTTTTAGAATGGTTGAAAAGCTGATGGAAAGGCTGAGGTCTGTAGTTGGATAATCTAAGCATTTTATTTCACGTCTCACGTTTCACGTTTACAAGTACACATCTTCAATAAGGAAGAACTCCACAGGTTCATTTTTGTACTTGCTTATAGCTAATACATCATATTGTACGTGTTTATATTGCTGGTGATGAAATAAGAATTCGTCTGCTGCATTAAGTAAACTTTTGAATTTCTTTTTTGTAACTGCTTCTTCCGGAAATCCATAACTTTTACTGGCTCTCATTTTTACTTCAATAAAATGAAGCATGTTATTTTTTGTAGCAATAATATCTATCTCATAATGTGAATGGCGCCAGTTTCGGTGCAATATCTCATAACCTTTTTCTATCAGGTAGTCTGCTGCCAATTCCTCACCTCTTTGTCCTAAACTGATGTGCAGCGCCATAGTTATCTTTATCTCAAATTAATATATTCTGTGCAACGTATTTTTTTATTGAAAGGCAAGGTGCAGCATTACGACTGGGGAGGGCATGAATTTATTCCCCAGCTTTTAAATATTGAAAATGCAGATCAAAAACCATATGCAGAATATTGGTTGGGTGCACATCCAAATCTTTCAGGTGAAATAGAATACCTGAATACAAATATGCCATTGAGGGAATTCATACATGCCAATATCAAAGATGTATTGGGTGCTGCAGTTGCAGAAGAGTTTGATTCATTACCGTTCTTGTTTAAAGTTTTAGATGTACGGCAGATGCTATCAATACAATTACACCCCCACAAGGAGTCAGCGAAAGTGGGGTATGATCGGGAAGAGGAGTTAAATATTCCGATAGATGCTGATTACAGGAACTATAAGGATCGCAATCATAAACCAGAAATGATGATTGCATTGAGTGATTTTTGGTTATTGCATGGTTTCAGGCCGCCTGACCAGGTCCGGTCAATCTTACATGAGATACCGGAGTTCAGAATCTTTCAAGAATTGTTTTCAGATGATAATTATGAAGAATTGTGTAATCATGTTTTGACAATGTCACAACACGAAGTAAACCAGACTATGTCTGAAGTGGCTAAGCGAATTGCCAGTTCCTATTCATCCGAAACATTACAAAAAGACAATGCAGATTTTTGGGCAGCAAAAGCTTTAGCACATTTTTATAAAGAAGGTGATTATGACAGAGGCATCTTTTTTATTTACATTCTTAATCTCGTACACCTGAAAACAGGAGAAGCAGTTTTTCAACCATCTCAAATGTTACATTGTTATCTGGAAGGAAAATGTATAGAGGTGATGGCTAACTCTGATAATGTGCTTCGTGCAGGTTTATCATCGAAATATGTAGATGCAACAGAAGTGCTGAAAAGAGTAAACTTCCAACCAACAAATCCCCGGATAATTAATAAACCAGATGGAGAAGATCAGGTTTATAAAGCAATTGCTGAGGAATTTGAAGTGATTAAGTATCTCCTGGAAAAAGATGCAGAAAAGCAGTTTATTTCCAGGAGTGCAGAAATAATATTTATTTTAAATGGGAGCATTCAACTAACTAATAATACAACAGGTGTAACTATTACAAAAGGCCAATCGGCATTTATTGTTGCAGGTACAGAATACAAAATAGTAGCGGAAGAATCATCCGAAATTTTCAGAGTTTGTGTACCTGTTAGAAAACAACAAACTCATGATAACCATTCTTGATTATTTTTGCGACTAAACAGAAAAGGATGAAACTGGATAAATCAATAATTTTTGCGTTTGTTTTACTTGTTATTTGTGCGTCACTATACAGGGTGTGGGATGGAAGGCCTTGGGGATTCGCTCCTCAAATAGCAATGGCAGTTTTTGCAGGCGCAGTGATTAAAGACAAAAGATGGGCTATTGTTTTGCCTTTGCTTTCTATGTTTATATCAGATTCATTATATCATCTGTTATACTTAAATGGATTATCTGTTATTCCCGGATTTTATGAAGGTCAAATCGTGAATTATATTCTATTTGGCAGTTTAACAATATTTGGATTTCTTATTAAAAAGATCAATTTTAGAAGCATTCTACTTGCTTCTTTTGCTGCACCAACTGTTTATTTTCTAATAAGTAATTTTTTGGTATGGATTGGAGGTGGTGGATACTTTAGGCCAAAAACATGGGAAGGACTGCTGATGAGCTATAATGATGGCTTGCCATTCTACAGGGGTAGTCTGATTGCAACACTAGTTTTTTCTACTTTACTATTTGGCAGCTATTTTCTACTAAGGAAATATACGGTTCAGAGAGAGCACCAGCTGGCATGATTCTACATTGAAAATCCCGCTTAGCTGAAGGGTAAACATTGCTGAAATTCTCAAAAGGGTTTAAAAATTATATGTTGGAGTAGAAAGAAGCGAAAGAAAAGAATTACAACAATAACTGGCCGGGATTCATTTCATAACCTTCGTCAATTTCAAGGTAAGTACCATCAGCAGCTTTAGTGGCAAGGTAATCACATCTATTATTATATTCATTTTCAGCATGGCCCTTTACCCAATTAAACTGCAGTTTGTATTCCAGAGATAAATTATAAAACTTCACCCACAGATCTTTGTTTTTTTTCCCTTTAGCAAAGTTTGTAGCCATCCATTTGTTCAACCAACCTTCATTCAAAGCTTTTACTATGTATTGGCTGTCTGTATAGATAATAACCTGTAATCCATTTTTTTTCAATGCTTCTAATCCGGCAATTACTCCCATTAACTCCATACGGTTATTTGTAGTAAGACGATATCCTTTTGATAATTCTTTTTCATGTTTACCATACATTAATATAACTCCATATCCTCCCGGTCCGGGGTTCCCACGTGATGCACCATCGGTATACATGATTACCTCTTGCATTGGTTATTACAATAGGTTTTTTATGTTTTCGGGAGTAATCTTGAGATCTTCTCTAAGAATTTTTCGTAGCAGACCTTTAGGGATAGGATCATTTTTGTGAACTGGAACTGTAGTAACACGTCCATCGGGATGTTTCATTCGATGATGAGAACCGTTGATTCGAATTAAAGTAAATCCAAGCTTTTCCAGAAGTTTTAAAAATTCCTTTCCAGAAATAGATGGAAGTTTTTCGCTCATGCTGAAGCAGGTATTGAAAATACCATTTCGCGAACACCAATAAATTGATTTTGCTCTTCCAATGGTTGCTCTTCTATGCACATTTCCACCACTTCTCTTAAATTACTGAGTGCTTCGTCAATTGTTTTTCCGTAAGTATGACAACCTTTGAAAAGGGGGCAAGAGACAATAAAAATACCATCCTCATCAGTTTCTACAACCACTGGTAAATGATAGGTTTTCATTTTACGAATATACGAACTACAAAAAATGCAAGCCGCATATCATACCTGAATAACTCCAGTTTTAAACTCGCTCATTACCGGATTATGATTAGCTGCATGAAGAGCTTCAGAAATAACTTTACGTGTTTCACCCGGGTCAATAATTGCATCTACCCATAAACGAGCGGCTGCATAGTAAGGTGATGTTTGTTTGTCATACTTTTTTTTCAAGTCATTCAGAAGTTTTGATTCATCTTCTTCAGTAATAGTTTCGCCTTTAGCTTTTAATGATGCCACTTGTATTTGCAATAGTGTTTTTGCAGCCTGGTCACCACCCATAACCGCAATTTTAGCTGTAGGCCATGCATATATAAACCGCGGTTCATAAGCCTTTCCGCACATAGCGTAATTACCCGCACCGTATGAGTTTCCAACTATGATTGTGATCTTGGGAACAACAGAATTTGCTACTGCATTCACCATTTTAGCTCCATCTTTAATAATGCCTGCATGCTCACTCCGGCTACCCACCATGAAACCAGTTACATCCTGCAAAAAAACTAGCGGAATTTTTTTCTGGTTACAATTCAAAATAAAACGTGCTGCTTTGTCTGCGCTGTCATTGTAAATAACACCACCCATTTGCATTTCACCTTTTCGTGTTTTTACAATTTTTCGCTGATTGGCTACAATGCCTACTGCCCAACCATCAATGCGTCCATAACCACATAAAATTGTTTTGCCATAATCTGATTTAAATTCATCAAACTCCGACCTGTCTACTATACATTCAATTACCTGAAACATATCATAAGGCTTCGTACTATCTGTCGGAACTAAACTATAAAGTTCGTCAGCATCTCTTTTTACTTTTTTGGGTTCTGTCCTGTCAAAACCAGCATTACTTTTTGTTCCAATCTTATCAATAATGCTTTTGATCCTGTCTAAACATTCTTCTTCAGTTTTGAACTTATAATCTGCAATACCGGATATTTCAGTGTGTGTTACTGCGCCACCTAATGTCTGAGTGTCTATATCTTCCCCAATAGCTGCTTTCACCAGGTAAGGCCCAGCCAGGTAAATTGAGCCGGCTTCTTCTACCATCAATGTTTCATCACTCATTATTGGCAAATAAGCACCACCGGCTACACAAGCACCTAAAACAGCAGCAATTTGTATAATACCCTGAGCACTCATACGGGCATTGTTATAGAAAATACGTCCGAAATGTTCTTTATCAGGGAAAATCTCATCCTGCATCGGCAGATAAACACCGGCACTATCAACAAGGTAAATTATTGGTAAATGGTTTTGGAGAGCAATTTCCTGCATACGCAGGTTTTTCTTTCCGGTTATAGGAAACCATGCTCCTGCCTTAACTGTTTGATCATTTGCCACTATTACACATTGACGGCCGCTAACATAGCCGATTCCTGCTACTGTGCCTCCGGCAGGGCAACCACCTTCTGCCTGATACATTTCGAATCCGGCAAATGCTCCTATTTCTATAAAGGGGGTGTTTTTATCAAGCAAATAATCGATTCTTTCTCTGGCTGTAAGCTTATTTTTCTCTTTTTGTTTTGCAATTGCTTTTTTGCCTCCACCTTCATAAATTTTCTCCAGGTGTTTATCCATTTCATCTACTAACATCCTCATTGACAGGCTATCCATTATTGTTCTTTAGGTGAAAAACAAAGATAAGTGTTGAAGTTTTCCTAAATATTGAACCAATGTACTGGACGAGCAATCTAACTATAGTCAATATACGTTTGTAAATAAAATAATTAAGTCAATGGTGCAATTCTTGTATTTAAACATAAATCACTCTGTTCAGATTGGATTATAAAAACCTGCTCATATTATGAAAAAAATATTACTGGTTCTTAGTTGTGTTACTTTAATTGCAAATAGTATCAATGCTCAGTACTTCGGTCGTAATAAAGTTAACTACCGGCAGTTTGACTTTAGGGTTCTTGAATCGCCACATTTTGAGTTGTATAACTACCTTAATAAGGCCGATACCCGAAATTCTTTTCTACAATCCACGGAACAGTGGTATCGTATGCACCAGGCCATTTTTAGAGACACTTTCAGGGAAAGAAATCCATTTATACTATATAATAATCATGCTGATTTCCAGCAAACACGTGCTATTCAGGGACAGATTGGAGTTGGTACAGGTGGTGTAACCGAGGCATTGAAGAATAGGGTTATAATGCCAGTAATGGAAGCTAATGCACAAACAGATCATGTACTTGGACATGAATTAGTACACGCGTTTCAATACCACTTAATTCAGGATACATTGTCTTTAAACGCTATTGGAAACTTACCGCTATGGATGGTAGAAGGATTAGCGGAATATATGTCAATAGGTTCTACTGATGCTCATACAGCTATTTGGTTAAGAAGTGCTGTGGCTTCTAACAAGCTGCCTACTTTAAAAGACTTAACTAATCGCCCTGATCTTTACTTTCCTTATCGTTGGGGACAGGCATTTTGGGCATTTGTAACAGGCATTTATGGAGATGCCATTATTCGCCCGTTATTTATAGAATCAGCCAGAGTTGGTTATGCACAGGCAGTGAAAAATCTTCTTAGAATGGATGAAAAAGTGTTCTCTGAAAGATGGAAAGAAGCCATAACTACAGCATATTCTCCTTATTTGCAAACAACAACTACAACTGCTCCGGGCCGGCAACTGATATCGAAACGTAATGCAGGTGAACTTAATATTGTTCCATCAATTAGTCCTGATGGAAAAAGAGTGGCTTTCTGGACGGAAAAAAATGTTTTCTCCATAGACCTTTACGTTGCAGATGCTGAAACAGGTAGAATTCTGGAAAGAGTTACTTCAACTTCTTTTGCTTCACATATTGATGAGTATAGTTCTTTTGAATCTGCTGTAGCGTGGTCACCGGACAGCCGCCAACTGGCGTTTGTGGCTTTTGCTAAAGGAATGAATAAATTAATTATTGCCGGTGCTGAAAGTGGTAAGATCAGCAGGCAGATAGAGATCCCCGGAGTGCCGGCAATCAGCAATCCTACATGGTCTCCGAATGGAAATACAATTGTAGTAACAGGTTTGGTAGATGGACAAAGTGACCTGTATGCTTATAATCTTAATACAGGTACAGTAAAAAGATTAACTAACGACCGTTATTCAGATCTTCAACCGCAATACTCTCCTGACGGAAAATGGATAGTGTTTGCTACTGACAGGAACAGCATAGGTGGTAATCGTATTCAGCATCATTATTCACATAATCTTGCTTTATTGAATATTGAAACAGGAACAGTAACCAATTTAGATTTCTTTGCAGGTGCTAATAATTTGAACCCTGTTTTTGGGTCAGATAACAATCTTATCTACTTTCTTTCTGACCGTGAAGGGTTTAGAAATATGTACACATACAATATTCAATCAAAAGAGATACTTCAGCTTACAAATTTGTTTACCGGAATAACAGGTATAACAATGTTTTCTCCAGCAATCAGTGCATCACGACAAACAGGCAAGGTTGTTTATACTCACTATTCTAATGATGATTACAACATATATTCAGTTGAGAATGCTGAACTCAAACCAACAAGTTTGAGCCCAATTGATATGTATAAACAAGCTGCTGTATTACCTCCTTTCATTAGAACTCAAAGTGATGTAGTAAACAGAAACTTGATAAATGCACCTTATGAAGTTGTTGCTACAAGCCAGATCAAAGAGGTTCCATACCGTCCAAAGTTTAAGCTTGACTATATTGGTAATACTGGTGTAGGTGTTTCTACAGGCAGATTTGGGGGTGGTCTTGCTGGTGGTGTAAATGGTATTTTCAGTGATATACTTGGCAATAACCAATTATTTGGTGCTATTTCAATGAATGGTGAAATATATGATGTTGGGGGACAGTTTGCATATATAAACCAGCAGAAGCGTATTAACTGGGGTGTTGCAGTTTCACATATACCATATTTATCCGGATATGAACATTTAGGATTAGATACGTTAACTGACCGGAACGGAAGTAAGTTACCTGTTGTTAAATCCTCATTGGATTTGCTTAGAACATTTGAAGATCAATTCTCCTTATTTGCTGCATACCCTTTTAGCCAGATTCGCCGTGTAGAAGTAGGTGGATCATTTGCCCGTTATTATTATCGGCTGGATAGATACAGCGATTACTACGGATATTCTAACCCAAATGATCCTTTCAGCTATTACTATGTAACAAATGACAAAAATAAACAGCCAACACCTGAGGGATTTAGTTTCGGACAAGTGTATGCTGCATTGGTAGGGGATAACTCAAATTTTGGTGTTGCATCACCATTAACCGGTCATCGATACCGTTTTGAAGCAGGCCAGTATATGGGTGTTGTTAATATGAGCTCATTATTGGGAGATTATCGCCGCTATTTCCGGATGGCACCTGTTACTTTAGCCACAAGAAATATGTATATGGGTCGGTTTGGTGGAGATGCATCAAGCGGTATATTACCTCCTTTATATGTGGGATATCCAAGTTTAGTTCGTGGATATAATGCCCGGATGTTTGCCAATAACAGTAATCCAACTCAGATAAGCATTAATGATCTGATAGGTACTCAGATGTATATTGGTAATGTTGAGCTCAGATATCCGTTAACAGGTCCGGAAAGATTATCAGGTGTTAAATCAAGGTTGTTTATGTCGGAATTAAATCTATTTACAGATGGTGGAATTGCGTGGGGTGCCGTAAGGCCTTATGGTAGTCCAAACCCTGGAAATTTATCTGCAAATAACAGCAAATTTGTATTGAGTAGCGGTGTCTCCCTTCGTGTAAATGTATTTGGATACCTGATTGTAGAACCTTTTGTAGCTGTTCCGTGGCAGAATGGTGGATTTAGCAATACCAATTTCGGCTTAAACTTTATACCAGGTTGGTAAAATAATTATCTACACATAAAATCAATTCATCCAAAAAGTTAGGATAAGGTATATGTTAACTTAGGTGCAATTCTTCGTCTGGAGCATCTTTGAATATTAAAATGCTGTACCTTTCCTTTTCAACGAATTTCTAAGTTCTTCGTGTAGTTATTAAGTGATAAAGGTATCAGTATTTGAAGTACTGATCTTTGAAGTAGCAGCTGATAATAACCTCCACCACACAGTAAGACCTCAGAGTGGAATTCAGTTCAACTATAATTATCATTTACTATGTCGAAAGTAACTTTCAACAAAAACAACAATCTGTTTCAGCAATCCGTTAAAAAATCTGTGGATGCTTATTTCAACTCAAAACAATTAAAGAAAACCGGCAACTGGAAACTATATTCCAAAGCTATTATACTGATTCCTTTGGCTTTGGCAGAATACAGTTTTTTGTTATTTGGACAATACTCTCCATTTATTGGTGTGATATTAAGTATCATATTGGGTTTGACTTTGGTTTCGATTGCCTTCAACGTAATGCATGACGCCTGCCATGGAAGTTTTTCCAGTAAGAAGTGGGTAAATGAATTAATGGGGTATACTATGAATGCTTTAGGGAGCAATGCGTATATCTGGAAAATCAAACATAACATCATTCATCATACATATACAAACATCGATGGCATTGATGATGATATTGCAAAAGCTCCTTTTTTAAGACATTGCCCAACCCAGAAATGGGTGCCGGCACACAAGTACCAGTTCTTATACATGTTTTTTCTGTACTCCATCAGCACAATTTTATGGGTGTGGGTTAGTGATTTTGTAAAATATTTTTCTAAAAAGGTGGTGGTTACATCAATGAAACTAACTACTAAGGAACATATCATTTTCTGGGCAAGCAAGGTTTTATATGTACTTTTCTATGTTGCCTTACCTGTACTGTTTGTTGGTTGGGGTCCATGGATCATTGGATATGTATTAATGAATATGACAATCGGGCTTACATTATCTATGGTATTTCAATTAGCACATGTGGTGGAGAAAACAGCATTTGAAGAAGTAGGTGAAGAGCCTAAAGTAATGGATTCTGAATGGGCTGCTCACCAGGTAATGACTACATCAGATTTTGCACCGAAAAACAAAGTTGTTTCATGGTTTGTAGGAGGGTTAAACTTCCAGGTGGAGCATCACCTTTTCCCAAGGGTAAGTCATATACATTACCCGGCAATCAGTAAAATTGTACAAGAAGAGTGTTCAAAATTCAATCTGCCATATCATTATTATCCAAAGATGAGGCAGGCGATTTTTTCCCATGTTCGGGTAATGAAGAATCTTGGAAAGAAAGATTTCTATTAATACTAATTCTTGCCGCACTGTCAGAGAAAAAGTTAAATTAGATTAATGAAAGTATCAGGGATTCAGGAACTCCTTTTGCCAAAAAATAAGGTTTATTAAACATTGCTTCAAATTCCGTATGATAAATCAATCCTTAAATTATTTAGAACAAAAGTTAAGAAACACATTATTCACTATTTTGTTTCACAAGCACAAGAGTTACATACAAAGCCTGCCTGTATTAAAATCATAATTATAGAATAGCTATCTTCATATCCTTTCGTGACTTCGGTTTCCAGTGGCTTTTACTTATGCAATTAGCTAAAATTATAAACTATCCCTTAAAATTTATTGGACTCAGTGTTAACCGTTATCGAACACAGGAAGGCTTCGATCTGATGCGGTCACCTGACATAGCGAACGATATGGATTTTCTTGAAGTTTACAATAAAGTGAAGAGTTACACTATGGTTACACTGGAGGGATGTTTATGCTTTGTACCAATCTGTTAAATACATTATCAAAAACAATATTGAAGGTGATTTTGCAGAATGCGGTGTATGGAAAGGCGGAAGCTGCATGTTAATTGCATATACTTTAATGAATTCAGGCATAGACAAAAAACAAATATTTCTATATGATACTTTTGAGGGAATGGTCCGACCTAGTGAATTGGATGGCAAAGAAGGAATGAGCAGATGGGAAGCGAACAAAATTTCAGAAACACAAAATAAATGGTGTTACGCCTCGTTCGAAGAAGTGAAAACCAACATGGAAAAAACAGGATACCCATTTGAAAAAGTAAAAATGATAAAGGGAAAAGTAGAAGAAACAATACCAGCAACCATTCCCGAAAGACTTTCTTTATTAAGGTTAGATACAGACTGGTACGAATCCACCCGCCATGAATTGATACATCTGTACCCAGTGCTTCTAAAGCATGGTGTATTGATTATTGATGATTACGGGGCATGGCAGGGGGCAAGAAAAGCAGTTGATGAATATTTTAATCCCGTCCCATATGCATTTCTGTTCAGGGTAGATCCTTTTAGAAGAATTATTATTAAGTAATCATTAAATAAAAGTGCAGGAATTTCCGAATTCTTAATCTAATCTTTCTCAACAAACCGATCAAAATTTAAAACTGGAAATAGATAAATGAACTGGTGCTTTCCTGGCTTAAAATAAGTAATAGTAACATTACTGCCCAGAAAATACCTAATAACCACCACGGAGTTTTATTTGCTACCTGCAATACTTTAGTATTCCTCATAAACCAGTGAGTACCTACTAATAAAATAGTGATTACTCCAACTTTAATTAGTGATAGTGTTGGCAATACCGCTGCACCATTAGAAACAAAACCAAACATCGAAGAAAGAATTCGCCAGGCAGAACTAAAATCAGTAGCACGGAAGAAAACCCACGTTACATTTATTAAAAAGAATGTCAGCAATGCATAAATAAATTTAGGAGGCCACAATACTCTCAAAAACCGAGGAGCCATTAAAATACTTTGCACAGTTACTTTTTCTTTTTCTTTAATTGCTAATGGAATCACAACAGTTCTTTTGTTTCTAAATTCAGTCAATAGCTTTTCTGCACATAAGTATAAACCATGTAATCCACCCCAAACAACAAATGTCCAGCTGGCACCATGCCATAATCCACCTAACAACATTGTTGCCATCAGGTTACCATAAACCCTTACTTTTTTAACCCTGTTTCCACCGAGTGGTATATACAAATAATCTCTTAACCATGCTGAAAGAGTGATATGCCATCTTCGCCAGAAATCTGAAAAACCTACAGCTGCATAAGGATATAAAAAATTATCAGGTAAGCTAAAACCTAAACATAAAGCAATACCTATTGCACAGGTAGAGTAACCGGCGAAATCAAAGAATATCTGCCCGGAAAATGCCAAAACACCCATCCATGCATCCAACGGGTGTAAAGCTTGTGCAGCTCCAAACACCGTATCAGCTGATGATGCTAACATTGTATCAGCCATCACAACTTTCATGAATAACCCTAAAGAAAGTAAAAACAATCCTTGCGTCAACTGCTTGTTATCAGCAGTATGAGGCTGTTTAAATTGAGGTAAAAGTTGTCCCGGCCTCACTATTGGACCTGCAACTAATTGAGGGAAAAATGTAACAAATAAAGAAAAATCCAACAAAGACTTTTCTGGCTCTGATCTTCTTTTATACATATCAAGTGTATAGGATAATGTTTGGAATGTATAAAAAGAAATACCTACAGGTAAAATTATATTTGGCTTTGCTGGTTGATAGTCTATCCCTAGTGAAGAAACAAGCGTCATAAAGTTATCTAACAGGAAACCGCCATACTTAAAGAATGCCAACATTCCGAGGTTTCCAATAAGGCTTATAACAAGCAGCATGTTTCTTTTGTACTTGACTTTTTCATGATAGAGTTTTTTACCTACAAAAAAATCAATCACTGTAGAAAGCCATAACAAAAGGATGAACGGAGGGTTCCAGACTGCATAAAAAAGGTAACTAGCTAACAGTAAATTCAACTTTTTAGTTTTCCATGATAGTGGAACATAGTTGTGAACAACAAGTACTATTATAAAAAATGCAATAAAGGTGTAAGAGTTAAAAACCATTAGTTACTTTTTTTGGTTGTATAGGAGATGCTATTGTTATTAGCCTTAAAATTCCATCCTTTTTGTTCAAGTGCTTTCACTACATGCTTAGTATAAATCACAGCGTCATTTATGGAAAGATGTGACCATTCAGGACAAATGAAATGTGATGTTGCGGGATCATCCTGAAAATGAACGCCGGGTGTATTTGTATATGCCAGCATATCATCCCAGTACTGCTTTCGTGGATATACTTCTAATTCTGCTTCCAGCCAAGGTCCACTTGATGGCGGACGGATGAATGCTACCTGGCCTCCTCTTGCTCTAATTTTATCAATATTAGTTTTTAATTCTTTGAAGATCATTAACAATGAATCGCCACTAACAGCAGGTGTTTTGTCTAATGCACCAAACATTGCCCAAATCTCTGTTTGACGTTTTTGAAGGTTGGTATCAGCTAAAAATTTAGGTGCCATATAAGTCTGCCTATCATAAGTAGTCCATTCAAATTCTTTTGGGAAAGGAGGTTCTACTAAAACACCAGGCCTACCTGGTAATGGAACACTTAACAACAATTCATTTAATCCAAATCTGCGATGTTCAAGGAAAACAAACATTGATTCCAGGGCATAATTGATCGAAGCACTTACCTTTTGTGCAGGTGAATATTTTTTGTAAAAATCAATTGCTTTAATTGCTGAAGCATCTGCGTAAGGAAACCTGGAATAGAATAATCCCTCTGTAACATCCAATAAAAGTTTGCCGTTGAATTTCTCATCATTAGCAAAGTGCTCTAACATTTTTCTTGGCGAAGTGCCAACTAATGCAAGTTGAACAGGTTCTTCACCAGTAATTTTTCTCCAGGTTGCAAGATCTATATCAAACTTTATACGTGAAGAACCAATAAAGACCGTGGATTCATCTGCCGGTAAATACGCTTTTGGCCTCCTTGTGGCCCAAAGTGCTACATCATCATTATAAGTAACAACAAAACCTTTGCTACGCCAATACAACTCCCAGCAGATGATAAAAACAGCCGTGATACCAACAGTTAATATAGCAGCATTGAAAAATTTTTTTTCCATTGTAACAGGTTCAGCTTTTAGTTAAACTTTGAATACGTTTTTGAATTTCCACCCTTTTTCCTCTTCAAGACTTCTAATTAATTCCTTTGTAAATATTATTACATCTTTCGGTCCCAGGTGCGACCACTCCGGGCAGATCATATTTGCAAGTGCCGGGTAATCTTTAAAATGAATTCCTTGAGAACGGGTATGTTGCAGCAATGGCTCCCAATACTTATCTCTTGGATAAAATTTATCCTCAGTTTCAATATATTTTCCTGAAGATGGAGTTCTTACGAATGAAACATCACCCCCTCTGCCTCGGATCTTGTCTACGGACTTCTTTACTTCATCAAATATTATTTTTAATGAATCGCCTGAAATTGCAGATGTTGTCATTCCTATACCGATCGACCATATATTCAATTGTCTTCTAAATTAAATTAGTATCACTTAAAAAAATATTAGTCATATAATCCTGCCGGTTAACTGTTGCTAATCCAAATTCCTTTGGAAATGGGGGCAGAACATTTACACCAGGGCGATTGGGAATCCTCAGATCGTCTAAAAGTGCTTCCAGGGAAAATTTATCTTCATCAAGAAAAACAAAAGTTGATTCGAGAGGGTAGTTGATAGCAGCACTTATTTTTTGCGCTGGTGTCCATTTCTTAAAGTACTCTATGCGTTCTCTTGCAGATTTTTCAGTTCGTTTAGTGTTGCGTCCATAAAACAGTCCTTCTGTTATATCAACGATAACCCTTCCCTTAAAATTCTTATCATTAGCAAGATCATGTAAAAGTGGTCGCGGAGAGGTGCCCACACAAGAAAGTTGAATTGCCTGGTTGCCGGTTAATTTTTCCCACAGCGGAACATCCAAATCAAATTTAATTCTTGACGAACCGATAAAAACGGTTGCATTATCTGCAGGTTGATATACTTGTTTTCTTTGAGTTGACCATAGATCTTTATCATCATTATATGAAATAGGAAAACCTTTACTGCACCAATAAGCTTCCCATAACGCCAGGAAAGCTATTATTAGTAATACTGCAAGAACAGCAGCTTTTGCAAAATGTTTTGGTTGCATTTTGAGAATGTTAATACCTTGTGTTCCCTTTAAATTTGATTACACTAATTATAACTGATAGTCGGATTAAAAACTCGCCGCCAAGATATTAAGAATATTCTTAAGCTGAAAATACTTTCTAAAATTTGGTATAATAATCTCTTATTCTGAACAGTGGAATATGTCCAATTTCTAGTTGAAATTTAAGAGGGTGATGTTTGATTTGCTAGATGTTTTACAATTGCTTTTTTCATGTATTTCATTTTTTTAAAGTTATCAACTTTTCTCATTTTTATTTCAATCT
>MWVY01000105.1_pt1 | contig 20040 bp, 13 predicted proteins | sample 1047251 | NCBI WGS metagenome assembly MWVY01 (sample SAMN06349983, study PRJNA376086) | soil metagenome | isolation source: MS7-5 sample Antarctic (ecotone) soil | place: Antarctica | collected 2015-01-13
AGAATATGGTGTGACAACAATGGCCTTAACCAACATCAACAACACCTGCGATTTGTGGGACTTTGTTGATTTCTGCAAACAACAAAACATAAAACCTGTTGCTGGTGTTGAAATAAGAAATGAAAGTGAATTTTTGTACATACTGCTTGCAAAGAACAACAAAGGCTTTCAGGTGATCAACCGCTTTCTATCGGAGCACCTTCAGGAGAAAAAAACTTTTCCGGAAAGACCTGAGCTTACAGAAGACATTTACATTATTTATCAGTTCGGTAAAATTGCTTTAAATGCACTTGGAGCAAATGAACTGGTAGGAATACAAACAACAGAGATCAATAAATTATTTGGATTAAGTGTACAGTTTCATGCTCGTAAGCTGGTGATAAGGCAGCCGGTAACAATTCAAAATAATACTTATTATAACGTTCACCGCTTATTGCAGGCAATTGATAAAAACATTGTGCTGAGTAAACAGGATAAAGCTACACTGGCACAAAAGCATGAGGTACTTATTCCTCCTTCCGAACTGATGCAGGCATTTAATCAATATCCTGCCATCATCACCAACACATTACAAATCCTTGACAGCTGCAATATTGATCTTGAATTTCATACCGATAAAACAAAAAAAATCTTTTCCGCATCAAAAGAAGATGACAGGAAACTTTTAGAAAAGCTGGCGATGAACGGATTGCAGCAACGGTATGGAAGCAAGAATAAAAAAGCAAAGGATAGGGTAGTGAAGGAATTAAAAATCATTGATGAATTAGATTTCAATGCTTATTTTTTGATTACGTGGGACATTATTCGGTATGCACAAAGTCAGCGATTTTTTTATATCGGTCGCGGCAGTGGTGCCAATTCAATTGTTGCTTACTGTTTACAAATAACAGATGTTGATCCCATTGAACTTGACCTGTATTTTGAGAGATTTTTAAATCCATATCGCTCAGCCCCACCTGATTTTGATATTGACTTCAGTCACCGTGACAGGGATGAAATGATCGATTACATTTTCAAGCGCTATGGAAGAGAACATGTTTGTTTGTTAGGTTCGTACACTACATTTCAAAGCCGTGCAATTATACGTGAGCTGGGAAAAGTTTTTGGATTACCAAAAGAAGAAATAGACCAACTGGAAGGAACGAGTTTGAAGGAAGATAAAATTCAAAAGCAGATATTATATTATGGTAACCTCATTAAAAACTTTCCTGATCATTTAAGTGTGCATGCAGGCGGCATGTTGATAAGCGATGAACCTGTGTATGCTTATACGGCAACAGAGCTTCCTCCGAAAGGTTTTTATACTTCACAGATAGATATGTTTATTGCTGAAAAAATTGGGTTGTTCAAACTGGATATTCTTTCACAAAGAGGTTTGGGGCATATAAAAGAAACGATGGAACTGGTAAAACAGAATCAAAATATTTCTATCAACATACATGAAATAGAAAAATTCAAAAAGGACAAAAAGGTTGCTGACCAGATAAGAAATGCTGATACCATCGGCTGCTTTTATATTGAAAGCCCTGGTATGCGGCAATTGCTGAAGAAGCTTAAATGTGATGACTACATAACGTTGGTTGCTGCATCGTCTATAATACGTCCCGGTGTTGCACAAAGTGGTATGATGAAGCAATACATTTATCGCTATCATCATCCCAATGACTTTGAGTACTTACATCCAAAAATGAAAGAGCTGCTGGAGGAAACATACGGTGTGATGGTTTACCAGGAAGATGTAATTAAGGTGGCGCATCATTTTGCAGGATTGGATATGGGAGAAGCAGATGTATTACGAAGGGCTATGAGTGGGAAATACAGAAGTAGAAAAGCATTTGAAGAAATTAAACAAAAGTTTTTTGATAACTGTAAAGACTTCGGGTACCCGGACCACATTACAAAAGAAGTATGGAGGCAGATTGAAAGTTTTGGTGGTTACTCATTCTCAAAAGCACACTCAGCAAGTTTTGCTGTGGAAAGCTACCAGAGTTTGTTTTTAAAAACACATTACCCAATGGAATTTATGGTAGCAGTGATCAACAATTACGGTGGATTTTATTCAAGGGAACTTTACTTCCATGAACTAAAAAAAACAGGAGCAAAAATTCATTTGCCGTGTATTAATACCAGCAACTATTTTACTTCTATACATGGAATTGATGTTACAATGGGTTTCATTCACATCCAGGGATTAGAAGAAAAGCTTAGTCAAAATATTATTGAAGAAAGAAATATAAATGGTAGATACCTGCACTTGCAAAATTTCATCGAGCGGGTAAATCCCGGTATGGAACAGTTGAATATACTGATTCGTGTTGGTGCATTACGTTTCACAGATAAGAATAAAAAAGAGTTGTTGTGGGAAGCGAACTTTTTACATAAGAAAAGCAGTCATCATTCCACAACAAGTTTACTGTTTGAAGACAAGCCTGTTGAATTTATTTTACCCGGGTTACAGCAACAACCGCTGGATGATGCACTGGATGAAATTGAATTATTGGGGTTTCCGTTATGCAATGTTTTTGAATTGACTGACGATGATCTGAACAGATATGTAGCGGCAGATAATATAAAGGACCATTTAGGTAAAGAAGTACTTGTGTTAGGTTATCTAATCACCAGTAAACCAACACATACCATAAAAAACGAAACCATGTATTTCCACACTTTTATTGATGCTGCCGGCGATTGGCTGGATACAATTTTTTTTCCACCGACAGTACAGCGCTATAATGTAACAGGCAAAGGTTTTTATGACATGAAAGGAAAAGTAGTAGAAGATTTTGGTGTGTACTCAGTGGAAGTTTCTTATTGTAAAAAAGTAGGCATAAAGGATAGAAAGCAGAAGGGGAATGAAGTGGAAGTAGTTGGGAATTAGGAGTTGGGATCAGTTAATGATTCCGGGTTACAACGTATGTTCCACTTGATTTAGCTCTTATTTGAATCGTATTGTCCCACGGTGTAGCGTAAATTCTTTTTGTAACAGTATAGTTTTGAAACTGCTTGCTTTTGATCGCTGCAAGTACAGTAATAGGTGCGTTCCTGCTTCCCGTTATAAAATTTTTTAATAAGTCAAGAACAACAATACGGGGATGACCATAGCTATAAGTATTAAACTTTCCACCCGTAGTACCATAGTTCCACTTTCCACAGGAAATAACTGCATTTACCGGTGTAACTGCTTCAAGAAATTGAAAACTTATGGCATTGTCTGCTCCATGATGACCGACTCGCAGTACATCGACATCGAACATTCCAGCTGCATAGGTGTGAAGAATCTGGTCTATACCGGCTTCTTCTAAATCACCGGTAAATAAAAAAGAAGCACTATCAAATGTGACCTTTAAAACTATGCTATGATTATTGCCGTTATTGTAATCAGTTTTAGACCATGTAGTTGGTTTTATGGTGAACCTGCCTGAAAGTATAGTCAGCTTTGGATCAACTTCACTACATGCAAGGGGATCTATAATAGTATCTGTAATTCCATTGCGGTTAGAATCAACAGTTATCTGTTCATAAGAGTAAGTGGAATAGATGATTCCCCTCTCTTCCGAATTTTTACGAAGCCAGTTTTGGTTTTTTCTTCCTGAACCAACCTTTAGCCCATTATCAATATACCTTTTAATAGTAAATTCTTTAGCAACATTATCCAAAGCAAGGTTATGATCTAAATGAGCATGCGTGATGATCACGAGGTCTAAAGTGTTGTTTAAATCAGTTCTGCGGTTAAAAAACGCATGTAAATAGTTAATTAATTTTTTTTCTGAAGCTTCATTTTGACCACCAGCGTCTATTAAAATTGCCCCACATGGAAATTCTAAAAGTGTAGCATCACCTTGCCCAACATCTATAAAATGGGCTATCATTGTTTTAGGGTCTGCCTGTTGTGCGGAAACATCATTTATGCACCAAAATAATATAAGTGCGGCAAGAAATTTTGACTTGCTTTTTAGAGCCATAGTTAGTAAGGTTCACTATTAAAGTTAAACGAAAATAACAGATGTGAATTCTTTGAAAGAAGCGGGTAATAGGTAGATTAAAGAGCTTTTTACATGTATCGTCGTTATCCTCCAGTAAAAATATTATTTAATCTTTAGCAGTTCCCGTTTGAATTACTATCAAACATGGAATAATTTGCATAGCCAATCGCCTGATTTCTATGTTAAAAACACTCCAATTACTTTTTATTTTATTTCTAAGCATTAGTGTTTATTCGCAAACAAATACTTCTACAGATGCTATTGCTTTAAAAATTCCACAGGCAAGCACATACAGTTCAAAAGGCATAAGCGATTATATTAAGCAAAACTTTTCTTCAGAAACAGATCGCATTCGTGCTATTTATGTGTGGATAGCTAGTAATATAAACTATGATATGGCGAGGCTTTTAGCCCGCACTTCAAATACACTTTCAAAGCAATCTGTTGAGGATGTATTAAAAACCAGGGCAGCTGTTTGTCATGGGTACGTTGACCTGTTTGTTGAACTTTGTAAGGAAGTTGGTATTAAAGCAACACTTGTTGGAGGCTATACCAAAAGAGGTAATACAATAACACAAATACCACATGCCTGGGTTGGAGCAGAAATTGGCGGCAACTGGTATTTTTTTGATCCCACCTGGGGAGCAGGACATATGCAGAACAACCAGTTTGTGAAGTCGTTCAGTAATACTTTTTACATGGTATCACCTGCTGATATGATTAAAAGTCATATGCCATTTGATCTAATATTTCAATTTCTAAATCATCCAATAACTAACAAGGAGTTTGAAGAAGGAAAAACTGCTATAAACACAGCCAAACCATTCTTTAATTTTAATGATTCACTTAAACAATTTGCGCTTCTCTCTCAGCCGGAACAACTAAGGGCTGAAGCAAGAAGAATGGAAGCAAATGGTGTTGTAAATGATTTGATGCTTGAACGATTAAATCATTTAAAAAAAGGTATACAATCGTTTACATCGAAGGACATCTATGATGAGGCGGCAAATTCTTTTAATCGGGCTGTTGGAATGTATAATAAATACATTGGTCATAAAAACAAATATTTCAGTGATATAGATGATAACAATCTTCGACAAATGATTGACAGTGTTTCTTTGTATGCTAATAAATCCCGCACCTTATTGTCTTCAATGACACCAAAGGATGAAGCAGAAAGGCAAATGCTATTATCGACACATCAGAATATTGAAAAGTTTCAAAATGCTGTTAAAGCAGATAAGGATTTTGTAACGAAGTATATAAGTACAGATAAAGCTTCCCGCAAGCAATTGTTCATCAGAAAGTAACTATACTTCTTTCATTTTCATGTTCTTTAATTAACTTAGGCTACAGCTGCGTTTCAGACTTAGCATTTAATCACTTCCAATTAATCTTCTGAATTTCCAATTTCACTGTAGCTTAATTTGCCGCCTTGTTACTTTCAGAAATTATAATTGAACGTATTAAGGAAGAAGGTCCTATTTCTTTTCATGATTACATGGAAATGGCGCTCTATTATCCGGGAAAAGGATATTATACATCTGACAAAAATAAAATAGGTACAACAGGAGATTTTTACACAAGTTCAAGCCTTACTCACGTATTTGGTGCTATGATTGGAAAGCAGCTGGAACAGATGTGGGAAATCATAGGCAGAAAGGAATTTACTATTGTTGAATATGGTGCAGGAACTGGTATGCTGTGTCATGATATACTCGATTACCTGAAAAATAGCAAGGTTCTATATGATCAATTAAAATACATCATTATAGAAAAGAGTCCTGTAATGCGTGAGAACCAAAAAACCCATTTGAAGGAAAAAGTAAGCTGGATAAATAATATTGAAGAGATACGTGAAATTACCGGATGTGTTTTATCCAACGAATTGCTAGATAATTTTTCAGTTCACCAGGTGATAATGGAAGATGAACTAATGGAGGTATTTGTAGATTATACTAGTGAATTTGTGGAAATTCTTCAGCCAGCCAATCAGTTACTAAAAAATTATTTTGCTGAGTTAAATATAACCCTGCCTAAAGGTTTTCGCACAGAGATTAATCTTGAAGCTACTGAATGGATAAATACGATTGCAGGTTCTATAAGCAAAGGTTATGTAATAACTATTGACTATGGCTATCCTTCTATTGAACTATATAACAAACGCAGGAGTCGGGGTACGCTTTTATCCTATCATAAACATACAATTAACGAAAACCCATATATTAAGATTGGAGAGCAAGACATAACATCACACGTAAATTTCTCTGCATTATGTCATTGGGGTTTCAAAAGTGGATTGGTCTGTTGTGGCCTTACTAACCAGGCAAACTTTCTCTCGGCACTTGGATTTAAGGATTATTTGAATAGGTCTTTAGATCCGACGCAGGATCCCATTATTATGGCAAAGCAGGTATCATTCATCACACGAACCCTGTTGTTGAATATGGGACCTAAATTTAAAGTTCTCATTCAAAGGAAAGGAGTGCCTGCTGATGAACTTATAGGTGTAAAGATGCAATAGCACTTTTATTAAAGCGCACAATAGTAGTAATGATTAAGTCGGTCCGTTCGTTTGCAGTCATCAATAAGAGGTACTAACCTTTTTGAAACCAGTCATCAACTGCCATTGTTTTGCCGTCTTTACTTTCAACTTCTATTCTTTGAAAGGTGAATGATATTTCTTCCAGCTCAGCAACATTGTGACTGGTTGATACAGCAGGTGGAGTAAGAAATTGTTTATAGTTGCTGACAGTAGCGTTAACCAACTTGATTGTATAGTACACATACTCCTCACCATTCTTGTCTGTTTTCACGAATTCAAATAATACTGTTGAAAGTACTTCGTTAGTTGTAAGAGCCTGAAAAAACTGCGGTGATGATGCACCCCATTCTTTTACAAAGGTCACCGGGTGATGTGTTCTTTTTCCACTCGCTTGTCCCGATGCTGCATCTCTTGGTGAGGATACCTGGTAATAAAAGCTTATGCCGGGAATTTTACCCTTATGCTTTTCTCTTGGTGTTTCGTTTTTAAAATCTCCTTGTTTTTGACCTTTTACTGTAACATAGAACTCGTATGCCATAGTTATAGATTTTAATATTACTAGATGGCAAATTAAAAATATTTTGTTTTGAAAATCAAATGATATCAAACAGGAGGTGTTAAACAGTTTTTATTTTTACAGATGATCTTTCGTGAAGCAGTAATAGCTGATATCAACCAAATACAGATTGTGCGGCATTCTGTAAAAGAGAATATATTATCAAATCCTGCATTAGTAACAGACGCAGATTGCGAGGAATATATAATCAATAGAGGTAAGGGATGGGTTTGCGAAATTGATGATGTGATTGTTGGCTTTTCTATTGCTGACCTGAAAGAACATAATATTTGGGCACTGTTTGTTAAACCGGAGTTTGAAGGTTTAGGAATTGGTAAAAAGTTGCACGACTTGATGCTTAACTGGTATTTCAATCAAACTGATAAAATCGTTTGGTTGGGCACAAGCCCAAACACAAGAGCAGAAAATTTTTACAGGAAAGCAGGTTGGAAAGAGGTGGGAATACATGGAGATGGAGAAATTAAGTTTGAAATGACTTTTGAAGATTGGATATGTAAAGAAAACAAGTAAAGAAGCAAGGTGTCAAATATCGAGTCACAAAGTAACATATAAACTGTTTTCTGGCCATTAAAAGAAATCAAACGTACAATATACTATCATAACGTATACTCGGAATCTAAGTGTCTGTTAGATTATACGAAAGCACTAAAGTGGGTAATTTGGAGTCTCTTTTCTGAGCAGAACACTGCAAGAGGTTGAACCCTCACCACTTCACGGAAGAAAAATCAAAATTAATAACTAAATAGATAGTTTTGTAACTAAATAATTAGTTATATATTTACATAAAGTAATTTCTTAACGACTATGATGAAAACATTAACGAAGGCAGAGGAACAGATAATGCAAGTTTTATGGAAGCTTGGAGCGGCTTTTTTAAGGGATGTAGTTGATGCAATGCACAACCCTAAACCACACCAGAATACAGTAGCAACTATTCTAAAAATCCTGGCGGAGAAAGGCTTTGTTACCATTACTGTTTTAGGCAGGCAGCATCAGTACAAACCTATGGTCGCCAAAGAATCATATTCAAAAAGTGCATTGAAAAACCTTGTGAAAGGATATTTTGATGGCTCAACGATGAATGCAGTCTCTTTTATGGTGAAAGAAAATAATCTGAGTATCCAGGAACTAGAACATTTATTACAACAACTTAAAACCCAAAAAAAATGATACTGTTTGCCGGGTACCTTTTAAAAGTAACAATCTGTTCCACTTTGTTATTTGGATACTACTTTGTTGCATTACTGAATAAAATGTTTCACCACTGGAACCGGTATTATCTGCTGACGGCTGTTGTGCTTTCACTATTGTTGCCGGTCGTCACAATCAATATATGGCAACCTGAACAGGGGAGGAGTGAAGTTATTCAGTTATTAACGAGTGTTTCGGCGACTGATGAATTCATAGTTGAAGCATACAAGAAATCTGCCTTCTTATTTACAGCAGAACAACTATTGCTATTTTTATATGCGGTTGTATCTCTTATGCTGTTAGCTATTTCTTTACGATCAGCATTTGCCATTTTCAAAATTATCCACAGCAGTATCAAAGATGATATTGGCAATATTTATTTCATCAATTCTGACGCAAAAGGCATCCCATTTTCATTTCTGAATTATATAGTTTGGAACAGGAATATTGATCTTAATACTAAGACAGGAAAACAAATTCTTCAGCATGAGATAGTGCATGTAAAAGAAAAACACACGCTTGACAAAATGTTCATGCTGATTGTCTTGATTTTTTTCTGGATGAATCCACTCTTCTGGCTTATTCGCAGAGAGTTAAACGCTCTTCATGAATTTATTGCTGATAAGAAGTCGGTGAGTGACAGTAATGTGGAATCATTTATTCAAATGATTTTGACCACGGTATATCCTAAACAGAATCATTTGCTGACCAGTTCATTCTTTCATATATCAATTAAACGCCGCTTACTTATGTTTACCAAACAACAAAACCCCCGCATTAATTACATAAGCCGTTTGCTATGCTTGCCGCTGATAATAATTGTAATTGCTGCATTTACTTTAAAGCCTAATTATCCTGATGAACAATATCAATTGTTACAAAATAATAAGGCCAAGACAGACAAAGCTTTGTCAGATACACTTCCATTGGCATCCAATGGAAAAGAACTGATGAACGTTACTGCTTTGCACAACCAAAGAACTCCTGACACCCAACCTGTATTTCAAAAACCTGAAATAGATCCTATATTTCCTGGGGGCAGAGAAGAATGGAGAAAGTTCTTACAAAAGAATTTAAATGCAGCGACTCCAGTTGACAGCGGAGCGCCAGCAGGACAATACACAGTTATGACTCAATTTATAGTTGATAAAGATGGAAATCTTTCAGATATAAAAACGCTGACTACTCATGGATATGGAATGGAACAAGAAGTTCTACGAATGATGAAACTATCTCCAAAATGGATTCCTGCAAAGCAAAATGGAAAAGTAGTTGCAGCTTATATGAAACAACCAGTTACGTTCGTGATTACTAACGGTGATGATGATGCAAATACAACAACAAGTGAGAACAAACTAAAACCATCAGGTTTTGAGATCAGTGCAGACGAGTTAAAAAAGCTGTCTGTTAAACAACTTACTCAAAGGAACACTAATCATGATGTTATAAGTTTTTCCTTTGTTACAGAGAAGGGACATACTTACTTTGAAGTTGTAAATAACGGAATACAAATCAATGATCAAACAAAGAGCTATATAGAATCACTGAAGTCAGGTGATATAGTACTTATAGAAAGTATCACAGCAAATGTAAATGGAAAAGTAGAAAAACTACCCTCGATATACTGGGTTATCAAGTAAGGCTATCATTAAAGTACCTGGACAGAAGCGAATGAATGGTAGTAAGTTGATCGTGCATTTTGTAATAATTAAGTGCATTCAAACTATGTTACACTTCTTAATCATATCTATCACTTTATTGTTTTTTACCTGCTGTACTTCTCCAGATGAACAAAGATCAGAAAAAGCAAAACAGCTTCCTGAAGCTAAAGCTGTAGACCTCTTCGCTGTTGATTCTGTTTACAAACCCTTCTTCCCAGACACAAACTTTACTTTTAACAACTACAAAGATTTGTTCAGTTATCGTAAACAGATAATGATGTCGTTGGATTCCTTCAGTAAAAAAATATTAGAAACGAACAATAATAGTGATTCAGTGAAACTAGCCAATATTTCTGCGTCGCACCATATTACTGATTTGTTGGAGGTGGTTACTTTTAAATTTTTCAGAACAGCAAACAGAGATGCAATGGCAATGGATATGATTAGCTTTTCGTCTCCATATTCTAATACTATTTCTATGGAACAGCGGCATCAGTTATTCAATACTTTTCCCAAGGAACTTCAAAACAGTAAAGCCGGCAAAGCAGCACTGATAAGAATTCAGGAAGGCATCTATGACAAGAACATCGGATATAATATTGCAGTTTTTGATCAACTCAAATTAAAAGATACTGCAAGCCAGGATATTTTATTTAAAAACATTTTTGTTTCTAACCATGATTATTATCTTTTAATGCTGGGTGCTTCATGGTGTCATCCTTGCAGAGAAGAAGAATTTCAGATGAAACACTGGCTTAGTGCAATAGATACATCAAAATTAAAGCTGGTAGCCTTATCAATAGATACGAAAGAAAAGAAGTGGATTGAGTATATAAGAAATGATAATAATCCATGGAGTTCTTATCTACTTGAAAATGGGTGGGATAACAACACTGTAAAAAAACTTGGAGTAAGCAGTATTCCCAGAAACTTCCTAATCAACAACAAAAAACAAGTAGTGATGGAACATGCTGACTTAAGGAAAATCATTAGGAAATACCTTTTGTAACAACAGGTTCAACTACTGCGAATCCTGAAAGATAAACCCCTACAGAATATAAAAAGTAGGAGCATACCGGATAGTGGCTACACTTGCTCCTTTTTGATGGTAAATCGTACTGAAAAACTTCTTAAACTCCGGCACTACAAGAGAAATTTTTGAACTTTGCACCTCTCAATAATCGTATGAATACAGCCGCTGCAATCGGACCGGCTGGTTACTTTTATATCACATCCATCTATAACATATTGCCCGTTGATGTTAACCACTGGACTGCTTTATTTTCCGAATCTTGTCAACAAAACTGTTATCATCTGGAACTTCTGTAAAAGTCCAAAATCCTCACCCTGAGTATATAATCATATTTTGCACTAAGCAGATTGATATTTGCCCTGTCCAGATTATTTCTTGCTATCAGGTAATCAACCGAATTTCCCACACCAGAATTAAAACGTACTTCTGCTGCTCTAAAAGATTCTGCATAAGCATTAACCTGTTCCAGCAGCACTTTGTAACGTTCCCATGCATTGCTCATATTCAGATAAGACTGATCAACTTCCTGCCGTAACAATAACTTTGTGTTTTCTTCGATTAACTCATTATTCTTTACATCTATTGCAGCATGCTTTATCCTGTTTCTTGCCTGGAAAGAATTAAAAATGGGGATGCGAAGGCTAACACCAACGTTAGAAAAAATATTATTCTTTAATTGATCAATGTACCCTATTCTCTCTGAATTAAAATTTTGTTGCTTCATAATAACCGGTACCTGCACATTATTCACCAGAACATAATTGTTTGATGGCACATCTGTAGTGTTTACAAATATTTCTCTCTGGGCTAAACTGGAATAGTTACTGTTTAAACCGCCATTCAACGAAACCGTTGGAAATAACTCACTTCTTGCCACTTTCAAACCTGCTTCAGCACTTTTTGTCCTCATTTCTGCTGCCTTTACAAATGCTAGTTCCGTTAATGCTTTTTGATAAACTTCATCAACTGTAAACGGATATTTTGTCAATAGTTCCTCAACACTTACTCTTTCCAATTCTACAGTTGGATCATAGGGGACATTCATTAACTGCGATAAAAGCAGTTTGGAAGAACCAACTGCATTTCTTCTTTCCACTACAGCAACCTGGTCGCTTGCTAATTGCCCTCTCAGATCATATAACAAAGAGGGATTGATGGCCCCTTCCTTATTTAGAATTTCAAGTCGCTGTACTTGTTTTTGCGATAAATCTATTTGCCTGCTAGAAAGTTCTACAAGGTCTTCATTATTTAAGATCTGCAGGTATGCTAATATTACATCTAATGTTAAGCTTTCCTTTGCCTGCTGTAATTCCAATTTGCTGGCATCGTAAGCATATAAATTTTGCCTTATGCTGTTCTGCAATCCAAATCCGTTAAACAAGATCACTCCACTTCCAACTCCGTAGTTAGCATAACTTATTTTTTGATTTACATAAGCATTGGTGAAAGGATCAATACTTCTTCCCCTGTTTAGACCGTGATTTATGTTTGCATTTAATGACGGCAATAAATTGTAGCGGGCCTGTTTGTAATAAACCTCTGCTGATTGGGTCTGAAGCTCACGTTGTCTTACTTCTACATTGTTATTAATAGCTGTTTGAATAGCTTCCTGGAGAGTGAGCCTTTTTGTTTGAGCGAAAGCAATTCCATTGATCAATAAAAAAATTAAAATTATACTCCGCTTCATATTTTCTCTGTTTTTGTTTGTTGTATCTGCCCGTCTAGTAACTGAATTACTTTTTTCCCATAGGCAGCATTTTTTTCTGAATGTGTTACTTGTATAATAGTAACACCATCCTCTTTGTTCAACTTTTGAAAAATATCCATTATCTCTTCACCTTGTTTTGAATTAAGATTACCTGTAGGTTCATCAGCTAATAATAGTTTTGGATTAGCTATCAATGCACGGACTATCCCAACTAACTGCTGCTGGCCACCTGAAAGCTGAGTGGGAAAAAGATCTTTTTTTCCTACAATATTGAACCTGTCGAGCATATCTGTTACCAGTGCTTTTCTTTCAGAAGACTTTACATTCTGGTATAAAAGAGGGGTTTCAATATTTTCATAAACAGTTAATTCGTCAATCAGATGGTAAGACTGGAAAACAAACCCTATATACTTTTTATACAGTTCAGAACGTTGCTTTTCTTTAATTCCATAAACATCATTTCCTAAAAAAAAGTACTTGCCTTCATTAGCTGTATCTAACATTCCGATGATGTTCAGTAATGTGGATTTACCGGAGCCTGATGGGCCCATAATGGAGACAAATTCTCCTTCTTTTATAGTAAGGTTGACGTCTTTTAAAATAAAAGTTCTGTTGCCACCGGCCTGAACCCATTTAAATATGTGCTGTAATTCTATCATTATTCTGTTCTTAAATTTTTTACTGGATTTGTTAATGCTGTTTTGATTGCCTGTAAGCTGGTTGTGGCAAATGCAATGATCAGGGTTACTAATCCTGCTAATACGAATACCCACCACTGAATAATTATTTTATATGTAAAGCCCTCAAGCCATTTATTAACTGCATAAAGAGAAACAGGAATGGCAATAATCATTGCAATTATAACAAGCTTTAAAAAGTCTTTTGATATAAGTCCAAGAATATTCAAAACTGTTGCTCCCAGTACTTTCCTGATACCTATTTCTTTTGTTCGCTGTACTACAGCATAAGCTGTTAACGCAAACAATCCTAAGCATGCCAGTAATATAGCCAGTGTAGAAAACGTAGTGAATACACCTGCAGTTCGTTGTTCTGTTTTATACAATGCATTGTAGTCCTCATCAAGAAAATGATATTCAAAAGGCCGGTGTGTTATTCTTTGTTTCCAGGTTGCTTCAAGTTGATTTAGTGTTGCAGAAATGTTTTCACCTGATAATTTCACAAATAAGTTATTTACCAATTGTTTATCCAGAAATATCAGCAGTGGTTTAATTGGTTCATGTAATGACCTGAAATGAAAATCTTTTACAACAGCTTTTACAAGACCTTCCCTGTTTTTGATAATAGTTTTACCAACTGCTTCTTCCGGTGTCCAACCAAGAGCTTTCACTGCAGATTCATTTAACATGTAGAAGCTTCGCATATTTCTCCCCCCATCTGAAGTGTCTAACTGTTGCACATCCGATAAATTATAATCATTCCCTGCAATTATTTTCAATTCTAATGTTTTAACAAAATCCTCATCTACAGGTAAGGCATTTACAGACACCTTTTTCTCTTGCTGAGGAGTTGATATTCCATCACTCCAGCCTATATGAGTAGGATCTTCGTAAGCACCACCAACAGAGATCACTCCCGGAGTAAGTGCAATTGCTTTTTTAAAATCATCATACTTCTCCAATATTTGCCTGTCAGCAGGTAGCACCAGTACCTGTTCTTTATTATATCCTAAATCTTTATTGTTGATGTAAGAAAGTTGTTGCAGAATAATAATAGTAGAAATTATGAGGAATATAGAGATCACAAATTGAAATACTATTAATGACTTTCTAAATCCACCTGACCCTGTAAACTGAAGTCCTGATTTCAACACCTTGATCACCTTACTATTGGATAAAATTAATGCAGGGTAAACTCCAGCTGAAAATGCTATGAAAATTGCAAGCAACAGTAACGCCAGAATTGCAATTGGATTAAAAAGTACGCTTGCAGACAATGTTTTCCCTGATAGTTGGTTAAAGTAAGGTAATAATAAAACAGAAACTCCTATAGCCAGTACAACTGCTATTAAGGTTACAAGAAATGATTCACTAATGAATTGATTGAACACTTGCGTTCTTCCTGCACCCATAACTTTTCGAATTCCGATTTCTGAACTTCTTCCTGCTAATTGAGCAGTACTTAAGTTGGTATAATTTACACAAGCAACCAAAAGGATCAACAATGCAACAGCACCAAGGATGTAGATGTAAACAATGCTGTTGTTAGGTTCAAAGCCATCCAGTTCAGAATATAGGTGTACGCTGGTAAATGGCTCCAGGTGATAGGTCATGTAATTATTGCCCTCCACCTGCATTTCTTCTTTTGCAATCTTTTTAGCATACGCATGAACTTTTGCTTGAAGTGACTGAAGGTTTTCTGGGGATTTTAGTAACAGGTAAGTAACATAATTAGCTTCAACCCATTTTTCTTCTTTTGAAGCATTCAAGGATTTGAAGGAGCCAACAAAGTCAAACTGAATTTGCGAATTCTTAGGTGCGTCGGTTGCGATGCCGGTGATTTGAAAATCTTTCGTGCCACCTACTTTAATTATTTTGCCGATAGGATCTCTATCCCCAAAATACTTTTTTGCCATTGATTGAGTGATCACCAGTTTATCAGGAGCATCCAATGCAGTGGCAGCATTGCCTTTTAATAACGAGAATGAAAATGTGGTGAAGAAAGCAGAATCAGCATAAAGAAAATTTTTTTCTTCAAACATCTTGTCTTCATTTTGTAATACACGGGTAAACTTAAGTGTACGCACATAAGTTTCAACTTCTGGAAATGTTCTGCGAAACTGGGGTCCTACTTTAGTTCCTGTATTTGATGTTTTGTTTTCAGCATCACCAAAATTGTATTCCCACGTTACCCTTGCAATCCTGTTTGCATTTTCATGAAATTTATCATAACTGAGTTCGTGCCATATATATATACCAATCAAGAGACAACATGTAATACCTGCAACCAAACCGGCGATATTCACAAACGTATAAAGTTTGTTTTTTTGCAGGTGGCGTAAAGCTGTTTTTAAATAATTGCGTATCATGACGTATTAGTTTATTAATTGAATTAGTAATTCATTTTAATTCTTCTTTCATGAAGCTTTTTGATTGACACAGTTCAGAGACGCTCGAATAATTTTCCTACTTTATTTCAATTAACAAGCAATGATATGCCAAGATAGTAAAGCCTTGAACACCAATAAATTGTATGTGGGAAGTGATTACGAAGTTGTTCGTTAATGAACAAAACTGTTCGGTTTTGATACAGTTGAAATTTACATCAACTCAGGTTTTAGTTATTCAGTTCGTAAATTTTTTACAGGATTTGTTAGTGCTGCCTTAATAGCCTTGGTAACTAATCGTCAACAATGCTATTACTATGGCGCCAAAACCTGCTGCAAAAAATACCAACCGGTTGATGTTAATTCGATAAGCAAAGTCGTCAACACCTGGTTTTAATAGTAAGTATGTGGTTGAAACATTTTAAAAAAGGTAGAATCTACCCAAAGCACTCTATCCTCCTGGAACTTTTTTTCACTGCTTGTTATTAACATGCTCGTTCTATTAACACGAGTGAAGGTTTCTACTTCCGGAAAATCGGCTTTTATGTTCGGTGCCATTGGCCATGAGGTAATTCCTGCATGAATAGTTTCGCTGGGAGTTTTTACATCTGTAACTAAACGGTAGATGTTAGGAGCTTTTTTAAAATGAATCATAGCTTAATTCAAAACTTACATATAAAAGATCAGGAAGCAAGCTGCCATTCCAACAGCAAGACCCATAATATTAATGAAGGAAAAAGCTTTTTGTCTCCTCAGGTTACGAAAAGCGATCTTTAAATAATTTTTTAGCATAACACTTCTTTTATTCTGCTCTTAAGCTTTTAACGGGATTAGCCAAAGCAGCTTTTATGGCCTGGAACGATACTGTTAACACGGCAATGATCAATGCAATACCTGCAGCAATAAGAAATATCCACCAGCTAATATTGATACGATAAGCAAAACCTTCAAGCCACTTATTCATATACCACCACGCTAACGGAAATGCGATCACAGAAGCAATGAGTACCAACCTCACAAAATCTTTTGATAAAAGCGACACTACGCTTTGTACTGAAGCACCTAGTACTTTGCGGATCCCGATCTCTTTTGTCCTACGTTCAGCAGTATAAGCTGCTAATCCAAACAAACCCAGGCAAGCAACAAAAATGGCTATAACGGTAAATAAGTTGAACACTACACTCATACGCTTGTCAGCCTGGTACAAAGAAGCAAATTCTTCATCAAGAAAGCTATAGTCAAACGGAGTATCAGAAGTAAAGGTTTTCCATTTCCCTTTGAGCTTCTCTATTGCATTGTTTACATTGCCAGCTTTCGTTTTAGCTACAATGTAATGGTTCCCCCAGTCGTAAGTTTTAGACGATGTATGAAAAATTGCAAAAGGTGAAATGGCATTTCTCAAAGACTGGAAATTAAAATCTTTCACTACTCCTATTACTTTAAATCGTTGATCGCCATTCCCCGGATATTCCAGATATTGTCCAATCGGATCTTTCCAGCCAACCTGTTTTACACATGACTCGTTTACAATCACTGATGCGGAATCGGTAAATTCTTTCGAGAAGTTTCTCCCTTTAGTGATCTGCAATTGCAGTGTGGGAACAAAGTTCTCATCTACGATAAAGGATGGAAGACTGATATCTGTTACTAATTGCTCATTATTTGCAGGAACAGGTACATAGCCGTCTTCAAAAAGATATTTTGTTGGAACACTCGTTGCAATACTTGCTGAGGCTATTTCAGGGAGTGAAACAATCTCCTGCCGAAATGCTTCCTCGCTATTTTGTAAGCGTTTGCTATTGGCAATTAAAATCACATTCTCCTTTTCTAATCCAAGGTCTTTGTTTCTTGTAAATTTTAATTGCTCAAAAACAACAAGCGTACAAATGATCAATGCAGTGGAAATGGTAAATTGAAAAACAACCAGACCATTACGAATAGACCGATTACCTCCCGACAACTTAAATAGATTTCCTTTCAAAACATTTATTGCTTTAAAAGAAGTAAGATAAAAAGCTGGATAACTTCCGGCTAATAATCCTATGATCACAACCAGCACTACTAAATACATCCAGATGTTCTGGCTTGTTATTGATATGAGTGATAGTTCTTTTTGAGCTAAGTAGTTAAAAGATTCAATAACAGAGAATGTAAGTATGAAAGCGAGAATAGCAGCAATGCAGCTAAACAACATTGCTTCAGCTAAAAATTGTTTAACCAAATCCTTTCTGTAGGATCCAAGTACTTTGCGAATGCCAACTTCTTTTGCTCTCTTAGCTGATTGTGCGGTGGAAAGATTCATGAAGTTGACACAAGCCAGGATCATAATAAAAGCAGCGACAATTGAAAAAATATAAATGTATTTTATATCACTAAGTGTGCTGTACCTGGTGCCGACATCTGCAGAATGTAAATGAACACTGGTAAGCGGTTGTAAGTGCAGCTTATACTTTCCTCCTTTTTTTTCGAATTCATCAAGTGGTTGCCCGATTCTTCTAAATGCATCCGCAGCCTGCTGTTTCACCATTGCAGGAAATTTGGCTTCTAGTTTTTGAATAGCAATTTGATCATTTGCAGCAGTAGAACGAAGTTTTACAAATGTGCTTACCTGCAGCCATACCCAACTCCAGTTAAATTGCTTCACCGCCGGATAAGAGGCAATAGGCCTGAGCATGTCAAACTGCAGCGAAGATTGTGATGGTATTTTTTCTATTACTCCTGATACAACAAAAGGTTGCCTGTCATCACCGAAGAGCAATGTTTTACCAACAGCAGAAGCATTTCCAAAATATTTTCTTGCTACCGTCTTTGTTATCACAATTGAATTAGTTGGAAGAAGGGCCGTAGCAGGATTACCTTCCAACATTTTATAATTGAGCACTTGTAAGAAATTAGAATCTACCCCCAGCACTGCAGTTTCTGTAAAAAAGCTTTGTGTTGATGTATTTGCATATCGCACAACTTCATCACCAGGATAAAAAACTCTTGTATACGTTTCTATTTCAGGAAAAGAATTCATCAAGGCTGCACCCGCAGGAGGTGGCGTAGTACCGCCGAGAAATTCATTACCACCGAAATTAGCCTCTACGTTTACCTGGTAAATACGATCAGCATCTTTGAAGAACTTATCATAACTGAGTTCATCCTGTATGTATAGAACAATCAACAATATGCAACTTATACCAACAGTAAGTCCTGCAATGTTTATAAAGCTGCTGACTTTATTCCGCAGAATATTTCTCCAGGCAATTCGCAAATAATTTTTGAACATAAAAAGAATTTCAATTATTATAAGTTATTCCAATAGTCTCTCATCATTCACCACTCCGTACTTTCTACTCAGCACTTAATATTTTACGGATTAGCCATAACAGTTCTGATTGCCTGAATATTCATTACTCTGTTCTCAGGTTCTTCACAGGATTTGCCAATGCTGCTTTTAAAGTTTGAAAACTTACCGTTACCAGCGCAATGCACAATGCACTTAAACCAGCAAATGCAAACACCCACCAACTGATGTGTATTCTGTAAGCAAAATCTTCCAACCAACTGTTCATTGTCCACCATGCCACAGGAAAGGCAATCAAAGTGGCTATCAGCACCAGTTTTGCAAAGTCTTTTGAAAGCATACCTACTATGCTGCGAACACTTGCTCCCAGAACTTTTCTGATTCCTATTTCTTTAATGCGTTGCTCTGCTGCATAAGTTGTTAATCCGAAGAGACCCAGGCAGGCGATTAGAATAGTAAGTAAAGCAATGACTAGAAATATTGTTTGCCTCTTCTGATCTTCCCTGTAAAAAATATCCCACTGCTTATCCAAGAAATTATACTCAAATAAGTGTGATGCATCAATTTTACGAATGACATCTTCCATGCCCTTCAGGGCAGCATCTACATTTGCAGTTTCTATTTTGGATGTGAAGTAATCAATGCTATGTACAGGATTACGCTGATAAGCAATAATCATAGGTGCAACTTTATCCCTCATGGACTGAAAATTGAAATCTTTCACGATGCCGATTACTCTTGCAGAAAAGGACTGGTCCAGCGAAGAACTATTTCCGCTGAAAGCTACTGATGGGATTTCGATGAGTTGTTCTGAAGGTTGATTAACATTGAGCATTTTTGCAGCCGCTTCATTCAGTATAACAGCGGAAGAATCGCTGTTTCCGGCACCTGAAAAATTTCTTCCGTTTACCAACTTCACTTCAAACGTTTCCAGGAATTTATCATCCACTGCCATATAGTATATGTCCTCACCTTGTGTTGTGTACCTT
>MWVY01000106.1_pt1 | contig 20004 bp, 20 predicted proteins | sample 1047251 | NCBI WGS metagenome assembly MWVY01 (sample SAMN06349983, study PRJNA376086) | soil metagenome | isolation source: MS7-5 sample Antarctic (ecotone) soil | place: Antarctica | collected 2015-01-13
GGTAACCGGGTAAAGTAAATCACTATGTTTAGTAAGCCGATCGCAACACCTCAAAAGGTAAAGAAGTTTGTTGCAAATTTTTGATACTTTCAGCTTTTAGAGAGCTTTCGGTGAAAAGGAAACCATACCCATGGAAATAAATAATTAATATAAAAGCAGACTAAAAAATTTACAATTATGCAGAATAATGAAAATACAAACAGAGAAAATCCAAACAAGGAACAACATGGAGTTAACTCGGATTCAAAAGGTGAGCAGCAACAGACAGATCCACAAGTGACAGAATTAAGGGGATTTGTAGATCCATCTGAGGATTTGGAGCCAACACTTGAAGATGGTACAAAAGCACCCGAAAAATCGCCTCCGCCTAATGTAAATAAATAGGTGAGGCGAGATGATTGAAGCGGCAATGTAAATCGATAAAAAGATTATCGGTTGCCTCTCGGCCTATGTATATCAGTTACCAGCAAACGTACCGTGGTGTTACCAATGTTTTTACCTGAATGCGTAGTTGTTGCATTAACAAATCCGGCACCCGTTGGTAATTCTAATTCCTGCCGGCCTCCTCCTTGTGTAGTTATCGATATTTTTCCTCCCTGAACTACGTATAAGGTATGATCAGGATGTCTATGCAGCGCTACTGAGTCACCCGGTTTTAGAGTTACTTCAAACATTTTTATACCTAGGGTGTCGCCAAACTTTTTAGCGAATGGTGCTTCCACATTCCACGGGTCTAATGCCGGATCATAGGCAGGCATTGAAGAGGTGTCGGTGTTTGCAACACCTGCAGCAGTGTCATTTGCATTGGTTTCTGTATCATTATTTGCGGTATTGCAGGCAACGATAATCAATGATAAGAAGGTTGCAATTCCAAAGTTGAGGATGATCTGTTTCATGTTTGTTGGTTTTAAATGTTTATAGTATTTATTAAAAAACCTAATTAGAAGAGATGTTACAATTGTCAAATCACTTGCTTCAGTATCTCACAAGGACTGCTTTCAACATGATTATTAATCTTGTAATTGACTAATCAGCACGTTCACCAGAAAATAAATTCTTGCTGTTTTTATTATTCCGTTTTCCAAATTGTACGATACACATAAGGGCACATTTACATGTTTGTTTGTTGGTTGTATGCCAGCAAATTCCCCAATGTGTTTTCCAGTAAAGAATCCCTCAAACATTGCTTTGTCTTCTGTAATGATGTAATTAGTTACCTCTGCTCTTGCGTCAAATGCAACGTGATAAATGTAATTCAACATATCACCCACAGCATCACGACCATGACTTTCTTCTCCGGTAGCAAGATTAATGAAAACAGCATCTTCTGCTACATATTTTACATCATGCGACTTCATATACGCTTCCATATTCGTTTGTGACTTTGAAAGAGTTTCACTTGCCATAAATGTTTCTGACATACAATTGTTTTTAATGATTAAAAATTAGATTTTCAACAGGTTCGAAAAAAAATTATAACAGGAACGGAGTAATCGATGAGTTTGCAGAGGATAGAAGTTCCTGAAGTTACAAAAAGGATAGAATCAACACATATTAATTAATTATATAGTGGCAAGTAGATCATTGCTTGATCTGCGTGAATGAACTACTTCTTCATACTTACAAGATCCTTCCGCATCTTAAACATTATATCTCTGAATCTTGCCACTTCATTTAATAAGATCAAGGGTAATTCCTAATAATATACATTGTAGTTAATTAATATATCAGTTACGTAAGGTAATCAGATTTGAATGCACCATAATTCAAATAAATCTGTAAGTTACTTTGTCGATTATCTTTATTGTTCAGAAAGAACTGCTATATGAAAATGTTACTTATAACTATTTGCTGTATTTCTACTCTAACCATTTGTGCACAAACTTCAAAGGCACAATCTGCAGATAAACGATTTGATGGCCTTGATGCTCAGTTCAATCAAATACTTAAAGACTGGCACGCTGCAGGCTTTGCAGTTGCAGTTGTAGAAAAAGATAAAATCATTTATTCAAAAGGTTTTGGATACAGGGATATTGAAAAAAAATTGCCGGTTACACCCAATACGCTTTTTGCAATTGGATCAGTTACTAAATCATTTACTTCATCACTTATAGGTATGTTGAGTGCAGAAGGTAAACTCGATATTGACAAACCCGCTCATACCTACTTTTCTAACCTTTCGTTTTACAACGATAATATGAATAATGCAATAACTCTGAGACATATGATGAGTCACCAAACAGGGCTACCACGTCACGATTATTCATGGTATTTTTTTAGTACAAATTCAAGAGACAGCATGGTTCAGCGAATACGCTACCAGGAACCTACAGCTGGTGTTCGTGAAAAATGGCAGTATAATAATTTTATGTTCACTGCACAAGGGTGGATTGCAGAGAAAATAACTAATAAGTCATGGGAGCAAAATATTAAAGAAAAAATATTTACTCCGTTGAACATGACCCGTTCTAATTTTTCTACAGCCGAACTTGGAAAAATTGAAGATGCGTCTTTTGGTTATACACTCCTTAAAGACAGCATAATAAAAAAAATGAACTACTATAATATTGATGCAATGGGTCCGGCAGGCAGTATTAATAGCAGTGCTAATGAAATGGCTAATTGGCTCATTACATGGATATATGGCGGTAAGTTCAAAGGCAAAGAAATTATTCCTTTTCAACATGCAGCAGAAGCTATTACTCCACAGGCAATTACCGGAGGCGGTTTGCCCTCTAAAGAAAAACCAGATATTTATTTCTCTACCTATGGTTTTGGATGGATGATGTCTTCTTATCGCGGGCATTATCGTGTGGAGCATGGCGGTAACATTGATGGGTTTTCTGCATCTGCATCATTCTTTCCTACTGACAGCATTGGTATTGTAGTTCTGAGCAATCAAAATGGATCTGCTGTCCCGGGGATAGTAAGAAATATTATTTCAGACCGATTGCTGAAACTTACTCCTTACAACTGGAATGCAGATCAAAAGAAAGCAGTTGAAACTGCTAAGGCAAAACAAAAAGAAACTAGCAGATCTGCAACAGCCAAAGACAGAAAGAACACTAAACCTACTCATCCGCTAAATGATTATGAAGGAACGTATTCTCAGCCCGGCTATGGAATTATTAATGTATTTGCAAATAATGATTCATTATTTGCAAGAATTTCTGACAAACTGTTGTGGTTAATGCATGATAACTATAATGTGTTTGATTACTTCCTGATTACACCTGGTGAACCAATTGACACTGCAGGTTCGGGTCCCTCAAGGATTCAGTTTCACATGAATAAAGCGGGAGACATTGACCAATTAACTGTTGATATGCAAACAGGTTTACAACCTATTGTTTTTAAGAAGCAAATAAATACTATTGAAGTAAGATCAAATGAACTCCAAAAATATGTGGGCGAATATGAGCTAAGCGGAATGACGGTGAAAGTTTACATTAAAAATGACAATACTTTGTTTGTTTTTGTTCCCGGCCAGCCAGAGTATGAGCTGTTGCCAACTGAAAAAAACAAGTTCGCATTTAAAGCCTTAAGTGGTTATTTTTTACAATTCACAGTAACAGATGGCGACAAGGTAACAGACTTAACGTTTATTCAACCAAATGGAGACTTCAAGGCTGTAAAAAAATAAAGTTTTTTATATGTTTCGGAGATAGAATCGAAGCAAGTATTTAGATTTCCTGTGGGTGATGTATTCGATATTGTTTGTAAAACACATTTACTTTAAAGAGCAGTAGCTACTTCTTCATGTTCGACAGCTCCTTCTGCATTTTAAACATTTCATCACGCAACCTTGCTGCTTCCATAAAATCAAGATCACGGGCAGCTTTTTCCATTTCTTTTTTGGTTTTAGAAATGGCTTTTTCTAATTGTGGTATCGTTGTATAAACAGCTTCACTTTCTGCGGCAACGGTCATTATTTCATCAACTGCATATGGCGAATCAGGATCATAGCCTTTAATATCAAGCACAGAGGTTTGTGCCATTATTTGCTCTTTAGATTTAATAACTGTCCTAGGTGTTATATTATATTTTATATTGTACTCAACTTGCTTTTCTCTTCTTCTGTTTGTTTCATCGATTGTACGTTGCATGCTTTCTGTCATTGTATCAGCATAAAAAATTACCAGTCCATCCACATTTCGTGCAGCTCTACCTGCTGTTTGTGTCAGCGATCTTTCGTTGCGAAGAAAACCTTCTTTATCTGCATCTAAAATTGCTACAAGTGATACTTCCGGCAAATCCAATCCTTCTCTCAAGAGATTCACACCAACTAAAACATCAATCCTTCCTAATCGCAGATCACGGAGTATTTCAATTCGTTCCAATGTATCTACTTCGCTATGTATGTATTTAGAATTGATGTCAATACGTTTAAGGTACTTATCCATTTCCTCAGCCATGCGTTTAGTGAGGGTAGTCACCAAAACACGATCGCCTTTCTTTACCCGCTTATCTATTTCATCAAGGAGATCATCAATTTGATTTACACTTGGTCGAACTTCAATAGGCGGTTCCAGTAAACCAGTTGGCCGCACAACCTGCTCAACTACAGAGCCGCCGGTTTTCTCTAATTCATAATCACCCGGAGTAGCACTTATGTACACCATTTGGTTCATCATATCTTCAAATTCATGAAAATTGAGAGGACGATTATCTAATGCAGAAGGTAACCGAAAGCCATATTCCACCAGGATCATTTTGCGGCTTCTGTCGCCACCATACATACCACTCACCTGCGGAATTGTTTGATGGCTTTCATCGACTACACATAAAAAATCTTTCGGAAAATAATCAAGCAAGCAGAAAGGTCTTGTTCCAGGTTTGCGACGGTCAAAAAAGCGTGAGTAGTTTTCAATTCCATTACAAAATCCCAGCTCACGTATCATCTCCAGGTCATACTCAACTCTTTCCTTCAAACGCTGGGCTTCAATAAATTTTCCTGTGCTTTTAAAGTATTCTACCTGCAAACGCATTTCATCCTGTATTTCATACAACACCGTTTGCAGCATGTCCTTTGGAGCTAAATATAGATTAGCAGGGAAAATAGCTGCATCCTGCAATTTTGCTATTCGCTTTCCGCTTTGTGTATCTATACTTTCAATTTCATCAATCTCATCACCAAAAAAAGAAATGCGGTACCCGTAGTCAACATAAGGTAAATTAATGTCAACAGTATCACCTTTAACACGGAATGTACCGCGGTTAAATTCTATAGTTGTACGATTATATAATGAGTTTACCAACGAATGCAGAAAACCCTGCCGTGAAATAGTTTGGTTTTTTGAGATACGAATTATTCCACTTTCAAAATCAGCAGGATTACCTATTCCATAGATGCAGCTTACACTGGCTACAACAATAATATCTCTTCTACCGGAGAGTAAACTGGTACTTGCACGTAATCGAAGTTTATCTAATTCTTCGTTTATATTCAGGTCTTTTTCAATATAAGTATCACTTACCGGCATGTATGCTTCCGGTTGATAATAGTCATAGTAAGAGACAAAATATTCTACTGCATTATCAGGAAAAAACTGCCTGAATTCTCCATACAACTGAGCCACTAATGTTTTATTGTGAGTTAAAACCAGTGTAGGTTTCTGTACATGTTGTATAGCATTAGCTATTGTGAATGTTTTACCGGAGCCTGTAACTCCGAGTAACACCTGGTGTTTTTCACCTTGTAAAATGCCTTCGGTCAATTGCCTGATGGCATCAGGTTGGTCACCTGCAGGTTGGTATGGAGCATGTAGTTGAAAGGGCATAGCCTATGAAAACCAATAGCTCTTTAATAATATTTAATATCTGAATTGAAGTATGTAAACAGAATTTTTCTAAAGATGAGTATTATGCTCCTTGCAGTTCTTTTATTTTTTCCCTGATTTTCCCTTCTATTTCATTTGCCATTCCAGGATTATCCAAAAGCAGTTGTTTTACTGCATCCCTGCCCTGACCTAATTTATCACTATTATAGCTAAACCAACTACCACTTTTCTGTACAATAGCCATTTCAACACCAAGATCTAAAATCTCACCTACCTTGGAAATGCCTTCTCCAAAAATTATATCGAATTCAGCAGCTCTAAATGGTGGAGCAACTTTATTCTTTACTACTTTAACTTTAACGCGATTTCCTATTGCATTTTCTCCATCTTTAATCTGGCTTTGTCTCCTGATATCCAAGCGAATGGAGCAATAAAATTTCAAAGCATTACCACCTGTTGTTGTTTCAGGGTTACCGAACATTACGCCGATCTTTTCGCGGAGCTGGTTAATGAATATGCATATAGTATTTGTTTTGCTTATAGTAGCTGTTAGTTTACGTAATGCCTGGGACATTAGCCGTGCCTGTAACCCCATTTTGCTGTCTCCCATTTCTCCTTCCAATTCACTTTTTGGAACAAGCGCTGCAACAGAATCAATAACTACAACATCCAGTGCGCCTGATAAAATCAAGCGGTCTGCAATTTCCAATGCTTGCTCACCATAATCCGGTTGAGAGATCAATAAATTATCTATATCAACTCCCAATTTTTGAGCATACACACTATCAAAAGCATGTTCAGCATCTATGATTGCACACATTCCGCCTTTTTTCTGTGCTTCTGCAATAACATGAATAGCAATGGTGGTTTTACCTGATGATTCAGGACCATAAATTTCAACTACCCTACCCTTTGGCAAACCACCCACACCAAGAGCAGTATCTAAACCTATTGAACCGGTCGAAATGACTTCCAATTGTTGGTCAGTTCTCTCATTCATCAGCATTACACTACCCTTGCCAAAATCCTTATCAATCTTGTCCATTGTTAGTTTCAGTGCTTTCAATTTTTCCGTGTTTGACATCTTAATTTTATTTAGATTTTTACTATAGTTCAAATTTATGTTTTTCTATACCGCTGTAGATATTATTTATAAACAAGTAAAGCTAATAAATTTAGCAAAACGGAGGTAAGATTCTTTTGAATTTAAACAGTATTTCTTTGAGATAAAACCTAATATTAATATAATAGTTTAAGTAAAAACCTGCCACATAACATGAATAATTATCTTTGCACACCATCATAAATTAAAACCATGAAACAGATTTTATTTTCCACTTTGATTCTTTTTTCAATTGCTGTAAATGCCCAGGACAGTGATATTAAACCTGCAGAGAAAGGTGTTGTATACGGTGAAGCTATAACTACACAAGGTGAAGCAGTTTCCCCCAACGATGTACAGGCTAAAATGGCTAACGGAGTTTTCGAAGGCAAAGTAACAGGCAAAGTAAAGGAAGTTTGTAAATCCATGGGTTGCTGGATAGCACTTGAAAAAGCTGATGGAACCACACTAAAGGTAAAATCTAAAGATCATGCTTTCTTTATGCCACAAGACCTTGTAGGCAGAACAGTTGTTGTAGAAGGTACTGCTTCTGTTAAAGAAGTTTCAGAAGATAAGCGTAAGCATTTTGCAGAAGATGCTGGTAAATCAAAGGAAGAAATCAAAAAAATAAAAGGATCTGAAAAGCAAGTTCAGTTCATTGCAAAAAGTGTAATGGTATTGGATTAAGTTCTTTTAAAATATTTACAGAAGCCTGCAATTTGTGCAGGCTTTTTTGTAGATATATCTGAAGGCTACATGAAAGCATAATACATTAACAGGGCGGATATTGCTCCGAATATTGTATTCAGGAAATTAACCATTTCATTGTTCAATGCTCCTCTACGCTCAAGTGTGGCTCCCAATATCGAATCCATAAAATTTCCAATTGTTCCTGCTAAAACAATAATTATAAATATGATATTCCAACCATAAGTGATACTATAAACACTTGCAATTACACAGCTTCCGGCTACTCCAAATAAAGTCCCTTCCATACTAATTACTCCATCTAAGCCTTTTTCATCTTTGTTTAAAGTAATTATGTTGTAAAAGTTGCGTCCATAGAGCGTTCCTAATTCAGAAGATATAGTATCGGCTGTAGCAGAGGAAATAGCAGAAGCCATCATAATAATAAACAAAACAGATTGTGCAGGAAATATAAATGCAAGAAAGCTGAAAATGGCTGCGGCAGCTCCATTTGCCAATACTTGTCCTACAGTTCTTCTGCCACCCTCTTGTTCAGCTAAATTCATGTTCTGTTTTTCACGTATTTTCCATTTTGTTACAAGGGATCCCACGACCACGAATATTCCCAACATAAGAACACCTGTTAATCCACTTCCTAAAAAAATAAAAATAGCCAAAACGCCTCCTGTAATTGCTGCAGAATAAGTCAACACATTGGCTCGTATACTTAAAAAAACTGCAGCAAATACGAGGAAGAAGAATATGATTAAGTCCATTGCCATTATTGTAAAACTACACAGGTATAGTGATGGGTATTCGTAAATGCTTAATTGCCTATTTTTAGAGAAATAAAAATTCATATGGCTTCAACAAAAATTACAGTCAATAGCAATGGTTCTTTAAAGGTGGAAGGAGATTTTGAAATTGTTGATAAGAATGGAAACGTATATGATCTGGGAGGAAGAACTGTGGTATCTATTTGCCGGTGTGGCAGATCGAATAACAAACCATTTTGTGATGCATCTCATAAAGGGCACTTTGAACATGAGGCAATAGCATTTGCATTACCGCCTAAAAAACAAGTATAGAATTATGTTGCTGCAGAAGTAGTTAATATAATTCTGCATTTAGTATCAGAAATTCGTCAACAATTCCACTTTGATGTTAAGATGTTTGCTTCTTTTCATTTGTTATTCAATAAGTACAACAGCACTTGCGCAGACAAAACCTTTTAATGGTAAAGACCTCACCGGGTGGACAGTACATGGAACAGAAAAATGGTATGTTGAAGATGGTCATCTGGTTTGTGAAAGCGGACCCGATAAAGGCTATGGCTATTTATTTACAAAAAGAGATTACAAAAATTTTGTTCTGAAGCTGAAATTCAAACAGGAATCAAATGGTAACAGCGGAGTATTCTTTCGCTCAACTATTGAAGGAACAAAAATCAATGGGTGGCAGGTTGAAGTAGCTCCACCGGGTAAGCATACTGGCGGTATTTACGAGTCGTATGGCAGGGGATGGTTAATCAAACCTGAACCGGAAGATGAAAAATGGTTGAAAGCTGGAAAATGGAATAAACTAAAAATTAAAGTAAATGGAGATGAGGTAACCACATGGCTAAACCGGCACAAAATGATCATTCTGAAAGATGACAAAATTGGAAAAGGAGATGGCTTTATTGCATTACAAATACATGATGGTGGTGGAATTAAAGTGCGATGGAAGGATATAATCTTAAAAGAGATTAGGTGAATTTGCCACCGATAGTTTTGCCTGCATGTGGGTAAAATAACCTTTTATCCCACCCTTCAAAATAATTATATAAAGGAAGTTTACCACTTATAAATGTTTTTACGATACTTTTCGTAAAATGAACTAAATTGAATTCTAAACTTTCCTATATGAGAACAAATCTACTCTTTGCTATTACTTTCCTGATTGCAACCTCAGCAACAAATGCACAACTAACCATTTTACCACAAGTCGGTTTTGAAAGATCAGCAACTAATTTGCAGATCAATAACCTTGGTTCTTTTTCCCCTATGGATGCCCAGGGTACTTTAAAAGCGAATATAAGGGCTGATTACAAATTTAAAGGCGGCCATGGTCCTTTTGCTGGTTTTGGGACCAGCCCGGCTACAGTTGCATTTAAGTTTACTGATCCCGCTAATGCAATGAACAACTTCAGAACCGCGACAAACAATCTTCAATGGAGACTGGAAGGTGGATACCAGTATACAAGTGCACCTATTTATTTTAAAAAGAAATCAACAGCTGCACCATCCGGGTTATCATCTCTTCATTTGAGATCCAAATACAAAAATGCTCCAGAGTCTGATAGACCTACTGTACAAAAAGTATTTACTGAAAAAAGTTGCGGCTCTTATTCTATCCGTTCACACTGTGAAAAAAAGGTCATGGCCTTTAAGAAAAAAGATGAAAGATTAAATATGCGCATCCAGCCTTCTGTCGGTATGGCATACAGACCTTCAGTTGATGAATCATTTGAAAGAGATGGCAATAGTTATCAGTATAATGCCGGTAACTGGAAGTCAGCAGTTATCTCAGGATTAGCTTTTGAATTAGCAAAAGGTGCTAAGAGGCAAGCAACCGTTGGTGTTCATTACACCAAAGGAATAGGTATTGAAAAGGAAACTTTAAATACTGTTACAGACAGTAAACCATCAACTACTTATTTTAGTTCAAATGCATCAAGTTGGGCAGTAACACTTGGTGTTCCGATCTCACTAGCTAAAAAACAAACTCCTGTAAAAGAAGTGAAGGTGATTGAATACAAAAAGACAGAGTATAAAAGCAAATGCGGACCTAAGAAGGTGTATATATAAGATTGTTGTCACTTTTCAGTATTTGCCTTACTTTTTCAACGTATAACATCCAACTGGTCTTTTGGCCAATTGGATGCTTTTGTTGTTGGTGATTAGCTGCTTGGTATTTAAAAAGGCACTTTAATGTTTTCCATCTCTGCTACAGCTGAGTTCTGAAATTTAGCAGTGAAAATCGCATTTTGTATTTTCTTGCTCATGTTGAAGTAAGTTGACTTCGGAATATGGATACTGTGAGTTGCAAGCATTAAAAATTGAAACATAAAAAATGATCCCGCCGGAAGGCTGGATCGTATTAAAAACCACACGATGTTATCAATATCAAGTTTATTTAATTCAATTAAACACCCGGCTGAATTGCTAGTAGTTTTTTGACGAAACGGTAGTTTAATTTTTAAAACCTATAACAGTGTCACCATTCCTACTACTGTGCGTATTTAAGTGTAACCAGATCAAAATATGATGTTTTGTAATGCACCTTTCCAGTTACAAATACATTTCCTAAACCATCTATACCTATCGCAAATCCTTCGTCTACACTTTTCTCCGGCCCGTCATATGCTGCCGCCCATTGTTGCACACCATTACTGTTGTATTTAATTGTAGCATAATCGCTGTTAGAATTCCTAGTTCCTTCATTGATCACAGAAAATCCTGTAACATAACAGTTTCCCAACTGATCAACAGTGATAGCCCGTGCATGGTCTCGTGAGCCAGGTGCCCTGGCATATCTTGCCACCCATTGTTCATTACCGTAAGAATTATATTTTACAATTGCATAATCGTTAGAGCCATCACTTCCCTTGCTGTAGCCGGTAACATATATATTGTCCGAAGCATCAACTGCCATGTCCCACGCACCATCACTAGCTCCGGGACCATTGTAAGATTTCTCCCACAAAAGGTCTCCCGCAGAACTATACTTCAATGTTAAAAAACCGCTGCCCCAGGCAGACACCACTAAATTTCCCTGTGAATCTTTCAAGATTTTGCGGCCCATCCCGGAACTTTTTCTTACCCAAACAGGTTGTTTATTCACCTCATTTACATCACTATACTTAAGAGTTACAATACCTGCACTAGTCCCTGTTATATAAACGCCACCATTACCATCTAAAGCAAGCGAATACCCGTCTTCAGCGTTTCCTGATTCAGTATTAGGTAAGGCGTCATACACAGCATCCCACTCTTTAACAAGTGCTGAATTAAATTTTACTGTGGCAATTGACCTGCCGGATAGGTTTTCCGCTGTAGTTGCATTACAATGCCCTGTAACGAAAACATTGCCCGCAGCATCAACTTGCATTCCCCAGGCGATATCATGCAAATTACCATGGCCGGCATAGGGTGCCAACCACTGCTGCGTAGCACTTTCATTATATTTTAGGACAGCATAATCCAGGTTTCCGGCGCTGTTCTGAATGCTCCCTGCTATGTATACGTTGCCAATATCATCTACTACTAAGGCTCTTGCTCTGACGCTGTTTCGCCGAACCCAAATTTGTTGTTTGGTTACAGCATCGTATTTGATAATGACATTCGCATCTGTACTTTTTCTTGTTGTTGCACTGGTGCCGGCTACATACACAAAACCTCCTTTCACTACCAGAAGCCTGCCCACGTCCTCGCCGTTGGCTGGTCCATTATACCTGCCCAGTACTTCTGCAGCAGGCGCAGTCTGTGCAGTGCCGGTTTCGGTTGTGGTGGATTGTACATGTGATTCAGAAGCGACGCTATTGTTGTGCTCGGCCAGTTCTTTTTTACAGCCTGAAAGAACAGCAGTAAAAACCAGTGTTGAAAGAATGAAAATTTTTTTCATAGTATGACTATTTAGGAAATAATAAATACTACTTAGCTGTCAACGTCATCTTAAAAGGTACAGCATGGTAGCCATTGCTTTCTAACGGCAATGGCTGTCCACTTCCATTGGTAAGTTTTGCAGTAGAAGGCGCAATAGACTCTATGGTCCATGTATTTCCGCTCCGTGTTACTTTTACTAAGGTGGTACCTGCGTCCTGACCAGTGTCAAACACCATATTCCAATCAAGCACTCCCTTTGGGCGATTTGCCCATACTCTAAATCCCATTATATGTTCTCCGTCTGGCAAATTCTGAAGCCATGTACCTGTATTTCTGGTTCTAAGCCTATACTGGTGCTTATTCTCTAATGCAGTATAGAAAGGAAAACGTAAATTCCTTATTGGTGCTGTTGTGGTGTTATTGTTGGTTTGCATATAGAAATTCCCATCAGAAGAAAGTATCTGGGCCTCAACTTTGTCTACACCATGAACGTAAGCCTTTGGGCTACCATCAATATAGGTATCACTTTGAATATTAGTTTGTGTTCCAATACTGGTATTATCCTCTAATGTAACAGTCAGGTAAACGGTCCCGCTTCCGGTAGACCCACCAGCTTTAGCACTAGCCACTGACGTAAGCACATCGTCTTCAGTCTGCTGCGGCATTTCTTTTTGACAACCTGTTAGCGCCAAAATGGCCAACAGCATCGTAAGGTTTAGGTTCTTTTTCATTTTTAAGTTTTTATAGTTTAAATAGTTGCAAAAATTACTCTCCGGTAAAAACACATGTAAATGATAACCACAGTCAGTGGAGTGTAGCATCATAAGCAGTTTGGTGAAAGAGTCTGTGTAAAATTCACTTAATAAACAACACCGGACAATTACCCAAATGATGTATTTTTTAGTTCTGCCTTATTTTGTTTATAGCAGCCACTTTATTATTCACCTTCAGCTTTGCATAAACGTTGCTTAAGTGCTTCTTACCGTTTCGGGGCTTACATATAGCTTATCGGCTACTTCTTTATAATTCAACCCTTCTGCAATCAGTTTCAGCACTTCCAATTCTCGGATAGTTAATTTGTTACTACTGCTTTGGTGTTGCATATTCAATATGTTGTTTCACCAAGTTGAAAGTATTGGTATATACAATTGTTTACAATAGCTGCTTAACAACTGCAGCAAAGCATTTGGTATTTGAAAGGTTGCATTGAGTAACTGTAAAGTTTTTTTTCTTAGTTTATTGAAACACTGCAACGCAACAGTTATAAGATAAAACAATGCAGTTACTAAAAAACTGTACCCTTTTGATGCTCGTACTAAGATTATTCTATACCTTAATAAGTGAATTGCATATTCTTTGCCCCACTAATTAGTTAGTAAATGAAAATATTCACATTAGTTTTTTTGCTGCTCAGTGTTACTGTCTTCTCCCAGAAACGGTTTGACTACTTTGACGCTGTATACCCGGAATACGACTCCCTACTGGCAGTTGCAAAAAAAGCAAAAGTAGATAGCTTGAAAGCAAACACCTTGAACAAATTGGCAAACAGAACTTTCTTCTATTCTTTATTAAATGGAACAAGAGGCTTTGAAGCACCTGAATACTACGCTACAATGGCTCTGGAAACAGCTAAGAAAATCAATAGTAAACGTGAGATGGGAGAGGCATTCTATTCATTAGGTGTTATATCAGCTGAAAAAAGTAATTATTCAGAAGCTCTGAAGAATTTCTTCGTTGCTCTGAAACTTACAGAAGATTTAAAAGATAAAAAACGGGCGCTGAACCAACATTTGTCTATTGGAAAGGTGTACATGGACATTGGCAACTATTCTGATGCTTTAAAACATTATTTAACAACTCTAAACCAGGCAAAAGAAATTGGAGAAAAAGGACCTCCACTTTTTAATGCCTACAGATATGCCGGAATTATCTACCATAAACTCGGCAATTATGAAGAAGCACTAAAGTTTTTTTTTGCCGGGCACAAAGCAGCTGAAGCCGCCAACGTGGCTAATGCTCTAAGCATTTTTTACAGGTATATTGGAAATGTTTATAAAGACATGGGCAATTATGAAGAAGCATTAAAATATCAGCTTCAGGGATTAAAAAACATATTCAATCCAGATGGAACACCAAGGTTCATAGGTCATGCTGCCTGGTATTATACTGACATTGGGATCTTGTACAACAGCAAGGCTGCAAAACTGAATGTTGAGGATACCAGGAAAAATTACGCTGATGCACTGATGTACTTGCAGAAGGGTTTAGACTTTGCGAAAAAGGTACAATCTAAGACTACCATTATAGATGCATATGCAGGTCTCGCAGACGCTTACAATGGAATAGGAGATTATAAAAATGCTCTTTTCTATACAAAACAGTATGCAGCATTAAAAGACTCCGTGTTCAACAACGAAACTTTCAAAAAAATTTCGGAGCTGAAAGTCCAGTATGAAATGGAAAAGGCGCAACTGGAAGAAAGAGCGCATCAGCAATTGGCACTTGCACAGGAAAAGTCACTCAGAGAGAAATTATTATTTGAGCAAAAGCTACATGAAGAACAGGCATTAAATGAACAAAAACACCAGCAGGAAAAAACATTAGCTGAAGAAAAAAATCAGAGAGAACTGGTTCTTGCAGATCAGAAAATCCAACAGGAGAAAAAAACAGCAGAAGAAAGAGCGAAATATGACAAAACTCTTGCTCTCGAAAAAATAAAACAAGAGAAACTAAGGGGAGAAAAGCAGCGGATGAATACCATTTGGCTTATTGGAATTTTGGCAGTAAGTGTTATTTCAGCATTACTCTTTGTTTTATTCAGACAACGAGTGCAGAAAAGAAGAGCAATTGAAAAAGCACAAGCATTGCACAAAATGTCTGAGCTGGAGTTGCAAAGTCTTCGTGCTCAACTGAACCCGCACTTTATGTTTAATTCACTCAACTCATATACAGGAGCTGATAATGCTGGAAGAAACTGAAAAGTCACAAAATTATTTATCTTCTTTCGCTGATCTACTTAGGATGCTACTCGATAATGCCAACCATCCATTTATTCCATTGCGCAAGGAACTCGACTTTTTGGAATTGTACCTTTCCCTGGAAAATCTAAGGATCACTAATCTTGAATATGCAATTAATATTACACCGGACATTAAGACTAACGAAGTAAAGATTCCGAATATGATACTGCAACCATATATTGAAAATGCTATCTGGCATGGTTTATCGCAAAAACAAAACAATAGAAAACTGGAGGTTAACATTTGCCAACAGGGAGACAACATATTAATTGACATTACTGATAATGGCATAGGGCGAAAAAAAGCAGCAGAATTAAAAAGTCTGTACCGTAAGCAGCACAGGTCAAGAGGAATGGAGTTACTTTCTGACCGGTTCAGCCTGCTTTCTCAGGAATATGGTACAGAAATAAAAACTACAATTACTGATCTGTATGAAAATCAGATTTCCGCAGGAACCAGAGTTGAGATCATCGTTCCCTGTTCTTTATCAGAAAAAATCGTTATGAGTTTATCATGATCAGAACTATCATTATTGATGACGAACCTTCCGCTGTCAATGTTCTGTCCTTACTGCTGAAGAAAAAATGTAAGGATGATGTTGAAGTTGTTGCAACTGCCAACTCTGCGCCGGAAGGAAAATTGCTGATCGAGCAGCACAAGCCGGATCTTGTTTTCCTGGATATTGAAATGCCGGGAATGTCGGGTATAGACCTTATCCGTAGTTGTAAGGATATTGATTTCCGGCTGGTATTTGTTACTGCTCACGATGCTTATGCAGTAGAAGCTTTTGATCTGAGTGCAATGGATTATTTACTAAAACCAGTGGGGGCGGAGAAAGTTGTAAGGATAGTGCAAAAAATTAAAGAAGACATAGCAAAAAACCGAAACCCCCTAAAGGCACAACTGCTGCAGTTTGAAAAATTATTGAAACAAAAGGCAATGGGTAACGAAAAGATCGCAGTAAGCACATCGGATAAAATTATTTTTCTGAATGTGTCTGACATTGTTTATTGTGAAGCAAGCGGCGCCTATACAAATATTTTTCTGCAGGATGGTAAAAATATTCTTACTTCCCGAACACTCGGCGACTTTGAATCACAGCTTAGCAATCAGGGTTTTTCCCGGATTCATCATTCAACGTTAATTAATTTAAACCGTGTAAAGGAATTTCAGCGCTTTGATGGAGGTTATGCAGTAATGGATAATAACGCAAAGCTGGAGGTTTCTCTTCGAAAGCGAAAAGATTTTTTAGATGCTATTAATGAGCTGATGGTGTAAGTACAAGAGAAAAACTATAGATGGATAGTGCAGGAACAAGCAAAAATCAAAGATAATGTTAGAACATATCACCAGCGGCAGGAGCCTGAGTGAAACTTTTTCTTTTTCAGCAAGGGTTTTTCTCACGGATGACACAGAAATACACAGATGATCTATTCGTACGCAACGGCAAAAAGAGTTCAGTTCCAATTTTATCTGTGTTCATCTGCGCTATCTGCGAGAGTCTATATGCAATTATACTTCGGAGTTATCTTGTTATTCTTTCCCATACCTCTCCCACACCACTTTAGAAATCTTCCTCGCCATCACCCACGCTTCATTATCAGGCTTCCAGCTAACATCTTTGTTATTTTTCGTACAAATGCAAAAAATATATCTATTTTTTTTGCCATTTACAAAAAGCACTTCGCTCCTACTTTGATTTACTGCACCATTCTTACTGGCAACAAAAACATCAGCAGGTATTTGTGAAACTGCCTCTCCATCCCAAAAATTTCTCCCAAGTAAGCGAAGCATTTGAGCGCTTTTTTCTTTGTTGATGATTCCGCCATTCACAATCTTCTCCATAATTGTAGCCATTTCTTTTGGAGTAGTTTGGCCCCAACCATATTGTGTACGATTTTTTTCTCTCCCAGGAGTTCTTGAATTAACTCTTGTTGAACTAAAGCCTAAACTATCCAATAGTTCATTTATTCGTGTTCCTGTTCCAGCAAGGCTTTGAAGCCAAAGGCTTCCTGTATTATCGCTCATAGTCAACATTAGCATTATTACTTTCCCCAGTTCTACTTTCTCACCATTCTTAAATGAACCAAGTAGATCAACACCTGCATAAAGAAGCGAATCAGAATATACAAGCTCCTGATCATACTTCAATTCTCCCTGGTTGATCTTAGCTATTACTCCAATAAGGATAGGAATTTTCACCATGCTGGCTGCAGGAAATACAGTATCTGCATTAATGGCTACAATTTTATTCTTCTTGAGATCTTTTATGTAAACCCCATAATCACCATTGAAATTTTTCATAAGGGATTCAATTTTATGCTGAAGCTTTTTATCAGTCCTTTGAGATGCGGCTACAAAAAAGATTAAAATAAGAAAGAGAAAGCTTATTCCTTTTTTCATATGAATTGCAATTATGAAATCACTATAAGATAATCTATATGCTTATGTATTCTGAAAGCACAAACTAATAAAAGTTCAGATTTCAACAATCAAGTAAATTCCTGTTCAACATAAACTAAGCATGGATTTAATTATTTTTATTCTGTATGATGCTACGGCATGTCCCTTTTCTTAAAAATGTTTTTCTGTTTAGCATCACAGCTTTTGGCGGACCACAGGCACATATAGCCATGATGATGAAAACTTTTGTGCGCCAAACACCATATGTAACTGAAAACGAATTGTTGGAGTATAATGCGTTTTGTAATCTGTTGCCCGGTGCATCATCCACTCAAACCCTAACTCTGATTGGCTATAAAAGAGGCGGAATTACCCTTGCAATATTAACCTTGCTTATCTGGATTTTTCCTGCTTGTTTTTTAATGGGGTCTTTTTCTTTTTTGCTTCACTACATCGATAAAAAATCTTTAAATACAGATATTTTCAAATTTATTCCTCCCCTTGCCGTTGGCTTTTTAGCTTATGCAGCTGTTGTAACTTTTGGTGTTGCGATAAGGAGTATAATTACATGGATAATTATGATTGTGTGTGCTATTGCCACATATGCATTTTTTAAATTTCCGTGGATCTTTCCGGCACTTATAATATTAAGTGGAATAGCAACAAATTTCAGCAGGAAACGTATTCCACAAATAGAAACTCAACCTCGAAAAATTAAATGGGGCAACATCTGGCTATTTGCAATTATTTTTTTGATTGCAGGCTTTTTTAGTGAAGTGTCAAGAAAAGAAAATTGGCCTGACAGAAAACCGATTGGTTTGTTTGAGAACGTTTACCGGATGGGCAGCCTTGTATTTGGTGGAGGACATATTTTGATGCCAATGATGTATGAGCAGTTTTCGGTACGTCCGTTGGCTATGAAAAGAAAAAATCCAAATGTTATCAGTATTAAAAAGGATGACATGATCACGGGTATGGGAATCGTTAGAGCTATACCGGGACCTGTTTTTGCTATTGCAACATTTACCGGCGGAATGGCCCTAAAAGAAAAAGGTTGGAAGTATCAGTTGTTAGGGTGTGCTATAGGTACTGTTGCTATATTTCTGCCAAGTGCACTATTAGTTCTTTTCTTTTTTCCCATTTGGCATAATTTAAAAAAGCATGCAGCAGTTTATAGGTCGCTGGAAGGAATAAATGCTGCAATTGTAGGCATCATGATAGCAGCAACAATATTTATTATGAAAGATATTTCCCTTCTTGATGCAAGATTATCAAGCTTTATAAACTTTGCTATAATTATAATAACATTTCTCTTTTTACTTTTAACCAGGATACCTTCACCCCTTATTGTCGCTGCATGCTTAATATTGGGTTATCTGCTTTAGTCCTGGTAATACCTATTATTCACAATTTCATTTTCTACTAACTCCGGCACTAAATAACGAATGCTTTTCCTCTGTTGAATTAACTTACGGATATGGGTAGCCGAAATTTCTAAAATTGGTGCATTCATTTGAAGGACATTCGAATTGTTATTTGTATCTACTTCAAAGCCAGGCCGCATGTAAACAATTATTCGATAGTTATTTAAAATAAAATCTGAATTGTTCCATTTATAAATATTCTGATAGCTATCGCTTCCGATAATAATCGAAAATTCTTTATCAGGGAATTTCTCGTTCAGGTAAGCTAAAGTAGTTGCCGTATAGGATGGTTTAGGTAATCCAACTTCAATGTCCTTAGCTTCTAAACGATCATCGTTATTAATAGCCGTTTTTACGAGGTGAAGCCGGTGATAAAAATTTAAGAGAGTTTCAGATTTTTTAAACGGGTTTTGAGGACTTACAATGAACCAGATTTTCTTTAAATTTGTTTCATTGCAGATGTGACTAGCAATTATTAAATGACCGTTGTGAACAGGATTAAATGAGCCAAAAAACAAACCGATTTTCATAATACTCTGAATATCAATGAATTATACAGGCTCAACTACCACTTGATATGCTTCGTTTCTTCTTAAGCTTAATGAATAGCCGGATACTTTAATTGATATAGGTCCTCCCATTGGTGCTCTTTGTTCGACTAAAACAACTTCTCCTGGAATACAGCCCATTTCCATTAATTTAATTTGCAACTCATCATTATCAAATTGCGTAATAATTCCTTTCTCACCAGGTTTTAAATCAGTTAGTTTCATATCCGTTATACTGTTCATGGGATTTCATACATGATGCGACAAAGTAAGATAACATTCAATTATTTGGTCAAACCTTTCTTTTTTTCCGAAAAGGAAAGAACTGAAACAGTTTCTTTTATCACATGCTAAAAGCCAAAGTAGAGAAATAGATTACTTGCAGTATGTGTTT
>MWVY01000107.1_pt1 | contig 19924 bp, 19 predicted proteins | sample 1047251 | NCBI WGS metagenome assembly MWVY01 (sample SAMN06349983, study PRJNA376086) | soil metagenome | isolation source: MS7-5 sample Antarctic (ecotone) soil | place: Antarctica | collected 2015-01-13
GTAATTGGTAATAAGTCCTTTGCTGCTTTGTTCAAGTGTCGTTTTCTCGATAAATTTACCGTACGCAAGTGCAAACCCCGGTACGCCTTTCTTTGCCTGTGATAACACAGTGTTGTACTGTTTTTTTGTTGTCTTAGCTTCCATGTCTTAGCATTTTAAGTGAATAAAAGCTAAGGTCAACATTGGTAAGGAGAGGCTACCGAAGGTTTAGTTCAACAGGCGGTTTTCTGCTATGCTGGCTGACAAACATATCCTCATCTTTTTATCGCTATCAGCTATTGTCCGGGCTGACCGAATAAATCTCAACTCTATATCTTAACTTCATCATCAGTTTTTCAATCGGCTTCTGTTCCCGGCCGACGTAATACGGAATATCAGCACAGCAGAAAGCCCTGTCCGGAATCCACAATACACTGTTGTCGCTAAACCATTCAGATACGGAAGATGCATTGTTAGATTCCATAGCATCAATAAATTGTAATATTCTTTCTTGCGCAATAAGTTGATGTACGGAAAAGAGTTATAGTTAGATTTTAATAGAAGCCTAAACAATATTTACTTCACGTTCTAACCTGATACCAAATTGGCTTTGGACAGATTCCAGAATTCTTTCGCTTAATTGGAAAATTTCACTACCACTTGCATTGCCATAATTAACCAGCACAAGTGCCTGTCTTTCATAACAACCTGCATCGCCTTCACGAAAGCCTTTCCAGCTCATAGAGTCCTTCGGACCGCATTTTTCAATTAACCAGCCGGCAGGTACCTTAATGTGATCTGCATCAGCAGGGTAGGAGGGTATATTAGCAAATTTTCTTTTTAATTGATTAAACTGTTCAATAGTTATTGTTGGATTTTTAAAAAACGAACCAGCATTACCAATTAACGCCGGATCAGGAAGTTTTGATGTCCGAATATTGATTACCGCCTGTGTAATAGCTTTTATACTCAGTTCGTGAACGTTCATTTTTTCCAACTCCTGCTGAATAGCGCCATAGCTTATATTGTAAATGTGATTTTTTGTAAGCCGGTATGTTACTGAAAGAATTATAAACTGATCTTTAAACCTATGTTTGAAAACACTGTTTCGATAACTAAATTCACAGTCAGGCAAGCTAAAAGTATAAACCTTTTTCTCTTTTACATGTAGTGCTTCCAGTTCATGAAAAACATCTTTTATCTCCACTCCATAAGCGCCTATATTCTGCATAGGAGTTGCTCCAATATTTCCCGGGATTAATGCTAAATTTTCGATACCTCCATAATTATTATTAACGCAGAATAACACAAATTGATGCCAGTTCTCCCCGGCTCCGGCTTTTATATATATATGATCATCATCTTCATTAACAACTTCAATTCCTTTGATGACATTCTTAAGTACAAGTCCATCAAAATTTTTCGTAAATAAAATATTACTTCCACCACCAAGTACAAGTTTCTTGTTAGTGGCTAGTGATTTATAGTTGAGTACTTCAACTAATTCATTTGTGCTCTCAAATGAAGTATAATATTGCGCAGTGACATCTATGCCAAAAGTATTAAAAGGCTTTAGCGAAATATTTTCCCGAATTTGCATATAGCTCCATGGCAAGAATACACAAAAAATTATGAGTGGGAAAACGGCAACAATTATTGGTGCTACCGGTTTAATTGGTAGCCATTTAGTGGAACTGATGCAAACTGATAATTTTTATCAGAATGTCCGATTGCTGGTGCGTCGCCCTATTGATCCTGATAATAAACGTGCAGAAATGAAAATCGTTGATTTCTCTGATCATGATTCATTCAAAATTGGTATTTATAACAGTGATGTTGTGTTTTGTGCTGTGGGTGCCACATTAAATAAAGTAAAAGGTAGCAAAGCAGCTTATAGGAAAGTTGATTATGATATACCTGTAAGAGCTGCGCAATTATGTAAAGAGACCGGCTGCGAAAACTTCATCCTGGTTTCATCTGTAGGTGCAAATAGTAGAAGCAAAAACTTTTACTTACAACTTAAAGGAGAAGTGGAAGATGCGATTAAGAATTCAGGAATTCAAAGCATTTCCGTTTTTAGGCCATCTATTTTGTTGGGTGACAGGAAAGAAAAACGTTTGGGTGAATCTATCGGCAAATTTGGAATGCAATTATTTTCATTTGCAATGATTGGAAAACTTGAAAAATATAAAGCTGTTCATGCAAGGGAAGTTGCAGCAGCAATGTTAGCTGCATCAAAAAAACCACAGACAGGGTTTAATGTTTATGAATACAGAGATATAAAAAAGCTGGCAAGTACAACAAATGAACTTTGATAATCATATTGGGTCAACATCAGGCACAACAATTACTTTGCTAAATGTTTTATTGGCATGCAGATCAGCAGTGCATTTAGAAACATATGCTTTTGCTTTAGATATGGTTTCATTGTTACGCGGCAATTTTAAAAGCATTTCTATCAAAAACATATTTCTTACCCTGTTCACCACAGGTTCTGCCGGTCCAACAATGAAATTTCCATAGGCAGTATTTAGCATATTCGCAAATTCACTTGCTGCATGATTCACCACATCTCTTTGTTTATGTTTAAATGTAATCTGAATGATACGTGAAAATGGAGGGTAAAAAAACTGCCTTCTTTTTTCTATTTCCTCGTTATACATTCCAATGTAATCATGATATCCAACATGGCGTAGAACCGGGTGTTCGGGATTAATTGTCTGAATCAAAACTTTACCTTCATTATCTCTTCTGCCTGCACGTCCGCTTACCTGTTCCATTAATTGAAAAGCTCTTTCGTGCACCCTGAAATCTGCAAAATGCAACAATCCATCAGCGTCTAATATACCTACAAGCTCTACATTGTCAAAATCTAAACCTTTTACTACCATTTGCGTCCCTACCAAAACATCAATCTTTTTCTGTTCAAATTGCTGAATAAGGACATCATGGGCATTTTTGTTTCTTACAGAGTCTAAATCCATGCGTGCAATCTTAACATCCGGCAATTCCTGCTCTAATATTTCTTCTATTTTTTCTGTTCCAAAATTTCTTTGCATCAATTTATCACTTCCGCAAGCTCCACATGTATTTGTTGGAGGATATATGCTGCCACAATAATGACATTTGAGTTTATTTGAAAATTTATGAAACGTAAGAGATACATCGCAGTTACGGCATTGCGCTATCCATCCGCAAACAGAACAAACCTGGTAAGGGGTATATCCTCTTCTGTTCTGAAAAAGTATTACCTGTTTTTTATTAGCCACTGCTAATTGTGTTTCTTCTATCAACTGAGGCGAAAGCATCACTTTTTCGCCTTTTTTCACTGCAACCTTTCTTGTATCTACAATATGTATCTGTGGCAGTTTTACATCACCAAACCTTTCAGGCAATTCAACTAGTCCATATTTACCAGCTTTTGCATTGTAATAGGTTTCAAGTGCAGGAGTGGCACTCCCAAGTAAAACTTTTGTATTTATTAATGACGACAGGTAAATTGCTGCGTCCCTTGCATGATATCGCGGTGCAGGATCGTGCTGTTTGTATGAAGTATCATGTTCTTCGTCACAAATAATTAATTGTAAATCGTGGTAAGGTAAAAACAGTGAAGATCTTGCACCAAGAATAACTTTTAATTCACCAGATTTTACTTTATTCCATATCTCTACTCTTTCATTCTGGCTAAATTTTGAGTGATAAATTCCAATGTATCCTCCAAAGTATTTCTGAAGTCTCCTGATGATCTGCGATGTAAGTGCAATTTCAGGTAACATATACAGCACCTGATGTCCCTTTCTGATAAGTTCTTCAATTAATTTTATATATACATGTGTTTTTCCACTCGATGTAATTCCATGCAGTAAGCATACTTGTTTACTATTAAAAATATCATCTATGCTTTTTAATGCAGACTGCTGTGATGCTGTTAACTCAAAATCAACAGTAATATTTTTAGGTAAATAGTTGATACGGTCTATGCTGCGTTTTTCTATTCTTAGGATCTCTTTGTCAATAAGGCCTTTTAATTGAGCATCAGATGCACCTGACTTTTTTAATAACTCTGTTTTTGTAACCTCTCCTTCAGTCCTCATCAGGTGCAGATAACCTAACAACAATTCCATTTGTTTCGGTGCCCGACTCCAATTATTCAGTAAATCTGATAATTTATCTTCATTACTATATTTCGGGTTTAACAGTATATATGTTTCTTTTTTTGGAGCATATGTTTGCTTCAATGATTCCCAAACGAAACACACTTTTTTTCCAATGAGACGGTTTACGATCGGGTAAACATGTGTAACATCTAAAATATCCTGAACTTCACTAAGTTTCAATTCATGTTTCATTAATAAAGCTTCTGCAACCAGGTATTCGTGATCATCAAGTGAAGAAAAATCATCGCCATACTCCTCATTGAAAATCAAAATCGTTTCACTGGACAGTTTGAAGTGTGCGGGTAAGACGGCTGATAGTACTTCTCCTTCTGTACACATATAGTATTTAGCCAGCCACTCCCAAAATTTAATTTGGTAAGCAGAAACTACAGGCTCAGAATCTAATACATTAATGATCTCCTTTGCTTCAAAACTTACCGGAGCATCACTGTGGATATTTTTTACTACACCAGAATACTTTTTATTCTTCCCCAAATTAACCTCAACCCTACATCCCGGCTGAACCTCATTTATTAAATGCTCAGGAATCTTCCATGTATAATTCTTTGGTAGTGCTAACGGTATGATGATCTCTGCAAACATTGAACCCTCAATCCCCGAAAGGAGCTTATTAGTTTAGATTAATAATTTGAAATTAGTCATTAGAATAAATAAATGCCTATCATGTTTTATTAACACCTTTAGTTAGTGTAAGTACTTCTATCCATGAAGCTCTATACTCTCGAAGCTTTTCATCCATTAATTCGTAAACCTCATGCTTTAGTTGGGGCACGTCTTTACTGGTAAGGTGAGCTACCGTAAATTCTTTTAAGAATAATGCACGGGATGGACCTGGATTAAGTGAGAAAATGCTGCTGTGGTGCAAACGATCATAAGCATCTAAAAATAAAATGGGTTTAACAGGTGTTTTGGTTTCTATTGCAATACGGAAAGCACCATCATAAAAATCTTTTAAAGGTTGATTAGTTTCATTAAATGTGCCTTCAGGAAAAACAAAAACTGAGATGCCTTTCGCGAGAATACTTTTCAAAACACGTACACTGGCAGCTCTATTTTCTGCACTACTTCTGTCCACTGTAACGATCGCTTTTTTGTAAATAAATCCAAACACTGGAGCTTTTGCCATCTCCACATTACCCAAAGCACGTACCGGCTGACGTATTGTTTTACAAATGATAGCTGCATCTAAATAAGATATATGATTAGCCACAAAAATGTAAGGCTGATCCTTTCGTAAAGGTTCTTCATAAATATTTTTATGCCTGATGAAGATGAGTGCAAACCAAACATCTCCCCACAGCATGCACAAGCGGTAGATGAAATTCCCACCTCTGATTCTACCCCAAAAAGTAGCAACCAGAGCAAAAGGAAAAACTAACAGCATCAATAAGAGAAACAATATCAATGCGTAAATACAGTAGAGCCACAGTAACAGCATTAGTAACAACTTCATCAATGATCTCTTTTTGTTTTTTTCTTTTCATCCCCCGGGCAATCACATTCAAAATCTCTTTTAAGATTATAGCAGGTTATTACTCTTGTTTCATCGCTGCATTGTGCAAAAATTACCTGAATGTTTTCTCCATCACTTGTAAACCCTTGCAAAGCATATGTTGGACAAGGAGTATCCCGCCTGTTGCTTTTGTTGAAATTAATAATGCCCTTCTTCATAACCTCTTTTATATCTTCTTCGCTGATTTCGCGGCAATCCATTCTGCATAAAGCATGACGTGTAAATTCCAGTGATACCGGAGTTCTGTCAAATGCTTCCTTTCTTTTAGGCTCCTGCCAACGTTGTAAAAGGAAAATAAAAAGAAAAATGATGATAATTATGAGTGATAATGTAGCTCTTCCGGGTTTCATTTATTATTTTCAGCGCAGCAATATATATGAAAGTGTTATCATTACTACAGCCTTGGGCAACTTTGGTTGTAATTGGGGTTAAACAGGTAGAAACAAGGTCATGGAGTACGGATCACCGAGGTGAGCTTTTGATTCACGCCAGCACATCAAAAGCAGGTGCAATGATTGCATTGGAACCTCCGTTTACCAAATACATTAAGGAATTTAAAGATCTTCCGGTTGGAGCAATAATTGGCCAGGTTACTCTAACAGATGTTTTGCTCATTGAGCAACAACAGTTGGAAGGCAATAGGCTAAATCAATTAACATTAGAAGAAAGAGCATTCGGCGATTATTCTGAAGGGCGGTATGCATGGTTGTTATCTGATCCAGTTCAGTTTGATAATCCGATACCTGTAAAAGGTTCACTACGGCTATGGGATTTTGAAATGTAGCTATTTCCCTGGGAGCTATTGCTTCATTATTTATCCTTACACATTGCAACTTATACCTTGTACCTTGTACTTTGTACCTTCATCTTGTGTCTTAACATATTACCTTTGCAAGCCCATGCAAACACCAAGGACAGTAGCTTTCCATACTTTAGGTTGCAAGCTGAATTTTTCAGAAACCTCCACATTGTCGCGTAGTCTTGAAGGAGAAGGATTCTTGAAAACTAATTTTGATGAAGAGGCTGATGTATATGTAATTAATACCTGTTCTGTAACAGAAAATGCTGATAAGGAATGCAGGCAAATTGTGCGGAGAATTCAACGGAGATCTCCGCTAAGCATGGTGGTGATCACAGGTTGTTACGCACAGTTAAAGCCAAAGGAAATTGCAGAAATACCGGGTGTTGATCTTGTTTTAGGTGCATCAGAAAAATTTAATTTAGCTACTCATTTAAAAGAACTAACTAAATCTGACTCAGCAAAAATATGTAGTTGTGATATTAATGATATTAAAGAATTCCATAGTTCTTTTTCAATAAACGATAGAACCCGAACATTTTTAAAGGTGCAGGATGGATGTGATTATAATTGCTCATTCTGCACAATTCCGTTAGCTCGGGGAAGAAGCCGAAGTGATAGTATGGGAAATGTAGTGCGTACGGCAGAGGAGTTGGCAGGAAAGGGTGTGAAGGAAATTATACTTACTGGTGTTAACTTAGGTGATTTTGGACTCACCCTAGCCCTCTCCACTAGTGGAGAGGGAAAAAGAAATGAGAACTTTTTTCAGCTGATACAAGCTTTAGAAAATGTTCAGGGGATCGAGCGCTTTCGCATTTCTTCTATAGAGCCAAACCTTTTGACAAGTGAAATAATCGAAGTTGTTGCCCAGAGTAAAAAATTCATGCCTCACTTTCATATTCCATTACAAAGCGGAAGCAATGAAATTCTTGGATTAATGCGCAGGAGATACAAAAAAGAACTTTATGCCGATAGAGTTCAGCAGATTAAATCTTTAATGCCGCATTGTTGCATTGGTGTAGATGTGATAGTTGGTTTTCCTGGTGAAACAGAAGACCACTTTTTGGAAACATATAATTTTCTGCACGAGCTTGATATTTCTTATCTGCATGTGTTTACTTATTCTGAAAGAAATAACACAAAAGCACTGGAGATTAAACCAATTGTTCCGGTGAATATTCGTAACGAGAGAAATAGAGTTTTTCGAAATCTCAGCTATCAGAAAATGCAACACTTCACAGAACAATTTAACGGGCAGACAAGAAAAGTGCTTTTTGAAGGCGCCGGGAAAAATGGCATGATGGAAGGTTACACAGATAACTATATACGGATAAATGCTCCTTTCAAACAAGAATGGGTGAATAGAATTGTTGAGTGGAGGGTGTAGATAAAACCTTCGTTAATTCGTGAAACATTTAGGACTTCGTATTTATTGAATCAATTACACCTCTGCTGCTATTTTTTTTAAGATCTTTTCTGCATGTTCTCTTGAATTTTCAATAAACAATCTGTGGGTGTTCATTCCACCACAAATAACACCCGCCAGGTAAATATTCTCCATATTAGATTCGTGCGTTTCTTCACTATAAGTAGGCTTCATTACTTCATCATCACATAATTTAACTCCTGTACTACGTAAGAACGGAAGGTTTGGTTGATAACCGGTCATTGCCAAAACCCAATCGTTTTTTAGAGTGATAATACCTTGCCTGGTTGAAATATCCACCTCATCTCCACGAATGGCTGTAATAACAGAATTAAAATATGCTTTAATTGAACCCTCCTGAATTCTATTTTCAATATCTGGCCGCACCCAATATTTTACTCTTTCTCCAATCTGGCTTCCTTTAATGATCATAGTGACCTCCGCACCTTTTCGCCAGGTTTCCAAAGCTGCATCAACGGCAGAATTATTTGCACCTGCAACTATTACTTTCTGAAAGGCATAAAAGTGTGGGTCTTTGTAATAGTGAGAAACCTTTGGAAGTTCTTCGCCCGGAACATTCAGCATATACGGAATATCATAGAACCCAGTAGCTACTATTATATGCGAGGCATTATAAACTTGCTTTGTTGTAATCACTTTATAGCCATTAACTCCTTCTTTGTATTTTGAACCTTGTACCTTGTTGCTTGTACCTTGTTTTTTAACTTCTGTTACTTCTTCAAAAAGATGAATATTGATCTTATTATCAAAAGCAACTCGCCTGTAATATTCCAATGCTTCTGATCGTGTAGGTTTTGGATTATTAGACACAAATGGTACACTTCCAATCTCTAGTCGTTCAGAAGTGGAAAAAAATGTCATATTAACCGGATAGTTATATAGAGAATTCACGAGACAACCTTTTTCAAGAATTAAATAACCTAAACCAGCTTTTTGTGCTTCCAATGCACAGGTTAAACCAATAGGCCCGCCTCCTATGATAATAATTCTAAAATGCTGTTGCATTAAGCCTTTTATTACAAATGTATATGCAAATGAATTTCTCTGGGTTTGATTGGATAAACTGCCAGATTACCAACAAAAAACCCGGGTATAAACCCGGGCCTTTTATTAAACTAAATTTATCTTGAAGTTATTCTTCAGCATCAACTGTCTTCAACTCAGCCTCTTCATTTTTCAATTCTCCCTTTTGAGCATTCACTTCTAAATTATTTTCTTTGTTTTCAGGAGTTGATTGTGCTTCCGTTGTTTCTGTATTTGTTGCTTCAGTTGCATCTGTAGTTGTTGTAGTGCTTACATTATTGATCTCTGTTGTTTCAGTAGCATCATTTATTTCATTTGTACTTGCCTTGGTAGTACGCATTTGAGCAGTATCAGAACCATCAGTAGTATCAACCCTATATATGTCTGTTTCCATTATTGCACTTCCATCTTCATTCATCCAGTGTGTACTAGTTTGGCCATTGTTTATTGCAACCACTTTGTACACATCTTCTCCTTTAGCATTTTTAATGGTACTAACAGAATAAATATTTTGATGAGCCTGGCTTGCTCTTACAATAAAATCTTCAGAAACATAACTGTGTAAAACTGGCAAAGCCACTTTATAGCCTTTTCCGGTTTGATTATAATAAACTTTATAAATTCTTCCTGCATCATTATAAGTAGTGCTGTACCACTGACCATTATGTTGCCAGTTTGCTGTACCTGCAGTTGGATGATCTGTTTGGTAACTCCTTTGAACAGTGATGGGAACATCTGTCACTGTCATATAAGGTGTGTAGTTGTTGTTTGCATTTTGGCTTGTATTCCGCATTGTATTCTGACCCCGCATAACAGTAGTATCCTGGGCGCATACGGCAAAAGTGCTTCCTAAGAGAAGGACTGCAAATAAATTTTTCATATTTAAAAGTTTTATAATTAATAAATTATCGGGTGTGAAGATGCAAGAAGTATGCCCATGTGTTCTGAAGTAGCTTCTATAGTAGCAATTCTTTAGTTTATGTCAATTATAAACCTGCTGCTTAAATATTTAATGAACTGATTTTGTTTGTTTTGATTAGGCTATTATTGCTGTATTCGATAGCCATACATCTGGTAAAATGACCAGAATTGAAATACTTTGCAAGATTGCCGTTATTAATTAATGCCTCCAATTGATATATCAACCTTTAGGTAAATCATTATTTCAGCTTCAGTTTTCTTTTATGAATAAAGTTGAAATAAACCGAAAGCATTGCTGCTAACGCGAACGAAACTACTGTTACAGTATTAATTAAGGAAGACGAAAAATCTGTATTAAAGATTTTATCTGCAAAATACTTGATGAATGATGCTGGCAGATCTGTTTCACCTAGTCGTTCTTTCACATCCCACTGCCAGTCTGTAATAGGGCAGTAACCAATGCCAAACCAGATGCCCAACAAAAACCACGATGCTGCTGTTGCAATAACAGAAATCAAATGTGCTTTTCTTGTTTTAGGCCAAATCCATCCAAAAAGATTAAAGGCTATAATTATGAAATGAAGAAGTGAATAGAAAATATCAACAAGTTGCAGCATTAATAAATTTACATAAAGTGGAGAAAATTCATTTTGGTTTGTAGTGATTTAACAGCAGTTAAATTACATTTTCCTATTAGTAACTTTGATGTAACTTACCATCCACAGCTTACAACAGCTAATACTTTAGAAATGTTGCATAGAATCATATACATAGCGTTATTCTACTTTGTGCCGTATGCTGTGCCGGCACAAAAAATCATGAGCATAACTATAGACGGGCCTATTAATCCTGCAGCTGCCGGTTTTATTGAACGAAGCTTAAAGAAAGCAGAAAAAGAGAATGCAGAATGTCTCCTGATCAATCTTAATACACCAGGGGGATTATTGAAGTCAACCCGTGTAATTGTTGGAAACATTTTAGATGCTCCTGTACCAGTGGTGGTTTATGTTGCACCAGCAGGTGCTCATGCCGGATCTGCTGGTGTTTTTATTACTATGGCAGCTCACATTGCTGCTATGTCTCCCGGTACCAATATTGGCGCTGCACATCCGGTATCTATGCAGGGTGGGGGTGATACTACAATGAATGAAAAAGCTACTAATGATGCAGTAGCTTTTATAAGAACTATTGCTGAAAAAAGAAATCGAAATGCTTCCTGGGCTGAAGAAGCAGTCCGGAAAAGTGTTTCCATAACAGGAAGTGAAGCTTTACAAAAACAAGTAATAGACCTGATGGCGGTTAACACAAAACAGCTACTTGAGCAGATTGACGGCAGATCAGTAGAAGTGCCTTCAGGTTCAACAACACTCAGAACAAAATCTGCAAAAATTGAAACTGAAGAAATGAGTTTTGTTGAAAAGCTTTTGAATATAATAAGCGATCCCAATATTGCATACATTTTACTGATGCTTGGCTTCTACGGTATCTTATTCGAACTATATAGTCCCGGAGCAATTTTCCCTGGTATAATCGGCGTAATCGGGCTAATTTTAGGTTTTTATGCACTTCATACTTTACCGGTGAATTATGCAGGACTAGCGCTTATAGTATTCGGTATAATTCTTTTTTTGCTGGAGATTAAAATCACCAGCTATGGAATGTTAACCATCGGTGGTATTATTTCAGTACTTCTGGGATCGTTAATGCTAATTCGAACAGATCCTAATTTTGAGTTCTTCAGAATATCCCGAACTGTAATTTTTACAACTACTGCTATTACTACGCTTTTTTTCCTGTTTGTTATAGGAGCAGGGTTGCGAGCTCAAAAAGCTAAACCGGTAAAAATCATGAGCATAACTATAGACGGGCCTATTAATCCTGCAGCTGCCGGTTTTATTGAACGAAGCTTAAAGAAAGCAGAAAAAGAGAATGCAGAATGTCTCCTGATCAATCTTAATACACCAGGGGGATTATTGAAGTCAACCCGTGTAATTGTTGGAAACATTTTAGATGCTCCTGTACCAGTGGTGGTTTATGTTGCACCAGCAGGTGCTCATGCCGGATCTGCTGGTGTTTTTATTACTATGGCAGCTCACATTGCTGCTATGTCTCCCGGTACCAATATTGGCGCTGCACATCCGGTATCTATGCAGGGTGGGGGTGATACTACAATGAATGAAAAAGCTACTAATGATGCAGTAGCTTTTATAAGAACTATTGCTGAAAAAAGAAATCGAAATGCTTCCTGGGCTGAAGAAGCAGTCCGGAAAAGTGTTTCCATAACAGGAAGTGAAGCTTTACAAAAACAAGTAATAGACCTGATGGCGGTTAACACAAAACAGCTACTTGAGCAGATTGACGGCAGATCAGTAGAAGTGCCTTCAGGTTCAACAACACTCAGAACAAAATCTGCAAAAATTGAAACTGAAGAAATGAGTTTTGTTGAAAAGCTTTTGAATATAATAAGCGATCCCAATATTGCATACATTTTACTGATGCTTGGCTTCTACGGTATCTTATTCGAACTATATAGTCCCGGAGCAATTTTCCCTGGTATAATCGGCGTAATCGGGCTAATTTTAGGTTTTTATGCACTTCATACTTTACCGGTGAATTATGCAGGACTAGCGCTTATAGTATTCGGTATAATTCTTTTTTTGCTGGAGATTAAAATCACCAGCTATGGAATGTTAACCATCGGTGGTATTATTTCAGTACTTCTGGGATCGTTAATGCTAATTCGAACAGATCCTAATTTTGAGTTCTTCAGAATATCCCGAACTGTAATTTTTACAACTACTGCTATTACTACGCTTTTTTTCCTGTTTGTTATAGGAGCAGGGTTGCGAGCTCAAAAAGCTAAACCGGTAACCGGATTAGAAGGATTTATTGGAGATACAGGGAAAGCATTGGAAACTCTTGATCCCGCAGGCACTGTTCGTGTACAAGGCGAAATTTGGCAAGCTGAATCACTTAGCGGTAAAATAGATGCCGGTGAAAGTATTCGTGTTATTTCTATGAAAAAATTTAAACTATTTGTTGAGCCATTAGTAACATCAAAATAAAATATATGGAGCAATTTCCTTTATTACTGATAATTATAGTTGTATTCCTTTTGATTATTCTTAGCAATGCCATTCGCATTCTTCGGGAGTATGAACGTGGTGTAGTTTTTCGGCTTGGACGTTTAACAGGTGTAAGAGGTCCTGGTTTGATTTTACTTATACCAATTATTGATAAAATGGTGAAAGTAAGCTTACGTACTGTAGTGTTGGATGTACCACCTCAGGATGTAATAACACAGGATAACGTTTCAATAAAAGTTAATGCAGTTGTTTACTTCCGTGTAATGGAACCTCAGAAAGCTATAGTACAGGTAGAGAATTTTCTTGCTGCAACTTCACAACTTTCACAAACAACATTAAGGAGTGTTTTAGGCCAATCTGAACTGGATGATATCTTATCACAAAGAGATAAAATCAACCAGCGCCTGCAACAAATTATTGATGCACATACGGAGCCGTGGGGAGTAAAAGTCTCTAATGTAGAAGTAAAGCAAATCGACCTGCCGCAAGAGATGCAAAGAGCTATGGCAAGACAAGCAGAAGCCGAAAGAGAACGGCGTTCAAAAGTTATTTCTGCGGAAGGTGAATTCCAGGCTTCACAAAGACTTGCTGACGCAGCAGAAATATTATCAAATCAGCCAAGTGCGTTAACACTACGTTACTTACAAACTTTGGTTGAAATCTCCTCGGATAATAATACCACAACAATATTTCCTGTGCCCATAGATCTATTAAAACCTTTCCTTAAAGAAAAAGAATAGGGTAGAAGAAAAGAATAAAATTCAATTATGACCTATCATCTTCAAGTGCAGGAAGAAGTAAAAACGTGGCAAAGAAAAATGAGCCGCAAGCCGACTGCATTAAATGCACTCTCCAAAAAAATACAGGTAAAGATCAATAGTTACATCCCGGAGAAAATTCATAAAGCGATAACCGCAGCTATCAAGCAAATGGTTCGGGGAGTACTGTTTGGATCAAGGTATACAGTTCCACAACCTTTTAGATTTAATTCGTTTCGTGAACTTGAAGAGAACGTTTTGAAAAGAATAAATTTTTACAAGAAAACTGCAGCTGCAGAAGGTGGAATTACTGGTGCAGGTGGTTTCTTATCTGCTTTAGCAGATTTCCCAATTCTGCTTAGCATTAAATTAAAACTGCTTTTTGATATTGCAACTCTTTATGGTTTTGATGTGAAAGATTATAAAGAAAGACTGTACATCCTGCACATTTTTCAATTGGCTTTCAGTAGTCAGCAACATAGAAGAAATATTTTTAAGGAGATAGTAGATTGGGAACAAAAGAAACAGTTACTGCCTGATGATATTCATAATTTTAACTGGAGAAATTTTCAGCAGGAATATCGTGACTATATAGATATAGCAAAACTTGCACAAATGATCCCCGGTATTGGTGCCGTTGTAGGCCTTGTAGTAAATTATAGATTGATAAATACGTTGGGAGTGACCGCAATGAACGCTTACAGAATGAGATTAATGGAAAGAGCGAATTCAAGAGCAATAACAACAAATTAATTTGTCAAAATACTACGTTAGCTGTTTTTTTATGCTACCCGTAAATTCATCCATTTCAGCTTTTAATAGCTTTTTTTCTTTTAAAAATTTTGTAGAGTAGTAGATACTTCCTCCATAGAACATATCTAAATAATTGCAAGTAGATTGAAATGGAACTTCAAAACCGATTGGCAAATCTTTTTCTGCACCAACAGCAAGTAAAAAGATGTATTTATCTTTTAATTGCCTGCCTAAAGATTTATGTACTGTAACAAGATCAGTAAATCTGTCAAAGAAAATTTTTAAATGCCCGCTCATTGAATACCAATAAACTGGTGTAGCAAATACAATTATCTTATGACATAAAACTGTATTTATAATTTCCAGGAAACTATCATCAGCAGTATAATTATTTTTATAGTTATAATGATCAATAGAATGATCCAGCAGATCTATAAAATCATACTCCACATCACTAAAAAGCAATTCAACAAACTTCTTTGTATCACTTTCTTTTCTTGCGCTGGCATAAACTATCAATGGTTGGGTTAACATTTGAACAAATCTTTATTCTTCAAAAGCTGCTTTAAATATCTAATAGTGTTCTATCACTTAAATACACAAAAAATACCAGACCTCAATTCAGATATATGGCACAATATTTTATCAATTTAGCTCGATTTAAAAAATTATTTAAACTATAATTAAAATAATGGAACTGACACCAACAATACTTGAAGGTTATACTGATATGGAAAAAGGAGCTTACCTGGCTGCTATAGCATCAATTGCTTCAGCTGACAGAACAGCTTCGGAAGAGGAACTTGAGTATTTGGATGCACTCAGTGATTCTGCAAAACTTTCAGAAGAACAAAAAAAATTAATAAGGCATGCAGCAACAGATATTTCAGGTGAAGATCTAAATCGCTGCCTTGATGTTCTAAAGGGAAGTAATCTTCGTTTTTCATTAATAAGTGACTTGATTGCTTTTGCTGAATCAGATCAGAATTACTCACCGGAAGAAAAACAGAATGTAGAAAAAATTGCTGCTTATCTGGGTATCAACCAACAGCAATTCTCATTATTAGATCAGTTTACAAAAAAAGCTGTTAAAGAAGTACCTGCGCATGCTGAGGAATTACAAAATGAAAAAACAACACCTCAGGGATTTTTAGGTGGATTAGGCTTTGGTGATAAAATGAAAAATGCAGGTATTGATTCAAGTGCCTTATTGAAGGGTGCTTTGGGAATAATGGGACCAATAATTTTAGCACAAATGTTCCGTGGTGGAAGAAGACGAGGCGGCATGCGTGGTGGTATGCATGGTGGTGGAATGTTAGCAGGCGGTGGGCTTGGTGGTGGGCTACTTGGAGGCTTAATGGGTGGCGGATTATTAGGCGGATTACTTGGCGGCGGTCGTGGATTTGGGAATGCCGGCGGATTGCTGGGAAGAGCATTATCCAAAAAGAATCGCAGTGGGTGGTAAAAAGTTTATTATGTAGAAACCCCACCAAAAATTGCCTTGCTTATGCGAGGCAATTTTATTAATAACGATTATAATTATACCGCTTGTTTAGCTGTTGATGGTATTGACAACAGCTTATGACTGTTATCACGGATAATCTTTTGTGCTTCCCTGTCAACCTTGATCATACCTATTTTATTGAAAAACAGAATAGCATAATAAATCGGATCGATCTCATTCCGCTTTACTCCAAAGTTTATGCTGGATGGAAATTTATGGTGATTATTGTGATATCCTTCGCCTAACATAAATACATCTATATAAAATAAATTAGTAGAAGTATTGGACATTAAAAAGTTCCTTGAACCATATTTATGAGCAAACCAATTAACTACAGTTCCGTGGAGAGGTCCCATTACCACATGTACGGGAATAAGCAGGTAAAACCATGCAGATGGGGCAACAGCGACATAAAATAATGCATATATTATTATCCAGATAATCCGCATATACCACGGATGCGCAACTTTATCAAACTCCCGCCAATCAGGTAAATTTTTTGTAAACTTCGGATCTACTTCTACTCTTTCATTATAAATATCTGCATAGCTTCTCTGCGTTTTATACATTAAATGAATTGCATTAGAAGCATTGGAAGGTGTATGCGGATCGTCCTCGGTATCAGTATAGGCATGATGTAGTCGGTGTAAAATACCATAAGTACGTGGACTCATGTACGATGATCCTTGTGTGATAAATGTAAACCAGTACCAGAATTTCTCCCATCCCTTACTCATGCTAAATGCACCATGAGCAGCATAACGATGAAGGAAAAATGTTTGAGCAAAAAGTGAAAGATACCAGTGAGCAATAACAAAGATGATAATAACAAGCATGAATTATTTTTTGACTAAAATCAGGGCAGTAACATTTAAATATCCATTATCAGCAAAAACAATTAATAATAAATAATTAACTGCTAATACCAGGTGTTTTCTGCGGATTGCAAAAGTATGCGAAAATCCGAAAGACGATTCAATTTCATGTTAATAATGAAGCATCCATTGATATTAACTCAGATCGTAATTTCAGAGTTATGGGTCCTGGTTTGCCGTTATTTATAACTGTGTCATCTACTTTCAATACTGGTAAAATGCGTTTCGTGGTATTTGAAATAAATACTTCCCGGGTATTTTTTACATCATTAACTGTTATATCTCTTTCTTCTACTAAAAAATTAGAGCTTGCAATCTCAAGAACCTTTCCTCTTGTTATACCATGTAAAATGTTATCTGCAGGAGTAAGTATCGTTTCATCCTTAGTAATGATAAAAATATTTGAACGCGGGCATTCAGTTACTATTCCTTTTTTATGGTATAGAACATCCTCAGCTCCTTGCTGTTTGATTACAGGCTGAAGCCAGATTGCCATTGCATAGTTTATTGTTTTTATATGCGGGAGTTCACGTTGGTAATCGTAAGTTATTAATCGAAGACCTCTTTCTACTTCTTCTTGTGAGCAAGATTTTAAAAGTTGCTGATATAAAATAAGATTTGGCTTCGAGATAGAATAGCCATCTGAAGAATAACCACCGGTCAGTGTTATTCGTATTCCGGATTCTGAAAAATTGTTTTTTTGAATTAGGCGATGAATAATTTCCGTCAATTCAATTCTTGAATATGGTACAGCTAATCGCATTTTATCAGCTGAATTATAAAAACGGTTCAGGTGATCACTAAGATAAATTGGCAGATTATCAATTACTCTGAAAAAATCAAAAACACCATAACCTCTTTGTATGGAAAGATCACTGATAAACAGAGTTGCATTCTCCGCAGAAACGAAATCATCATTAATGAATGCCCATCTTGTGCTCACTTTTTTATCCTGTTATATTGTTTCAAAATTGCAAGTACCCGATCAACAGGTAGAGCTTCAACGGTTTTGCCATTAGCAGACGTAGTCTTAGCTGCAAACAACGAATTAATTATTGCTTCCTCAGTAGCTTCAATGGCAGCCATAAAAAGCGGAGAAACTGCATCATTGTTTAACAACGAAACGGTTTGTTTTGAAGAGGTTGCCTCATGTGGAATTCTTAATGAGGGTTCTGTAGAAAATGCAATTACATAATCACCGCTGCCATTGTGTGCAATTCCGCCTGTTTTTGCTAATCCCATAAATGCTCTTTTTGCCAGCCGTTCAAGATTACGGCTGTCTAATGGAGCATCAGTTGCTACTATTATCATGCAGGACCCATCGGCCTTATTTAACTGATCGCTTAAATAATATTTATTTAATTCTTTACCTACCGGAGCTCCATCAATTTGCAATACACCACCAAAATTTGATTGCACTAAAACACCAACAGTATATCCCCCCAATTGCTCAGTTAATTTCCTGGAAGCAGTACCAATACCAGCTTTAAATCCAAAGGAAATTGTACCTGTGCCGGCACCTACATTACCTTCATCCACTTTTCCTGTGCTGCTATTTTTAATAGAATTTAGAACATGCTCTTTCTGTACATGCTTACCACGAATATCATTCAAAACCCACCCATCATTAGTTTCACCAACAATAGCATTTACAGAACGAACATTTTCATTTCCTTTTTGCTGAAGTGTATGATCAATAACTGCATTGATAGCAGTAGCTACACTTAATGTGTTTGTAAGAATTATTGGTGTTTCTATATTACCAAGCTCCTGAACCTGGGTTACTCCTGCCAGTTTACCAAAACCATTTCCCACATAAATTGCTGCCGGAACTTTTTGCTGAAAAATATTACCGTCATGAGGAATAACTGCTGTAACACCTGTTCGAACAGAATCTCCTTTAATTAAGGTTGTATGTCCCACTTTTACACCCTCTACATCAGTAATGGCATTATGTTTCCCGGGAGATAAAACACCAATAATGACCCCAAGATCTCTTGCTCTTTTATTTTGCCCATTTATAATGTTTGCCATCAATAATCCGACGCAGAAAAGAAGTAATCTACTCATTATGCTGTTTCTATTGAAATTACTACAGTAGAATAACAAAATAATTATACAGTAATAATAAAACCTCAGCTGATGCTGAGGCAATTCTTCACTTGATCAATTGCTATTTATTTCTCCTGTACTTTATTTCCATAGTTTTCATTTCCTTACCATCAGGGCCGTCTCCATACATTTCCATTACAGTATTGTTTTCATCCACCACACGAAAAGTTTCTCTAACATTAATTTCTTTACCTCTGCCAGGGTCCACCATTTTACCTGTAAGCGTGATTGTTTTTGTTGTAGAATCCCAGGGACCTTCCATTACCAAAACACCTGTTCCGAAATTATCAATCCATGTAGATATAAATGCTTTTTTAATATTATCGTAAGCAAGAAGGCTCATGCCATTTAATGGCATGCCCATAAAATCACCGGTGTTTTCTGAGATCTGGTAACGGTCACCGAAAACCATTCTGTTTTTTGCTGTTCCTGTGCTTTTTATTGGCGGTTCTCCCGGAGCCATCCACATTGTAATATCACCTGTCCATGTGCCATTCCATGATGCCATCATTTTATGCGGTTCACCAGGAGTCATATAAGCTTGCCAGTTCCGCATCATAGTGGCAGAATCAGGCATAGCATTGTTTGTAGATGTTGAACTAACGGAATTACTGTCGGAAGTGTTGTTGTTTTCTGCTGTGGTTGTATTGTTGCAGGAAATTAGAATGATTGCAGCACAGAGAGTAATGGTAATCTGTTTCATAACAAAAATTTTACTAATCTACTGCAGTCTGTAAACTTTGTCAACACTTTTTAAGCATATGCTTCTGTTGACTCGCAAACTTTCTTCCATCGCGAAGAAGTAGGACAAAAATTAAACAGTGGCCATTCACGAGTTCTGCTAACACATTCTACAAAGCATCTTCTTGTCAATGTACGGTCTGAGTACTGATGAGTGTGTAACAATCCAAACACATGTCCTACCTCATGGGCCAGTGTAGTTGTATTGTCAACATAAGTAGTTCTGTTTATTATT
>MWVY01000108.1_pt1 | contig 19878 bp, 22 predicted proteins | sample 1047251 | NCBI WGS metagenome assembly MWVY01 (sample SAMN06349983, study PRJNA376086) | soil metagenome | isolation source: MS7-5 sample Antarctic (ecotone) soil | place: Antarctica | collected 2015-01-13
AAGGTGTCCCGGCCCGCGCCCGGGCGCCGCAGCGGGCGCAAGCATGGGCCATGGGCATGGTCACACGCCAATCCGGCACGCTTTTCATGGGGTCTTGCCGCGAGGTTTTTGTCCCGCCCCGCCCCCCTCCCCATGCCGGGCAGCTTGCACCAGGGTCGGCTTGGGCTTCGCGCCGAGGCCATCCAGCACCGGGCCAAGCGGATCCTGCCCAAGCGCCGGCGGTGATATCGGCGCGGCCGAGGCACCAGCCGCCATAGCCGCGCCGGCCTGGACATTGCCGACGATCGCCTGTCCGCCCTGGTGCACCGTCACCCGTTCCACCCGGACCACCTGCGTCCCCCTGCCCCGCTTCCGGTCCAGCGCGTCCAGCATGTCGGTCATCCCACGCGCCAAGTTCGCGCCGTCCTTGCGTAGCCGGGCTGCCGTATCCGAGGGTTGGTCCGGGAGCATCGCCCGCCGGAAACACTCCATCGCACCCTGGTGCATCGCCACCGCCTGCGCCGCGAGCATGCCCTCGATCGCGTCCGTCGGCTTGAAGCTCCTCAGCGCGCCCAGCGTGATCTGCACCTGCCGGCTTTTCGCCTCTCGGTCTCCGCCGTTCGGCAGCCATGCCGTATTGATGACCGCGTTTAGCAGGCTGTTGGTGAACGCTGGCGACTTGGAGCCGGAGTAGTCGGAGAGCTGCCCGGTCGCCGGCACATCAACCACGGTGTTCGGTTTCGCTTTGGGCGGCATGGCGGTCATCGGGGTATCTCCATTGGTCGGCGGTCCGATCATGGTGTGGCCCGTCGCTCCAAGGCCGCCGCTACGGCTTCACCGTCGGCAACCTCGGATCGGAGTTGGCTCTCGGCACGTGCCCGGCGCTCCGGTGAAGCTGGTGGGTCCGCAATCGCGGTTGTCGCCACACGCCGCAGCGCTGCATCAATGCTCGCGCGCCCGGAGGCCAGCTCCGCATCGGTCATCCGGGTAATATCGCCATCACGCGGATTGACGCGTTCCAGCCATGCGACGCGGGTCGATGCTCGATTCCGGCCGTTTCAATAGCACGGCGCTGTACCTCGAGCACGGCGGCGGCGGCGGCCTCTTCGACCGCCAGCTCGCCGGCCCCGATGGCGGCGAGGGCTGCGACCAGGCCGCCGGGGTTGCGCATCGCCGGCAGGCCTATTTCGACGGGCCTGCCCTTCCTCGCCGGCCAGATGCGGGAGAGCAGGATCTCGGCCGCCCGGATGCCGCCACCGCGCGCAGCGTCGGCGACGGCCTGGAGGATGGGTGCGGCGTCGGCGGTGCCGATAACATCCAGCGCGATCAGAGCAGCATGGCGGGCGTCTACCGGGCGGCCAGCGGCATTGCCGGTCGTCTCACAGACGAAATCCATCGTGTCTTTGGGATCGCGGCAGCGCGAACACGGGGCAACCCAAGACATTCAAACGGCCTCCATCAGTCGGTTCATTACGTTACGAATTATGGCCCGTTTCGTCCGATATTTTTGTCCGCTAATCCTCGTTTGCGGACGGCACGGGCGCGTGAGGCACACTTTCGTTGCGATTTCATGGCTGGTCGTCTGCGGTGCTTCGCCGTCCACATCGGCTCGGATCCACCGGCCGTTACCGGCGGCTACGGCAGCGGCCGATCGGATCTCGGCGGCCTCGATCGCCATGCTCCGAACGGCGTCGCGGACGCCCATGACGTACCAGCGGCCAGCCATCGCCGGTACCACGCTGCCGCAGGCGCTACAGCGGCCTTCCTCGCCGTCGCGCGTCTGGACTAGCTGGAACTCATGGTACGGCAGCGGGCATGGGTTGAGGCTACGGGCTGTCATGGCTCGGCCCGCGCGTCGGCCTGCATCTCAGCAAGGTATTGCTGCAAATCGGGGCTGTCGGCCTCCGGTTCGTCAACGCCATCAATAGTCGATCGCAGCCGCACCATCAGGCGCGGGATGGCAGACGCGAAGCCGGAATACGTTCGAGCCGCAATATCGCTCATTGGCGTGTTTAAGGCTTTCATATCAGCCAAATGGATATGCAATTCCAGGAAGCATATCCGTTCGAGAATTACCTCTTTTTCGTAATTCAATTCATGGATGCCAATGTTTTTGAGGTATTGGAGGATTTCAGCGCGTTTCCGTTTAAGGAACCTCGCCTCCATGGTTCGGCCGTCCAGCTTCGTGAGACGGCGTGGGTTGGAAAACGGCCCGATTGTCGAATTCGATACTGGCATGAGGTGCGGCCTTTCTACACCCTATCTAGGTGGTACCTCATACCGCTTGCAACGTAATGTTGCAGAAACCGTGCTAGATTTCCAAACAGGCTCGTTCGGCATTTGGCGCGGCACGTCCAACCTCGACTTCACCCACGGGAGAGCAGGCTCACCTTCGCGGGGCTACCGCAGAAGTGCGGCCGCCCCCTCAAAGTGGCGGAAGTGGCTTAAGTCCAACCTCGACTTCACCCACGGCCCCGCTGGTGCCCCACCACCAGCCGCGCACCATCACGGCCATCACTGGATGGGCTGCACCAGCCAGCAACCAGGGGTTCTAGGTCCGGCCGGTGCCGTGTCGACTTTGTCACTTGCGCGCGTGTGAGGAGAGAGAGGTTGAATGGCAGGAAAGATAAGAAAGTAAGAGTTGTAACGCTTCTCTATCTCGCGCACGCATGTGACAAAGTCGACAAACCTCTAACCTATTGCGTTCTTTCGCTTTTCTGCGGCCTTCGCAATCATGGTTTTGGCATCCTCGCGCCGCAGTTTCTCGCGTTTTGCGCGTTCTGCAAACATTTTATGCACCCTAGGATTGATCATCCAAGATGACGGCGCCTTGAGGGGATGACCGGTGTCGCCCGACATGATCCACCCCACGGCTTCCAGGCTGGCCGTTACCTCCGTGAGTGCCTTTGTATCCTCCGGGCGCCTAAGTCCTTTATATGCCCGGATAATATCGCGGCGGGTGATATCGCTCATGCCCCTTGAGAGTATGAAGTCAGCAATCCATTTCGCGTGATTCGTTTGCTCTGAGCCGAACATGATGCTGTCGGCCAGCATCAGATGCGGCAGCAGCACCTCGCGGATGTAGGTTGTCGCCATGCGAAAATTGGCCTCGGTCGACAAAGTCGACAAATCCACCTCCTCGCCCCTCAATTGCGCGTCAGCGGCGTTTATGAGGTGGAAAATTAAACCCATGCGCGGAACCAGCCCGCGCCACTTGTCCAGGGCCGATTTCATGCGGTTGGACACGTCCGGCATCACGGCCATGGCTTCGGTGATATCGAGCATGGCTTCACGGAGTGCCTGGGCGCCGTCGCTGAGTTGGATGGGGACAACTTGGCCCAGGGTGTTACGCGGCGGGCGCATCGTGGCCAGCGCGGCGAACAGGGATTCATAGCGCGCGATGGCTGCCATGTTCGGCGCCCGGTCCACGCCGCGCGGCTGGCGGTTGGCGACGCAGTAGGAAAAGCGTTGCAGCAGCCCATCATCGGCGGAGGCGGAGGCCATGCGCTGGATTGGCTCCGGCTGGATGCCGCCTAGGATGCACGCGGACCAGTTCGGCACGTCGATGACGCCACGGCCCACGCGGTCGATGGAGTTCCTGCCGCCGTTATAGAGGCGGCAATAGGCTCCACGGTCGCCACCGCCGCTGCCGCCGGATTTGTAGCGGTCAAAGCTGCCGATCCACTCGGCCATTTCGTCCTGCCGGATGAGCACCTTGCCTGCGACGGCCTTTTGCGTGGCCTTTCCTCCGGCCCGTAGCACCTCGCTGAGTGCTTCAATGGTCGTGCCCTCAACCATGTACCTGTCGCGGATTGGCGCCTTTGGCTCCGCGCCAGGGTCGCTGCCAGAGGCTTTCCAAAACTTCGCGGCCGACTGGTAGGCCATGTCGGCGTCGATATGCCGGGTGAGTGCTGCCGTTTCCAGCCGGTCAATGGGCAATGTCACGGCGGCAATAACCGGCGATTTCATCACGGAAGGGTCGCCAATGATGGCACCCCAGATGCGAGGGTGTTCCTGCCATGATGTGTCGTGGCGCTTTGGCTGGATGGCCCAGGCGTCATCCATGACGCTTGCCAGCGCCACCAGGGCTGCCAGGGCCACGGCTGCCGGTTCCGCGCCCATCCGTTCCGCCGTGTCGAATACGAATGGCGCGAGTGCTTCCGGCAGGTGCTCCCGGCGAAGCTGCGGAACGCCGGCTACATCGGCGTCGCCGAGGAAATCGACCGGCTCGGGCCATTGAATATCAGCTTCGGCGGCATCGGGCACCGCGCGAGCCTTCATCCCGTCCACCAGGGCGGAGGTATCGGGTTGCTCGGGTTCTGGGGTCAGGAATGCCGGATCGGTCAGATCGGCGACCGACAGCTGCCGATCGGCGAGCAACGCGGCCAGGTGGTGTAGACGGTCGTTACCGTTCAGCTTGCAGCCGTTGTGCGAGCAATGAATGACAAAGCCGGATTTCCGCTCGGGCATCTGGGCCAGGCTAAGCAAGCTGGAGTTGACGATGAACGTCCCGGTGCCCTCAGCGCCTTGCGTGATGTGATGGCCGCTATTCGGACAGAGGATATGTTGTTTGACGCCGGTTACTCGCTGCGAAAAGATTTCCGGTGCCTTTGATTTCAGCGCGGTGGCGATCTCGAACCTTGAGGCATACTTCGCGGCCCACTGGGTCAGGTTCACCACCTCACCGGTATCGGGGTCTGTATAGGCCCGCGCCTCGCTGGGTGGCTTGCTGACCGCCACGGCGGAGCACGCCATGGCATTGCCCGCAGTACCATCGAACAGGCCACCAGCGGCCCCTGAGACAGGCGCCACGGCGGGCAGATCGAACAGCGGGCAATCCTCGCCGTCCAGTACCTCGATCTCATGCGGCGGCCCATCGGCGCGGCGCCGTGGCAGGAAGAACAGCCGCGATGGATCGCTGCACGACTTGTCGTGATGCAGGCGCAGGGTGCCCGCCAGGGTGGCGATGCGTTCGGCCCACGTCTCATTCGCGGCGGCCTGGCTGGCGTAGTCTGCGGCAACCCAAGGCTCGGCCAGGGGCAGCAGCACGCGGTATTTCGGGCATTGGCGATGCCGCACTATGATGTTGCGGGCGCCCTTTTCATCTTCGGTGCGCTCAACCTCAACCGCACCCTCGGCCACCCGTTGCAGGTATCCGGCCTTCGCCGCCATGTAGGCCCCGATGGGCGCGCCAGGATTCGCGGCAAGCCACTTGTCGGCGGGCGCCTCGGCAATTTCGGTCCGGTCGATCATGTGCGAGTGGGTGGAATGGATGATTGCCCGCCATCCCTTGGCGGTCACGGCGGCGCGGATTTCCTCGATGGTGTGCCCGCAGTCGGCATCAAGCACCGCCACGTCGATCCGCGCGGCCTTATCCATCCGGCGGGCAACACCAGTGAACACGGCGGGCACGTAGCACGGCCCATCCTTCGGTCCGGCCGGAGCATCGGCCAGCAGGTCGGCTAATTCGGGGAAGGTCAGGCTGCGCTTTTCGGGCCATTTACTCTGAGTTTTGGACTGCCCAAAGGTCAGGGTGAACAGGCTGGCGCGATTCTTGCCAGACGCATCGCCGCCGTGCGGGGTATCGTCACGGTCGCTGCTGAAATTGGTATCCATTGGAAAGGGTTAGCTCCGAAAATATCGCGAGCCGCGCCCCGTGCTGTTGAAGTCTGTTCAATGAGTGGGTATATTGAACAGGCACGGAAAACGGCCTCCGAAAGGGTTGTTTCGTGTGCGAAGAGAGAGAGAGAAATTTCTGCCGCCGTACCCCTGCCAGGGTGCGGCGGTTTTCTTTTGTGCGGCTCGCCTAGGCCGCGATGCCTTCCCGGTCGCGGCTTGCCGCTCATAGGCATCAAGCCCTGCCGCGATCAGCCTGGCGCCCAGGTTCGTCAGGCTGCGGCCTTCAGATCGCGCCACCCGTTCCAGCCTCTCGCGGTCGGCTGGCGGCAGCAGCACAGACACCATTTTGCGGTCGCCGTGGGGATGTAGCCTACGCATGTCTGAACTCCATCGGTTCTATATTTAGCATTTAGTAGTCCGCCCGCCGCAGCAGCAACGCCAATCTGCCGCCGCATCATAACGCTTGTGAGATGATTCGTGCCGCACGCTTGCATTTACTTAAAAATTATGCAGTCGGGCGCGGAATTTCATACTACGCTGGTTCTGCGACTGGTTCTGCTGGTCGCTATGATCCTATTCTTCTTTATGACCATCGGTGCCTATGCGAACGGCACCGTTCTGTGCGCTATCCTGGCCGGGGCGTGTGCCGATGCACGAAATAAACTTTTAACGATCTTGAAAGAAAGAGAAACAAATGGCCCGCTTTAAGAACTGGATCTCCGGAACCGGCCGCAATGACAATCTGCAAGCCTACGTTAACGACGGGACGCATGGTCGTGATTATGCCCGGCCCATCGTTACGGACCGCACTGACTATGTTGTTTTTGCCCACGGTGGCGACGATACGATTGCGAGCGGAGCCGGCAATGATACGATCTTCGCCGGCTCGGGTAATGACGTGCTGAACGGAGGCCCCGGTAACGATATCCTTTGGGGCGGCAGTGGAAATGATATCTTCAAGTTCGAACTCTTGTTCCCATCGCCTGGGTCTGGGGTTGTCTCTGGTGGAATGGGTTACGCCAACCGCGACAAGATTATGGATTTTAAGCGAGGCGAGGATCTCATCGATGTATCCGGCTGGGATAACGGGAACGCCGGCCGGGAGGTTTCCGCGACCTGGCGCGTGGAAGGCGGCAGCACGATTGTCCTGCTGGAAACGCCAGTGTTTGTAGAAACCCCAGGGGTGGATGATTATTATTACCGCTCTGAGATCGAGTTGATTGGCCAGCATGCTTTGACTGAATCTGATTTCATTTTCTAGCAACGAGGCGCCCCTGAAGGCACCGCCACGGGCTGCGGCCGAACTGGCCTTGGCGCGGTTCAAATCAGGGTAACACCCCAAACGAGAAATCCCTTTGCCTTCAAAGCTCTATCGATTTCCGGTGTTACCTGGAATTGGCACGTTTTGAACCACGCCCTGGCCTTGGAGTTGCCTCGCGGATTTCCCTAGCCGCCTTGGACACAGCCAACTCGCCACGCTCTACCCTGGCGATAACCTCGGGTGAAGCGGCTGCGAGCACGGTTCGGCTGTCTTGGACGGTTCTCGGGCTGACATTGAACATCGCCGCCGCGTCGGCTTTTGATGTCTCATTAGAGCCACTTGCAGAATCACGCGCCCGCGTGATTTTCTGTTCGACCGGGTCTGAATTTTGCGAGACGTCGTGCCCGATTTGCGGAACATTGGCGGCTTCAGCATACAGCCACCGCAAGAACGCCGAGGGCGCCAAGGATGTCTCTCGGAGAGACACTTTCCACATACTGGATTCGCGTTCAAGGAGGACTTCTACCCTGGCTTGACGAGGCCATGCACGGCCCGCTGACGCCCCGCCACCAGCAGTTGGTGACTGTGCTGGGCCTGATCCGGATCGAGGCGCTGCTGCCCTCCTGGCCCGGCCTCGTCGGGCGCCCGCCGGCCGAGCGGGCGGCTCTGGCCCGCGCCCTGGTCGCCAAGGCGGTGTTCAACTTCCCGACCACCAGCCTGCTGATCACCATGCTCGCCAGCGACAAGATGCTGCGGCAACTGTGCGGCTGGCAGCGCGTCAGCGAGGTGCCGAGCGAGGCCACCTTCTCGCGTGCCTTCGCCGAGTTCGCCGACAGCGCCTTGCCCTCGCGGCTGCACGAGGCGCTGATCAAGGAGACGCACGCTGATCGCCTGGTCGGCCACGTCTCGCGCGACAGCACCGCGATCGAGGCGCGCGAGAAGCCGACGAAACCACTACCGTCCGCGGCCCCGGCAGCGCCCCCGCGCAAGCGTGGTCGCCCCCGCAAGGATGAGATCCGTCCCCCCGAGCCGCCACGCCGGATCGAGCGCCAGCTTGGCATGAGCTTGCCGCAGATGCTGGCCGACCTGCCGCGGCACTGCGACGTCGGCACCAAACGCAACGCCAAGGGGCACTCCGAATCCTGGATCGGCTACAAGCTGCACATCGACAGCGCTGATGGCGACATCCCCATCAACTGCGTCCTCACCTCCGCTTCAGTGCATGACAGCCAAGTCGCCATCCCGCTGGCCACCATGACCGCGGCACGCGTCACCAACCTCTACGACCTGATGGACCGCGCCTAGGACGACGCGGTGATCCGCCAGCACAGTCGCGATCTCGGGCATGTGCCGATCATCGACGTCAACCCGCGCGCCACCGTCGGGCTGAAGCAGGAACTGGCGCAGGAGGCGAAGCGCCAGCGCCTGGTCGGACACCGCCTCGCCGAAGACGTCCGCTACGACGAACGCAGCACCGCCGAGCGGGTCAACGCCGCCATCAAGGACAACCATGGCGGGCGCAGCGTGCGGGTGCGCGGCGGCAGCAAAGTGATGTGCCACCTGATGTTCGGCGTGCTCGGCTTCACCGCGCTGCAGCTGATGCGCCTGGTCATCTGATATCGTTCTAGAAAAGCGAAGGAACGTGCCCCGTGCCGCCATCGCAGAGGCAAGGCCACCATCGGCTTGCCCGACGTGCACCTGAACCCCTCTGACGGCGCCAAACACCGAACACTTTCGGCACAATCACTCCAAAATCGCCCGTGACAGCCTCCCCCAAGCAAAGAACCCGCCATTCCCGCGCCGAAATTTTGCAAGAGGCTCCATAGTGTCCCAGTTTGGATTTCGCATCGGGTAGGAAGCGACGCATCCGACGCGCAAACCGTCAGCGCGTGACCAGTGCTTTCAGCGTGAGCAGGTCGCGCAACACCCACTCGGCGTCCGCCGAGAACTTGGCCTCGGACATCCCTGGCTGCCGGAACAAGGTGACCAGCACCTCGGCCCCGCCGCCGTTCGGGATGATCCTCATCGGGACGTACATTTCCAGGCCGACGTCGGTATCGACATGATGGTCCATGACCCCGAACGCGTTGCGGTCCGTGAACCTGATGCGGACCGGCCCCTCGGGACCCGCGGCGCTCCACCGGTCGCCCTCCCGCACGAGCGGCGATGCGCTGAGGCCGGAGGCCCATCTCGGGAAGTCCTCCGGCCGCCAAATGGCCTCGTACACGTCTTCCCAGTGCCGAGCGATGGTGATGCTGATCGTCCGAGCCTCAAGCATTCCGACCTCCAATCGCGGGCTACGACCGATGTTCAAATTGGGAAACCATTGGTATACGGTAGGCAGTGGCGTTCAGCTGAGGATAATGAACAATGCCCCTCGTCTAGCAGCCTGTCGGACTTAGAGTGAAAACGGGATCGACGCGCAAGATAATGCCAGACTATAGCGAAAAACTGCATTTTCCTTCTACAAAACGGCCACCAAAAGACCAAAAATTGCTAGAAAACGCTAAGTCCGACAGGCTGCTAGCCGTGGCCTTCCGGGCGCGGCAGGGACGCCAGGGACCGGTCGCCAAGCTGGCCTGTCTCGAGCCCAAACCTTGACTGCTGTCCGCCGAGGGCGCTCCCGGCAAATTCCGGGACACGGATAGGGACAATCGGGACAATCGGGACAAAAGTAGGGACACTACGCTGGCGATACGAATCCCTAGAGACCATGCCACCGTTTAACGCAGTGCCGGACAGAACCCGGGATATGAACCGCCATAAGCGCCTTGCTGTGCTAGGCTATACGGGTTAACGTGTATGCACGTATAGAATCACTCACGTATAGCAATCTGCATGAAAACACTCGCCATCATCAGCCAGAAAGGCGGCGTCGGGAAAACCACCCTCGCCACCGCCCTTGCCGTCGCCGCCGGGCGCGCCGGCAAGATCGCCGCCGTCTTCGACCTCGATCCACAGGCCTCCGCCGCGTTCTGGAAGGACACTAGGGCGGCTGACACCCCGGCCGTGGTGGCCATCCCACCTGCCCGGCTTCAGCATGTTTTGAAGGCTGCCGCTGACACCGGGTGCGACCTCGCCATCATCGACGCGCCGCCCTTCGCCAAGGACATCGCGTTCGAGGCGGCGCAGCACGCTGACTTCATCCTGATCCCGACCCGGCCGGCCGTGCTCGACGTGATGGCGATGACCAAGACGCTTGAGCTGGTTGCCCACTACAAACGACCGTCCGCCGTGGTGCTGACCTTCTGCCCGATCCAAGGGCGCGAGATCACCGACACCGAGGAAGCGGTAAAGCAGCTCGGCGCATCCATCGCGCCCGTGCGGATTCACAACCGCGTCGCCTACTCCCGCGCCCAGCAGACAGGCCTGACTGCCCAGGAGTTCGAGCCGGACGGCAAAGCCGCTGACGAAATCAAACAACTATACACCTATACATGTATGCACCTGTTCACAACAACAGCCGAGATCCGTCATGTCCGCCCCACGAAACTCGCTACAAGCCGTTCTTGAGCGTCAGGCGCGCCCTGCCCCGCCCCCTCCCCCGGCCGATGCCGCCGCGTCGCTGCCGGCTGCAACGGACCCTGATCAGCCTGCCGACACGGGCGGGAAGTTCTTCCGCCCGTCGCGCAACGGGCAAAAGCTGATCGCCGGCCACTTTGACCCGAAGGTGGCGAAGCAGCTGAAGCTGCTTGCGGCCGAGGAGGAGACGACGGTTCAGGCGCTTCTAGGAGAGGCGCTCGACCTGCTGTTCCTAAAGAAAGGCAAGGGAACAATCACAGGTGCATAACATCAAACGTGCATAGGTGCATACACATTGACCGCCCGCCGCTCCTTCGATCCGCAGTTTGACCTGTTCGTCCCGTTCATCGCGGACATGCCTCTGCGCGACCAGCGGGAGACGATGGAGCGGCCGTTCTTCAGCCTTGCCAAGCGCAAGCGGCTGAAGCCTATCGAGTACACAAGCCCCAATGGCGAAGTCTTCGTGAATGTCTTCCCCAATGCGGAATTCGGGATGGCGACCATCTGGGATGCAGACATCCTCATCTGGGCCGCATCGACCATTAACAATCTAAAGAAGCAGGGTACGAACGACCTGCCAAGGACACTTAATTTTCATCCCTACGACCTGCTGAAGACCATCTGCCGCGAGACCGGCGGGCGGCAATACCAGCTCTTGCGGGAATCGCTCGGCCGTCTTCAGGCGACGACCATCGTCACGAACATCCGCGTCAAGCGCGGCAAGAAGCACCGGCAGTTCAGCTGGATCGAATCCTGGACCGACCATCTGGACGAGACCGGCGAACAGAGCCGGGGCATGAGCCTGACCCTCTCCGACTGGTTCTATGAGGGGATCTTGATGGACGGGGGCCTGCTTGGCATCGACCCGGCCTATTTCTCGATCACCGGCGGGCGTGAACGCTGGCTCTACCGCGTCGCCCGCAAGCATGCCGGCGGGGCAGGGGAAGACGGCTTCGCCATCGGCCTGCGCACCCTGTTCGAGAAATCGGGCGCGGAAGGCGAGTACCGGCGCTTCAAGTTCGAGGTGCAGGCCATTGTCCGCCGCAACGACCTTCCCGGCTTCGACCTTGACCTTGAGCACGGGGCAGGAGAGCCGCGCTTGCGCATGGCGCGGCGCATAGAGGATGGGGCAGGGCAGGGGGCGCGGAAATCCGAGCCGAAGACCGCCAGGCCATCTGGACTGGCCCCCACAAAGCCCCTGAAGCCTGCCCTGCCGCTGTTCGCGCCGCAGCTCACGGACGCGACCATCGCCCGCGTCCGGGCCGACTTCCCCGGTTGGGACATCTACGCCCTCAAGGCCGATTTTGACGTCTGGATCGCCGACCGCGCCGACCGTGTGCCGGCCGATTATCAGGCTGCGTTCTACGGCTTCGTACGCCGCTTCCAGAGCCGTCAGCAGGGTTCGCCGCCCCGTTCCTGATGTGCCGAGTCCCCTTGGTTTTTCGGGCCTCTACGCCCCCCGAGGCCCCCTGAAGCGGCTTTTTCCATAGCCCGGCGGAGTCCAGGGCCGGCTTTCGGCACATCAGGAACGGACCTTCGGCACTTCAGGAACGCTGGCGTCGGCACATCAGGAACAGATCGTCGGCACATCAGGAACGCCCTGATCCGGCAAGCTGTTGATTCCACAAGCTGAAAGACCGGCAAAAATGCCCTTAACTCTTTAACTCAAGAATATAACCTCTTAACCCGCCAAGCATAGACGACGCCTGTGGATAACTGGCCTCTCCCCATAGCCGACACCGGCAGCATACCATCGTGCTCACTCCGTCAACCCCGCTCGCCATGCTCGCCCTTCGGGCTGCGCGTGGCTCCGCGCCGCTACGCGGCTGGCCTATGGGCGGGGGTTTGACTTCCGCTGCGCACGACGGTGCGGAGGAGGCGTCGGCTCCGGAGGGATGTCAGGCCTTCCGTCTCTCCAAAGGGATTGCATTGAGGGAAGGAAGAGGCTGCCGGCGTGATCCTCGCGGGTCGTGTAGCGCGTAGCTTTACGCGATGACTGCAGTTTGATAGGGCGGATTCAAGTTTTGTAGCGAACACCATCGATTTTCTGGAAGGTTTACGGTGGTGTCATGGCAGATCACAGACGGCGTCTGACGGTGGTTGACCGCACGATGATCGAGGTGCGGCAGCGCGATGGCTGGAGCATTCGGGCGATCGCGCGTGAGTTGGGCCGTTCCCCGGGCACGATCTCGGGTGAGATCAAGCGGCATGGTGGTGCCGCGGGCTACCTGGCGGAGGCGGCAGCGAAGCAGGCCGCGGCTGGCGGGCGATGGACCGTTCTTCGCCGAGATCGCTCGGCTGCTGGGCCTTGGCTGGTCGCCGGAACAGATCTCGGGTCGGCGCAAACGGATCGAGAATGGCATGGAGCAGCCTTCCGGCCTGCGGGTCTCGCATGAGGCGATCTACACCGCGCTCTATGCCCTGCCGCGCGGCGAACTGCGGCGGGAGTTGATCTCCTGTCTGCGCCAGGGCAAGCCGGCCCGCGGCCGCAAGCCGAAGGGCAGCGAGCGGCGCGGCAAGCTCTGCAACATGACCAACATCCGCGACCGGCCGGAGGAGGTCGCAGGCCGCCTGGTGCCGGGCCATTGGGAGGGCGACCTCATCCTCGGCGCCGGCGGGGCCAGCGCCGTCGGCACACTGGTGGAGCGCACCACCCGCCTGGTCGTGCTGGTGCACATGCCGACGCGCAAGGCCGATGTCGCCGCCTCGGCCTTCGCCGGCGCGCTGAACGCCATCCCGGCCCCGCTGCGCAAGACCCTGACCTACGACCAGGGCAAGGAAATGGCCGGCCACCAGGGCCTGGCAGCGGAGACCAGCATGCGCATCTTCTTCGCCGACCCGCATTCGCCCTGGCAGCGCGGCGCCAACGGTGTTTGTCAAAGGAGTTGTCCGGTGCCGGATCAGGCTGCGTCTCTGATTTTACGGTCGTTGGTGTCGCGCTCGGGGTTGAGGCAGACGTCGCCAACGGGCGACCAGTTGCGGATCTGGCGTGACCACCGTGTGGGATTGGCGGCCCGAGCTTCGATATAGAGGTGGGTGCGGCGATCGAGCAGGTCGCGCTCCTGCCCGGTGTGCCGGGCGTTGGGCGTGACGAATCGGATCGCGCTATGGCGGTGCTCGGTGTTGTACCAGCTGACGAAACTGCCGACCCAGCGTTGCGCGTCGGCCTTGCTGACGAACCCCGCCGTCGGCCAGTCCGGCCGGTACTTGCAGGTGCGGAACAGGGCTTCGGAGAAGGGGTTATCGTCGCTGACCCGCGGGCGGCTGTAGGAGGCGATGACGCCGAGGCGCTCAAGGGTCGCCTTCATGGTGGCGCCCTTCATCGGACTGCCATTGTCCGCGTGCAGCACGAGGGGGCGCGTGAGGCAGCCCTCGGCCCAGACCGCCTTGCACGCGAGATCGGCGGCATACTCGGCGCTTTCACGCTCGTGGACCTCCCAGCCGACGATCTTGCGGCTGAAGATGTCGAGGATCAGGTAGAGGTAGAAGAACACGCCCCGGATCGGGCCCGGCATCCAGGTGATGTCCCAGCTCCAGACCTCGCCGGGACCGCGGGCGCGGTGGCTGGTCGGCGATGGGCGGCGCGCCGGCGGCTTGGCGCGGCCCCGATGGTGCTGCTGCTTTTCGGCCCGCAGGATGCGGTAGAAGCTGGCCTCCGAGGCGATATAGCGGCCCTGGTCTGCGAGGCGGGGGACGATCTGGCTGGGCGGCAGGCTCTCGAACGCCTGGCTGTTGCAGGTGTCCAGCACGGCCTGGCGTTCCGCCTCCGACAGCTTGTTGCCCGGTGCCGGCCGAGGAGCCGTCGGGCGGCGATCCTGCGGTGCCCCGTCCATGGCTTGCCAGCGCCGACAGGTACGCTCGTCGATCCCAAGTTCAGCACAGACCGGGGCGCGACGCGCGCCCGCCGCCCTGGCCTGCTCGATCAGCGTGATGGCGTTCTGGCGATCTGGGGTGCTGATCATGCGTCCTCGCCGTCCCCCCAGATCGCCGCGGCGTTTTTTCGCAGCACCAGCAGCGCCGCCGCCTCGGCCAGTGCCTTCTCCTTGCGTGCCAGGTCCCGCTCGAGGGCCTTGATGCGCTTCTTTTCCTCCCTGGTCGCCTGGCCCAGCCGCTGGGTGCTGGCGCGCTCCCAATCGTTCGCCTGCTCGCAGGCAGCCCGCCAGGCCTGAATCTGCTCGGCATAGAGGCCACGCTGGCGGCAGTAGGTGGCGAGATCGGTCTCGTTCATGGCGGCGGTCTCAATGACCGCGGCGAACTTGTCGCGCGATGTCCAACCGTCCGGGCCGGCGGCGGCATCGGGTAGCAGCCGCCCCTTGCCGCGGGCGTCTCGGCGCCAGGCATGCAGCGTCGCCTCGGAAATCCCCTCGCCCTTGGCCAGCTGCCGCAAAGGTACCGCGTTCGGCGGTTCCAGCTTCTTCAGAACCGCCGAACGGCGTTCCATCGAGTAGGCCAAATCATCTCTCCGTCCCGCCCCTCTGAAAATGAGAGATCATCTCGAGGCGCCGGACAACTTCCCTGACAGAGGGGGGGAGCGAGCGGATCACGGCGAAGTCCTTGGCACCAGCCTCGGAGCGGAAGCCGCCGGAGATCTTCTGCCGCAGCTTCATCATCCGCCCGTCGCGCTCCACCAGATTGTTGGTGAAGGGCACCCGTGGGTCGGTAAGGAAGCGGAGCACGTCTGGCTTGCGGGTGCTGAGGCGTAGCAGCAGGTTGTGGCCAACCCGTCGCGCTGGACGACCACGGCGCTGGGCGGCGACTGCGGCGGAGACCAGCGCGGGTTGCGCCGCATGGAATGCCAGACCCTCGGCGAGGATCGCATCGTAACACCGCTCGATGCGGGCGATCAGGGACGGCTTGAGCGGCACGCCCCGGTCGCGCGCGAGGTTGGTGGCGTGGCAGGCGCGGCGCAGCAGGCGTTGCAGCCGACGTGCCCAGTCTTCCTTCTCGATCTCGACCAGCGCCTTGAGTTCGCGCAGGTGATGTGCGTTGCACAGAGCGTGCAGCACACCCGCCAGCGTATAGTAGGGCTTCCAATGGTCATGCACGACGATGCCGGTGACATTCGCCAGCAGGCTGCCGCGCTTCGGTGAGATGCGGTAGAAGGTGAGCAGGACGGTGGAAGCGATATGCAGCCACTGCGTTTTGCCGCCGATCCGGAAGCCGGTCTCGTCGAGGTGTTTGACTGGCGCCGCGGCCACGTGGTCGCGCACGGCATCGGCGAAGCCCTGACAGCGCTGGGCAGCCTCCTGGCTGATCCGGGCGATGGTCGCGGTGACCAGCGTCACCCCGAAGAGGTCCGCCATCGCCTCGGCCAGGCGCTTCTCGGGTAGTAGCTGGTAATGCAACAAGTAGAGCACAAAAGCGGCGACCCGCGTGCCGTACTGCACCGGCGCGGTAACCCCGGCCGGAAAATCCGCCCGCGTCTGCCCGCCGCAGGCCGGACATCGGCAGGCGTGCGCCCGGTGTTCGGTGACGATCAGCGGCCGCGGTTCGGGTAGGTCGAACACCTGGCGGGCGACGTGGTCGGTCGCCATCGCCGCGGTCAGCGCCGTGCCGCACCCCGTGCAGGCCTGCGGGTAGTGGTCGACGGTGGCGTCGGGAGTTTCGGTGCGACGCAGGGTCTTGCCCGGATGGCCGGGCTGCCCGCCGCTCGGCTTGCCGGAGGGCTGTCGCAGGTTGCCGACCCGCGGCGGCTTCTTCAGCCCGTCGCTGGACGGTGGCTTGCCGCTGTTGCCGCTGTTCAGCCCGACCTGGCGCTCCAGCTCGGCGATCCGCTCGCGCAACGCCGCCATCTCCGCCGCGTGCCGCGCCTCCAGCGCCAGCACCAACTCAATCAGGTCGTCTTTCGTGAGCTTGTTGAGGGCGGTGCGATCCATCGCATCCTTGAATCAACTGCCAAGCGCTGCGTCAAACGAAATCCAGGACGACATCTTCGCCACTCGCCCATCGGTCGTGCTTTGCCCTGTGTGGATCGGGACGCCACTCACCATCGTCTACCTGGGCAGTAACCAATAATGGTAACTGCCCAGGTACCCTAGCAAAACACGGCCTACAGGCGGTCTTGAGCCGGAAAAATGTCGTTGATGCCCGCAAAGCCGCCCACAGCCCGCCATACAGAAGGGTACCTGGGCACGCCAGAGGGGGTACCTGGGCAGTAACCAATAATGTACAAGGCAGGAATTGCGAGTAGCAACGATTTCGCAACTAATGCGATGGGGAAAAACAGTGGTGGTTAGCAAAACGACTGGACCGAAGAAAAGGCAGAGGATAGGAACGCTTACAGCCGCGTCTCGTTGAAGAGGCGCCACAAGGAGTAGCACCGATGTCCGGCCCTAGCAGCCTCAAAGAAATTTACGCCGACGAGATGAAGGATCTCTGGTCTGCCAATGACCAGATGACCCGCGCCGTGAAAATCATGGCAGGGAAGGCGCACGACCCCGAGCTTAAGAAAACACTCGAGACCTCGGTTACCGGCATCACGAAGCATCGGGATACGCTGAAGATGCTACTTAAGGAAGCTGGTGCCGAAGTTGAAAAAGAGCATTGCCAGGGCATGGAAGGCCTGGTGAAGGAGGCTTTGAAGCATACCGTCACGGAAGCGCCGGAAGATGGCGACCTAGTCGATGTGGAAATCATAGCACAGTATCAACGCATGTCTCACTACGGCATCGCCGGTTTTGGCACGGCAACGGCTTACGCCAATGCACTGAACATGAAGGAGCATGTAGCCAAGCTGAAAGCGATCGTTGCTGACATCTACAAGGCTGACGAATATGCCAGCCAGCTGGGCAAAAAAGCCGCCAAACTTGCTCCGAAAGAAGCGTAATCCAAGGCGGTACGGGAAAGCTTCCCGGTGCCCTCGCTCGATTTGAGCGGATTAGCGGCCTGGGCGAGGACGCCCAGGCCGCTACCGTCAATCAATTTCTATGTATCGATAAAAGCACTTTCGTTTGGAATTCAGAGGATTTTAGAACGTGTCTTTGTCTTGACCGTGGGCGCGACTGGGCGCTCGTCATCCGGATTAATTGGTGCGGCTGGAATACCGCCCTTTGGCTCGGGATTTGCAACATAGTCAAAGTCAGGCTCGGCGTTCCATGGGCCCCGCACATCTTCACCTTGCGACAGATTGAAAACAAGTTTCACGGTTTCGTCAGGCGGAATGTTACCAAACATTGGATCATCCAGCTTGCCCATGGCGGAGAGTGCCTTCATGAACATTTTTGCATGCGTGATTTCACGCGTGAGAAGATGCGTGAGCGTCTTTTTGGTGCCCTCGTCATCGCATGCCTTAATCAATGCTTCATAAGTCTGGCGTGCACCAGCTTCAGCAGAAATATTGGCGCGAAGGTCACGAACTACGTTACCGCCTTCTTGGATATACGCCGCCGTCCAACAGCTTCCCTGGCTATCAAGAAAGTGAGGACCGCCGCCTTTCAGCTTAAATATAGGAGCGTCATAAACGGCTGTCTGGTCAATTTTGCTGGTATGCTGCGCGATAAGTTTGCCGACCATCTCAAGATGGCTAAATTCTTCGATTGCAATGTCCTGAAGCATGTCTCGGATGCCGGCATTTTCGATATGGAAAGACTGCACCCAGTACTGAAGGGCGGCGGTAAGCTCGCCTGTGGCCCCGCCAAATTGTTCCAGCAAATATGTCCCAAAACGTGCATCTGGTTTACCGACATTAACCGGCTGGATCAGTTCTTTGCGATGAAGGAACATTACGAAGAATCCTATCGATAGGCGGTTGCTGATTGGCACGCCGGGCTGCATGGCAAGAACCTGGAATCGTGACTTTAGAGCGGTCGTGTGCAGGTACTGCCTGGGAGTATAACGCGGGCATGGAACATAGTTTCGTTGACGGACGCCTCTATCTCATCCGCACGCCGGAGGAACGTGAGCCGCTATTAAAGCGGCTGCGTAAAATCGAAGGACAGGTTCGTGGTCTCCAACAAATGATTGAAAATGATCGCTATTGTCTTGAAGAAGTTCAGCAGGCAAACGCGATAACGGCAGCCATCAGAGAAGTCGCTTTAATGGTGATGGCGCAGCATTTGAGTGCTGGTATTGAATTTGCCGTGGAAACCAAGGATGCTAATGCGGCACTGATTGACCTGATGACTGTGTTGCGAGCAGCTATGCGGCAGTAATTATATGTCGTTTTTGAAATTCGTCGGAGCGGTCAAGCTCCCTGGACCGCGGATCGCACCGTATGCATCTGATACACTATTACTAATTCTGTATCAGCGGCAGCGGCCACATGGCCCGCCTATCCCGCCCGGCAGGGGATAAACCGCCCCAAATTATGGTCTTACCGCCCCTGTCCTGTTACAAAATTCGTTACTGCCCAGGTACCCCTCTGGCGTGCCCAGGTACCCCTCAGCGTGGCGGTCTGTGAGCGGGTTTGCGGGCATCCGAAGCATTCTTTCGGCTCAAGAGCGCCCGTAGGCCGCGTTTTGCTGGGGTACCTGGGCAGTTACCAAAATTCATATGAACAGTCCCAACCAGCCCCAAACGGGCATGCGGCTCCATGACAGGGAGGGCCGTCGCCTCTATTTCACCGAGGATGAGCGCCGCGCCTTCCTGACCGCAGCCGCCAAGGCCCCGCGCGAGGTGCGTACCTTCTGCGGCGTGCTGCATGCGACCGGCTGCCGCATCTCCGAGGCCCTGGCGCTGACCGCGCAGCAGATCGATCTGTCAGGGCGCGTCGTCGTGTTCGAGAGCCTGAAGAAGCGCCGCAGCGGGGTTTATCGTGCCGTGCCGGTGCCGCCCGAGCTGCTTGACGCGCTCGACTTGGTGCACGGGCTCCGCGAGGCGCAGCGGCGTGGCCGGCGCGGGGACCGGCCCCAGCTCGCCCTCGCCATGGCTGAGTGCCGCCTCCGGCGCTGCGTGCTGCTGATCGCCAAGCTCGACCGCCTGGCCCGCGACGCCCATTTCCTACTGAGAGCATGCAAAACTGTGGGGTTTGGTTCGGCCCCGGTTGCATCCTGGCTCACGGGGAGAGGGGGCCGGTGCCGAAGGCGAGCATGAAAATCCTCGGCGATGGATCTTCACTGAGGGCAGGTCCCAGGTCTGTGCGGAAGGGCTAGGGCAGATTTCATTCTGTACAGAGATCAGCCCCCAGAGGTTTGCATGCTCTCCCCAGCCTCGGGCTTGGCATCAACCGCTGGTCAAGACCTCTCTGTTCGCAGCCGTCGCGCATTCTCCCGCATCTCACGCACCAACCCGCGGAAGTTCCGCATCTCGGCGCCTTACCCGCCATGCATCGTCCGGGCCCGCGCAAGCTGTGCCAGCCCCTCCGGCGTACGGGGGCCGGTACTCAGACCGCCATGCAGCCGGCATCGGCCGTTACTCATCGCCGGCGACCGGCAAGGTGTCCCGGCCCGCGCCCGGGCGCCGCAGCGGGCGCAAGCATGGGCCATGGGCATGGTCACACGCCAATCCGGCACGCTTTTCATGGGGTCTTGCCGCGAGGTTTTTGTCCCGCCCCGCCCCCC
>MWVY01000109.1_pt1 | contig 19862 bp, 21 predicted proteins | sample 1047251 | NCBI WGS metagenome assembly MWVY01 (sample SAMN06349983, study PRJNA376086) | soil metagenome | isolation source: MS7-5 sample Antarctic (ecotone) soil | place: Antarctica | collected 2015-01-13
CCACCTCAGAATCGACCTCGACTATCTCGTGGCGCACGACCACGCCTCTGTCGCTCACTTCCTCAAGCGTACCCATCGTGTCGCCCCCGTACATATCGGTTCCGATAATCACGGTCCGATCTATCCAGTCATCGGGTCTCGCCATAGTCGCCCTCCCTGGTCGCTCTCTCGCATCTGTGCATCTTACCCCTGCCGACCGGCTCCCGCGCCCGTCCTGGGGGCGTCAAGCGCGTTACAAGCTGCTACTCGGAGAGGTACTCTATCTCCTCCTGGGCGGCCCGCTCGAGGACGCGCCGGTGGGCGAGCCGCCACACATCCTCCCGGGTGTAGCCGGGCCCTAGAATCTTCCCGGGTATATCCTCCCCCTCGATGCGCCGACCCGCCCGGTAGTGGGCGGCACGGCTTGCCTTCAGGCGTGCAAGCTCGTCCAGCGTCTCCCGTAGGAGCACCTTCCGGCGGGCTGCTGCCTCTCCCTCTGGCGGCGGGGGAATACGTCCCTCGAGGTCCGTTATCCGCTTGTCTAGGCTTGCCATCGGCTGCCTCCCTGGTTCTGTTTTAGCGCCTCCTCGAGGCTCTCGAGGCGCTCGGTTATCTCCAGCTGCTCACGCGCCCTCAACTCGACGCTGACGGCCCGCAGATACGTGTTGAACAGCTGCCCGGCCACGGCCGCATCGGCCCGGTCCTGGCGGCCTTCGAGCACGGCGTCTGCGAGGTCTGAGAGCCGGCGCTTGATCTCCGCTAGCTCCACCTGCGGACGGCCCCGTCCACCACGCTTGCCGCCCTTTGACGCGCGCCGCCGGCGGGCCTCGGCCTGGTCGGGATCGTGGCCGATGCACCACTCGGAGTTACGCCTAGCTTGCGCCTTACACCGGCCGCCATCGGCACGAATACCACTACAAAGGCTCATAGCTTACCCCCCCTCCCCCCTATGCCGCCGCCCGACGACCGTCACGGGCTGTGCCAGGGAGGAAAGATGCCGGGAGCCTCTCAGGGGAAGGTCCCTTGCCGACCTTACGGTTACGGCACTCCCAGCACGAACTGCTAGCCTACGCTGCACCCTCTACGTCCCCTCCTACCACTGTGGCGGCGCCGAGGCCGGCAAGGTAGCGCAGCGTCCCCTCGAGGCTGCCACGGGCCGGCCCGCCCCCGAAGTTCTGCGTGGTGACGTTGCCCCATACCGTTACCGACTTTTGTGGTGCTCCCGTGTTCTCCGGTGCGGCAGCGGGTACGAGCCGCCGCAGGGCCCGGGCGTCGTCCTCGGCCTTGAAGTAGCGGAGGAGGTCCTCAAGCACCGTAGCCGCGCCCTCGGCCACTTTCTCGCCCTCGGCGGCCTGGGCCCCAGCGAGCAGGCGCGTCAGCTCCTCGCCGTGCTCTTGGATGTAGCGGGACCTCTCCGAGGCTGCGAGGGTCAGCCGGCGCTCTAAGACCTCTAGTTCACGCTGGGCGCTCTCGAGCTGCGAGCGGAGTTCGGGCTCTTTGGGCTTCGGCGCCCTGCGGCCACTGTTGAGGGCCAGCGCCTCGCGGTTGAGGTCGTCTTCCCTGGCTTGTGCCGCCTTGTTAGAGAGCGCCGCCGCCTTCGCCTGTGATGCGGCCTGCTCCTGCTGCAGGGCCCCTACCGCCTGCTCTAGCCGCTGTAGGTCGGGCACCTTCTCGATAATTGACTCGAACATGCTTTACCTCCAGGTCCTACGCTTGCCGCGCTGCAGGGTGCCCAGGACCTCTCTCAGTCCGGTAGGCCGCCCGGTAGCTTCCTCGGCGCCGGCCACGCGGGCTATCTCACGCTCCCGCAGCTCCTGGTGCTGGGCGTCGAGGAGCCGGCGCCGTGCTGCCGTCTCGGCCTCCGCCAACTCCTCGTCCGTCATCTCCTCTATGGGTTTGTCGGGGGCTTCAGGCTCCGGGGCTGAGGCCGCCTCCCGCGCCTTCTTGATCTGCTCTAGAAAGTTACCTGCCATTACGCTACTCCTTTCGTTAGTATTCTCTCGGCCTGCGTCTCGTGGTGCTCTATCAGCGCCTGCAGGGTTGCACGGTGGCGTTCGGCCTGGCCGCAGTGGAATGCGTGCCATTCGAGGCGCGCCATCTGTCGGCGCTTCTCCTCGTAGGCTCTCCCGCTCTCCCGCCACAGCTCGCTTTCCGCGTCGGGGTCTTTCTGGCGAGAGCGCTTCTCGATGAGCCGGTCCAGCTCCCTTTCCACGGCCTCGCCCGGCGCCGTCGAGCTTCCGAGATTTCGGTTTAGAGCCGCCCCGATTGGTTGGTTGTCTATCACCTACGACCTCCTACTACAAACAATAGTTTGCACTTGGATAGTATGCCCCTTTTGGGCCAAAGATTCATCCCTCCCGCTGTGGCTCGTGGCGGCCGGGGTAAATAGAGATTCACGCCGCCCCCTGCTCATCGTCGGCGCCGAGGATCTCGCGCGCCAAATCGAAGACCTGCTGTTCGCTCTCCAGTACCCCTGCCGCCGTCTCCCCTCTACCGGCCAGGCTCGCCGGCAGGGTCTTGACCGCTATCACAGCCAGTGCGTCCTGCACCTCGTCGAGGGCCGTCTGTACCCCGCGCTCCGCAAGCTCGGCACGAAACTGCCACGCCTGCGCCTGAAGACGGAACTCCCCCAGCTCGCAACACCGCCTGAAAAAGCGTCGCCACACGGGGTCGGCTGTGAGGAGGTCCGCCACCTCTCTTATCGCCGTCATTCACCCTCCTCCTCATCGGCTGCAAGGAGGTCCGCAAGGTCGTCTAAATTCTCCTCCGGGGCCGTAGGTGCAATAGGTGCAGCTTTATAAGCTGCTGCACCTATTGCACCTGCACTATCGGCGGGTGCATTTTGGTGCATTGCACTAGAATTGCACTTAGTTGCACCTACCACCTTGTATCGGCCTTTTTCCTGCATAACGGCGTTTTTTTGCATCAATACGCCCCGTGCATTGTAGAAAGAGCGCCGGCTAACCTCGAGCGTTTCAGCCGCCTTCTCCCATTCGGTGGCAGTTGCACCTATTTCTCCGAAGGTTTTCAGGGCGTCTAGGCACTTGCGCTCGGACGGAGTGAGCCCGTCGTCTCCCGCCGCCTCGAAGGTCCCCGCGCTTCTTTGGAACAGGATCCCGCCACGCCCGTCGCCGCCCACTGAGAAGGTGACGGCTTGTGGCAGCCAACCCTCCCGGTCCTTTTTGCGGGTAAGGGCAACACTCCCGACTTGCTCGCGGTCGAAGGCGCGTAGACGGGAGAGGGCCCACATCACGTCTACCTCGTCTTTCTTGCGTGTGCTGCCCCGCGCGTGGTTACCCTCGTGCGGTACGTGGTCTAGCATCAGGGTTGCGACATCGCGTTTCCGGGCCGGGTGTATAAAGAAGCTTGCGAATGTAGCCACGTCGTTTGCCGAGTTTTCATCCAGGCCGTTGCTGGCGAGGAAACCGATCCACGAGTCGAAACAGACTAGCGCGGGCTTAATCCGGTCTAGTTTTGCCTCGAACATCGCGCGGCCTTCCTCCGTGGCCGGTAGGCTCGTATGGGGGTAGAAGTGTAGGAGGTCGTCTATCCGGTCAGCCTTCGCCCCCATCGCTCGCAGGCGCTCCGCGACGGTCCGCAGCCCGTTCTCGAGGTCGTACAGGATTACCGGGGCACCGCGTGCGAGGACCTGGAGGATTAGCCAGAGCATCAGGAACGTCTTGCCGATACCCGGACCGCTGTAGATGGCGTGTGCTTTGCCCTCGAGGAGCACGTCGGGCACGAGCACGGCGGGTGGGTCTACTCCGTCTCGGATGGCCTTGGCGAGTAATACGCGGCCGTCGTCGCGCTCCTCCGGGGGCCTCCACTCCGGATGCTCGTCTACCAGTCTGCGCAGGTCCCCGGCTGTGCCGCCGGCGTCCGTCCAGTCAACGAGGTCCCCGCCGCCCTCAGGGACGCCGGGCAGCTCCACCACCTTTACACTAGTGGCCTTGCCGTAGCAGTCGCGGGCCACCTTCTCCGCGTACTCGCTGCCATCTTTATCATTGTGGGGTATCACCACAACGGGCCGCCCGCGGAGGTGCTCCGCATACTCCGCCCGCCAGCTCTTAACTCCTCCGGCGTTCGTTGTGGCGGTGTAGCCCAGCTCTGCCCCGGCCCCCGCGTCTTTCTCTCCCTCACACCACAAGACCGCATCCCCCCGGTCCGCTGCGAGGAGCTCGGGGAGCCGGTAGGGGACGCGGCGGACACCCTCCATCTTCCACTCCCACCCGCCGCGTCCGTTCGGACGCCTCTGCCTGAAGTCTTTGGGTTCTTCGAGGCGGACCGTCTGGTAGAGGAGTTCACCGCCCTCATCGTGGTAATCGTAGGTTTCGACTATCCGCCCGCGCGGGCCTTTGCGTTGCCCGCCGTTGCGCTCCGCTCCGCTGGCGAGTCCGTGCCGTGCACCGCACTTACAATCTCCGGTGAGCTTGTGCGGGTAAGCATCGCTCCCGGCGTTGCGCTCTAGGCCGCCGGCGTGCTCCTCGCGCGTGCAATGCGCCCACTCGCCATCGTCGGAGAGAAAGCCGTAACACCGGACGCCCTCCCCGCGTCGCTTCCGGTCGTGGCCGCCGCAGATCGGGCAGGGCCTTTCAGCGGTGAACCTTTGTTCGGGTCGGACCCCGGCCGTGCTACTCACGCGGCCTCCTCACACACGCCACCCGCCGGCAACGTCAGGATGTACAGTCCGCGGTAAAGGTGCTCGACGGTTGAGCCGGGGCAGGCCCTGTGCCAGCTCTGTAGGGTGTCCCAATCGTGGCGGCTGATTATCCGGAACATCACCATTGCCTCGATGCGCTCCGTGGGGTCGTGGTGTATCATCACGTCAGATCCTTCCTTGTGTTGGGGGTCTTTGGTTTGGCCGGGGGTGGTAGCCCGGCCTTCTCATTGTCTTCACGCTATATCGGCCTCAGCGTCAAGGGCCCGCTCTAACTCAAAGACGAGTGCGGCCTCTTCTTGATACCCGCGCTCAAGCCCGCCCTCCATAAGCGCGATTCCATGCTTGACAGCTACCTCAGGGATGGCGGCTCGAATCATGCTCCTCATTGAGAAACGCTCGGCGCGCGTCACGTTGTTGGGGAACTTACAGAAGGTGTTATATTCCCGGTTGACCTCCAGGGCGCGTGCCCGTCGTTCGGGGGCTCCTTCCGGGAATTGGTCGAACATCTCCTCGAACTCGCCCATCGGTAGGACTAGGTAACTATGACCGCACCGCTCCTCAAGCCACTTGGCCAACGAGGGCGGTGCTGCAGCTTTTGGGCCGCTCGTTTCTGGGTAAAAGTCCCCGACCTCAACGCCTAGTGCTTTGGCCAGCTTGCGTAGTGTTGATGGCCGTGGGTCTCGCCGCCCTGTCTCTATATCTGAGATAGTGTTCTGTGCGACCCCAGAGCGTTTGGACAGGTCTACCTGGCTCAATCCGTGTCGCAGTCTAATGTCCTTTAGCGCTTCCAAGCAGTCCTCCTCGCCTAATTTTTTATAAGGATACTATAGAGGGTTGCGCGTGTCTAGTAGAAGTGCTATATTACTTGGGTAAGGTACAGTAATGGCCCCGCGGAAGGTAGAAGCTCCCCGGGACCCCGGCCCAAGAGGAGGGACCCTCATGGACACCACCAGTGTACCGACCCCGGCCCCCGAAACACACCCGCATTGTTGCTGGCGCGGGCTTGTTTTCCTGAGCTACCTCGTCCTCGACGAAGATGGAGAAGAGTACGAGGAGACCGAAGCCATACCCTGCCGCCGCTGCGCGGAGCGAAGCTAGAGCGTAGAGAGTGCAGACCGGGCCGGGGTATCCTTCGGGGTGTCCCGGCCCCCGACTTTGAGGAGCGGGCTAGACATCACCAATAGTGAGCCGATAGTTCACTCATTTTGCCCGATTTCCAACAAGCGTTCCTGAAATGACGGTGTGCGAGGAGTCCCGGCCCTTTGTCGTAGATAGAAACATCTGTAACTTTTGTGTGGTATGGTGAGGGTGCGGGCGAAGGTCTTAGGTCGGTTGGGGGGGCGTCCCCCATCCAAGAGTGTCACTCTATCCTGCCCCTCGCTCGACATTTACGGGCCGGGGTATCCTAGCTTCGCTGGGGTGGCCCGGCCCCTGGCCTTCTCGAGGCTTGTGCTCCTCCTTTAGTCTTCGACTACCCCGAGGATCTCCTCAGCGTCCACTATCAAGTGTTCTTCGTCCTCAAGCTTGATCTCCACCCCCGCGTATTTGCGCAGGACCACCACATCCCCGGCGCCGACCTTTATCCCGTTCTCAAACGTACCGACCTCGATGACCTCCGCCGTCTGCGGTTTCTTCTTGGCCGTGTCGGGCAGCACTATCCCGCCTGCGTCCTGCTCTTCGCGCTCGACCATCTTGACCAGAGCGCGCTCGCCCAATGGCTTGAACTTCATATCCCGTTCTCCTTCGTAGGTTGGCTGACGCGCGTAAAGCTACGTGTAGGGCGTCGATTTATCAAGCGTGGCGCTCCCTTCGGCTCCTCAGCCGTGCGTGGGGTGCTCCGGGGGCTCGTCGAGATCCTCGCCGAGATCCTCGCCGAGATCTCCCGCCCGCTCCTCCGCCCTATCGCGCGCCATGCCTACCTGCCACTCTTCTACGCTTTCTTCGTCGTGTGGAACGTCCCTGAGTTCCCTGAGTTGCGCGCCGGCCTCGGTGTTCAGAACGGCCTCCATCGCTTCTTCGAGGGGCTCCCCACTCCGGTCCGCCCGGGCCTTCGCCTGGCGCATCAAGACCTCGTCTGCCATCTCCTCGACGCTTCGATCTTCGCTCACTGTGCTCTCCTCTTCCTTGCCGAAACCCTCCCCCAGGGTGAGTATAACCCTGCCCGGTTTCTCGGAGCCAAAACGGACCGTGGCTATGCTGGCCCTTGGAATGGGCGCTCGCGGCCTTCTTCCATGAACTCACCGTCGCGGCTGAAGTAGCCGAGGAGCGCCAGGTACCCATCCCCTAGATCGAGCTCGATCCGCGCAGAGTGTGGCGGGGCTATCCCCGACTTCTGGGAAAGGTGGACTACCCGTGCCTTGCGCCCCTCGAAGTCTATGCTCCCGCCGCGCTGTGCTGCATCCATTGCATCTTCGTATGTTATCCCGGTTGGTCTTATCTCTTCAGGCATAAGAGGAAGTCTACCTAGCTTCGCTGGGCCGGCCCGATACAGACTTTCACGGCCACGCGCTCTACTTCTTCACTCGGCGGGCTGTGAAGCTGCTGGAGGGATAGCAAGAGGAGCGCGCCGAGTTGCTGCTAGGGAAGGCTCCGAGGATAGTACGGGAGTCTCTCTACCCTGGGCGGCAAAAATATTCGGGCCAGTGAAGCCGCTCCTGTTAAGAGAGGCGATCGCCAGCCCGTGCGACAAAGCCTGGTCGTGCCATAACGCCAGTGCTTTGAGCTAGTTGTCTATCTTCCTGTACAACGTTCCTTACCTCCTACTAGAGGTACAACGGCTTGCCCAACCATTGTATCACGTATTACTATAAATGGAGCGCATACCCGGGAGGAGGCTTGGCCATGCAACGCCTTACGGAAGATCAGCGCGCCAGCGTCGAGAGGCTGGCCAGAGAGGCGGGGACCACCTGCGAAGGCTGCGGCTCCGCGCAGTTTCGCTGCGGAGAGGAGGCGCGCTGCACCCACGATCATGGGTTGACGGTCCACCTGTGGTGCCCCAACGACGTTCACCCTCGGGGAGCCTACCAATACTTCACGATCCCCCCTGGGGAGTTCATCGGCGCCTAGAGGCTAAGTCTTATTCACCCAAGTGCGTGGTTAAGGAATTCCCGGAAGGTCACATACGAGATCCTGCATAACCCGCTGTGCCCCGGCCCGGTAGGACTATATCCCCGCGTGCGCAATGCCTACTATGTATGTGTCAAGCAGTAGCGTGCATGAACTTGCACGCCGGTGAATACCCCTCGGCCCCGGCCCGATACGCTTAGGGCGGGAGCGTCTACTTACCGACCGCAAACATTTGTTTGTACCTCGCACATAATACTTTCGGGACAGCTTCTCTCACTCCACGCCCTACCTATCCCTATCGGGCCGGGGCAATCAGCTAAACCACCGTCTCCACCACGGAGGGCGCAGTCGCGAGCATTCAGGCATCTTGCTCCGGGTTATCCACAGGACGCATAAAGATGCGCTGTCGTGCGTAGTATTTATTTTTGATGCCTTTATATGGCTTGGGGCGTCGTATGCCGTGCCTTGAAACGAAGAGTATGGTCCCGCAGGCGTTGATGTAACCCCGGGACCCGGCCCACACACAAGGGGGAACGGTGTGGACACCACCAGAGTACCGCAACCCCACCGCGACAACCACCAGGCCCGAGAGGTCGCGAGCCGTGTCCCTGGTTACGTCCTTCGGGTCTTGCGGCCCCATCTACGAACCGAAGATCCGGCGCCACCAGGACCTCTGTACGCCCTCCTCAGCCTCTCCCGTAGCGGCGTGAAGCTCTGCCCTCTCCGGCTCCTCCTCGGCGGTCTGAGGCGATTCTTGCGGCTCTTTGAGGGCTTCCAGCTCCGCCTCAAGCGCTGCAGCCCGCTGCTCTGCCATCTGCCGACGGGCACGTTCGGCTCCGAGCTCCTCCCGAACCTCTCCCAACTCGCTCACAAATGGCCTTAACAAATCCTGTACAAACTCCATTGCTTGATGGCTCACAAGCTCTTGTGAAGCGCTTGATAGAGTGTTGGTATTCAAATTGGTAAGGAGGCTTTCACGCTCAATTAGGTATGTTGGCCCCCGTTCTGTCTGTACGATCTCGGCAGGATAAGAACCATTCTTGATACGGTTGCGTACGGTGTTTTTGTGAACGCCTAGTAGGGTAGCAGCCTCAGCTATTGTGAGCCTATCTCTGCCCCTACCAACGCTGTGAGCGTCTGTACGTTCCTCTCCCACCCCCACAAGGGTAGACCATCAGGACCAGGGACGAAAGCCCTTAGAGCTAAACCTAAGCTAGATATGCTTAAGCTTGGGTCAAAGTAGACGGTGCGTCGCACAGTGGTGAGATGCTAGGGTCGGAGGCGACGGTGCGTCATCCTACAAGGGGGAACACACGGGTTGGCGCACCGACAGCCTTAGAGCCCGGTCCGGAACGAATCTCCCCTCCAAAGAGACTCTACCGTTTATCACGGACCGGGCTTCGCAAGATTTACACCTCTACGTAGGCAAGCGCAGGCCCTTAGAAGCCATCCTCGCGGCTTCGTCGACGCTGTAGAAGTAGCCCCCTTGCATGGGGACTTACCCGCTACTCTTCCGGGTGGTACATCCAGTTGACCTTGGCCCAGGGGTAGAAGATGGACTGTAGCTGGACCTCGGACTCGGACTCGATCTCGACCACTTCGGACTCGATCTCGGACTCGATCTCGACCACCTCAGAATCGACCTCGACTATCTCGTGGCGCACGACCACGCCTCTGTCGCTCACTTCCTCAAGCGTACCCATCGTGTCGCCCCCGTACATATCGGTTCCGATAATCACGGTCCGATCTATCCAGTCATCGGGTCTCGCCATAGTCGCCCTCCCTGGTCGCTCTCTCGCATCTGTGCATCTTACCCCTGCCGACCGGCTCCCGCGCCCGTCCTGGGGGCGTCAAGCGCGTTACAAGCTGCTACTCGGAGAGGTACTCTATCTCCTCCTGGGCGGCCCGCTCGAGGACGCGCCGGTGGGCGAGCCGCCACACATCCTCCCGGGTGTAGCCGGGCCCTAGAATCTTCCCGGGTATATCCTCCCCCTCGATGCGCCGACCCGCCCGGTAGTGGGCGGCACGGCTTGCCTTCAGGCGTGCAAGCTCGTCCAGCGTCTCCCGTAGGAGCACCTTCCGGCGGGCTGCTGCCTCTCCCTCTGGCGGCGGGGGAATACGTCCCTCGAGGTCCGTTATCCGCTTGTCTAGGCTTGCCATCGGCTGCCTCCCTGGTTCTGTTTTAGCGCCTCCTCGAGGCTCTCGAGGCGCTCGGTTATCTCCAGCTGCTCACGCGCCCTCAACTCGACGCTGACGGCCCGCAGATACGTGTTGAACAGCTGCCCGGCCACGGCCGCATCGGCCCGGTCCTGGCGGCCTTCGAGCACGGCGTCTGCGAGGTCTGAGAGCCGGCGCTTGATCTCCGCTAGCTCCACCTGCGGACGGCCCCGTCCACCACGCTTGCCGCCCTTTGACGCGCGCCGCCGGCGGGCCTCGGCCTGGTCGGGATCGTGGCCGATGCACCACTCGGAGTTACGCCTAGCTTGCGCCTTACACCGGCCGCCATCGGCACGAATACCACTACAAAGGCTCATAGCTTACCCCCCCTCCCCCCTATGCCGCCGCCCGACGACCGTCACGGGCTGTGCCAGGGAGGAAAGATGCCGGGAGCCTCTCAGGGGAAGGTCCCTTGCCGACCTTACGGTTACGGCACTCCCAGCACGAACTGCTAGCCTACGCTGCACCCTCTACGTCCCCTCCTACCACTGTGGCGGCGCCGAGGCCGGCAAGGTAGCGCAGCGTCCCCTCGAGGCTGCCACGGGCCGGCCCGCCCCCGAAGTTCTGCGTGGTGACGTTGCCCCATACCGTTACCGACTTTTGTGGTGCTCCCGTGTTCTCCGGTGCGGCAGCGGGTACGAGCCGCCGCAGGGCCCGGGCGTCGTCCTCGGCCTTGAAGTAGCGGAGGAGGTCCTCAAGCACCGTAGCCGCGCCCTCGGCCACTTTCTCGCCCTCGGCGGCCTGGGCCCCAGCGAGCAGGCGCGTCAGCTCCTCGCCGTGCTCTTGGATGTAGCGGGACCTCTCCGAGGCTGCGAGGGTCAGCCGGCGCTCTAAGACCTCTAGTTCACGCTGGGCGCTCTCGAGCTGCGAGCGGAGTTCGGGCTCTTTGGGCTTCGGCGCCCTGCGGCCACTGTTGAGGGCCAGCGCCTCGCGGTTGAGGTCGTCTTCCCTGGCTTGTGCCGCCTTGTTAGAGAGCGCCGCCGCCTTCGCCTGTGATGCGGCCTGCTCCTGCTGCAGGGCCCCTACCGCCTGCTCTAGCCGCTGTAGGTCGGGCACCTTCTCGATAATTGACTCGAACATGCTTTACCTCCAGGTCCTACGCTTGCCGCGCTGCAGGGTGCCCAGGACCTCTCTCAGTCCGGTAGGCCGCCCGGTAGCTTCCTCGGCGCCGGCCACGCGGGCTATCTCACGCTCCCGCAGCTCCTGGTGCTGGGCGTCGAGGAGCCGGCGCCGTGCTGCCGTCTCGGCCTCCGCCAACTCCTCGTCCGTCATCTCCTCTATGGGTTTGTCGGGGGCTTCAGGCTCCGGGGCTGAGGCCGCCTCCCGCGCCTTCTTGATCTGCTCTAGAAAGTTACCTGCCATTACGCTACTCCTTTCGTTAGTATTCTCTCGGCCTGCGTCTCGTGGTGCTCTATCAGCGCCTGCAGGGTTGCACGGTGGCGTTCGGCCTGGCCGCAGTGGAATGCGTGCCATTCGAGGCGCGCCATCTGTCGGCGCTTCTCCTCGTAGGCTCTCCCGCTCTCCCGCCACAGCTCGCTTTCCGCGTCGGGGTCTTTCTGGCGAGAGCGCTTCTCGATGAGCCGGTCCAGCTCCCTTTCCACGGCCTCGCCCGGCGCCGTCGAGCTTCCGAGATTTCGGTTTAGAGCCGCCCCGATTGGTTGGTTGTCTATCACCTACGACCTCCTACTACAAACAATAGTTTGCACTTGGATAGTATGCCCCTTTTGGGCCAAAGATTCATCCCTCCCGCTGTGGCTCGTGGCGGCCGGGGTAAATAGAGATTCACGCCGCCCCCTGCTCATCGTCGGCGCCGAGGATCTCGCGCGCCAAATCGAAGACCTGCTGTTCGCTCTCCAGTACCCCTGCCGCCGTCTCCCCTCTACCGGCCAGGCTCGCCGGCAGGGTCTTGACCGCTATCACAGCCAGTGCGTCCTGCACCTCGTCGAGGGCCGTCTGTACCCCGCGCTCCGCAAGCTCGGCACGAAACTGCCACGCCTGCGCCTGAAGACGGAACTCCCCCAGCTCGCAACACCGCCTGAAAAAGCGTCGCCACACGGGGTCGGCTGTGAGGAGGTCCGCCACCTCTCTTATCGCCGTCATTCACCCTCCTCCTCATCGGCTGCAAGGAGGTCCGCAAGGTCGTCTAAATTCTCCTCCGGGGCCGTAGGTGCAATAGGTGCAGCTTTATAAGCTGCTGCACCTATTGCACCTGCACTATCGGCGGGTGCATTTTGGTGCATTGCACTAGAATTGCACTTAGTTGCACCTACCACCTTGTATCGGCCTTTTTCCTGCATAACGGCGTTTTTTTGCATCAATACGCCCCGTGCATTGTAGAAAGAGCGCCGGCTAACCTCGAGCGTTTCAGCCGCCTTCTCCCATTCGGTGGCAGTTGCACCTATTTCTCCGAAGGTTTTCAGGGCGTCTAGGCACTTGCGCTCGGACGGAGTGAGCCCGTCGTCTCCCGCCGCCTCGAAGGTCCCCGCGCTTCTTTGGAACAGGATCCCGCCACGCCCGTCGCCGCCCACTGAGAAGGTGACGGCTTGTGGCAGCCAACCCTCCCGGTCCTTTTTGCGGGTAAGGGCAACACTCCCGACTTGCTCGCGGTCGAAGGCGCGTAGACGGGAGAGGGCCCACATCACGTCTACCTCGTCTTTCTTGCGTGTGCTGCCCCGCGCGTGGTTACCCTCGTGCGGTACGTGGTCTAGCATCAGGGTTGCGACATCGCGTTTCCGGGCCGGGTGTATAAAGAAGCTTGCGAATGTAGCCACGTCGTTTGCCGAGTTTTCATCCAGGCCGTTGCTGGCGAGGAAACCGATCCACGAGTCGAAACAGACTAGCGCGGGCTTAATCCGGTCTAGTTTTGCCTCGAACATCGCGCGGCCTTCCTCCGTGGCCGGTAGGCTCGTATGGGGGTAGAAGTGTAGGAGGTCGTCTATCCGGTCAGCCTTCGCCCCCATCGCTCGCAGGCGCTCCGCGACGGTCCGCAGCCCGTTCTCGAGGTCGTACAGGATTACCGGGGCACCGCGTGCGAGGACCTGGAGGATTAGCCAGAGCATCAGGAACGTCTTGCCGATACCCGGACCGCTGTAGATGGCGTGTGCTTTGCCCTCGAGGAGCACGTCGGGCACGAGCACGGCGGGTGGGTCTACTCCGTCTCGGATGGCCTTGGCGAGTAATACGCGGCCGTCGTCGCGCTCCTCCGGGGGCCTCCACTCCGGATGCTCGTCTACCAGTCTGCGCAGGTCCCCGGCTGTGCCGCCGGCGTCCGTCCAGTCAACGAGGTCCCCGCCGCCCTCAGGGACGCCGGGCAGCTCCACCACCTTTACACTAGTGGCCTTGCCGTAGCAGTCGCGGGCCACCTTCTCCGCGTACTCGCTGCCATCTTTATCATTGTGGGGTATCACCACAACGGGCCGCCCGCGGAGGTGCTCCGCATACTCCGCCCGCCAGCTCTTAACTCCTCCGGCGTTCGTTGTGGCGGTGTAGCCCAGCTCTGCCCCGGCCCCCGCGTCTTTCTCTCCCTCACACCACAAGACCGCATCCCCCCGGTCCGCTGCGAGGAGCTCGGGGAGCCGGTAGGGGACGCGGCGGACACCCTCCATCTTCCACTCCCACCCGCCGCGTCCGTTCGGACGCCTCTGCCTGAAGTCTTTGGGTTCTTCGAGGCGGACCGTCTGGTAGAGGAGTTCACCGCCCTCATCGTGGTAATCGTAGGTTTCGACTATCCGCCCGCGCGGGCCTTTGCGTTGCCCGCCGTTGCGCTCCGCTCCGCTGGCGAGTCCGTGCCGTGCACCGCACTTACAATCTCCGGTGAGCTTGTGCGGGTAAGCATCGCTCCCGGCGTTGCGCTCTAGGCCGCCGGCGTGCTCCTCGCGCGTGCAATGCGCCCACTCGCCATCGTCGGAGAGAAAGCCGTAACACCGGACGCCCTCCCCGCGTCGCTTCCGGTCGTGGCCGCCGCAGATCGGGCAGGGCCTTTCAGCGGTGAACCTTTGTTCGGGTCGGACCCCGGCCGTGCTACTCACGCGGCCTCCTCACACACGCCACCCGCCGGCAACGTCAGGATGTACAGTCCGCGGTAAAGGTGCTCGACGGTTGAGCCGGGGCAGGCCCTGTGCCAGCTCTGTAGGGTGTCCCAATCGTGGCGGCTGATTATCCGGAACATCACCATTGCCTCGATGCGCTCCGTGGGGTCGTGGTGTATCATCACGTCAGATCCTTCCTTGTGTTGGGGGTCTTTGGTTTGGCCGGGGGTGGTAGCCCGGCCTTCTCATTGTCTTCACGCTATATCGGCCTCAGCGTCAAGGGCCCGCTCTAACTCAAAGACGAGTGCGGCCTCTTCTTGATACCCGCGCTCAAGCCCGCCCTCCATAAGCGCGATTCCATGCTTGACAGCTACCTCAGGGATGGCGGCTCGAATCATGCTCCTCATTGAGAAACGCTCGGCGCGCGTCACGTTGTTGGGGAACTTACAGAAGGTGTTATATTCCCGGTTGACCTCCAGGGCGCGTGCCCGTCGTTCGGGGGCTCCTTCCGGGAATTGGTCGAACATCTCCTCGAACTCGCCCATCGGTAGGACTAGGTAACTATGACCGCACCGCTCCTCAAGCCACTTGGCCAACGAGGGCGGTGCTGCAGCTTTTGGGCCGCTCGTTTCTGGGTAAAAGTCCCCGACCTCAACGCCTAGTGCTTTGGCCAGCTTGCGTAGTGTTGATGGCCGTGGGTCTCGCCGCCCTGTCTCTATATCTGAGATAGTGTTCTGTGCGACCCCAGAGCGTTTGGACAGGTCTACCTGGCTCAATCCGTGTCGCAGTCTAATGTCCTTTAGCGCTTCCAAGCAGTCCTCCTCGCCTAATTTTTTATAAGGATACTATAGAGGGTTGCGCGTGTCTAGTAGAAGTGCTATATTACTTGGGTAAGGTACAGTAATGGCCCCGCGGAAGGTAGAAGCTCCCCGGGACCCCGGCCCAAGAGGAGGGACCCTCATGGACACCACCAGTGTACCGACCCCGGCCCCCGAAACACACCCGCATTGTTGCTGGCGCGGGCTTGTTTTCCTGAGCTACCTCGTCCTCGACGAAGATGGAGAAGAGTACGAGGAGACCGAAGCCATACCCTGCCGCCGCTGCGCGGAGCGAAGCTAGAGCGTAGAGAGTGCAGACCGGGCCGGGGTATCCTTCGGGGTGTCCCGGCCCCCGACTTTGAGGAGCGGGCTAGACATCACCAATAGTGAGCCGATAGTTCACTCATTTTGCCCGATTTCCAACAAGCGTTCCTGAAATGACGGTGTGCGAGGAGTCCCGGCCCTTTGTCGTAGATAGAAACATCTGTAACTTTTGTGTGGTATGGTGAGGGTGCGGGCGAAGGTCTTAGGTCGGTTGGGGGGGCGTCCCCCATCCAAGAGTGTCACTCTATCCTGCCCCTCGCTCGACATTTACGGGCCGGGGTATCCTAGCTTCGCTGGGGTGGCCCGGCCCCTGGCCTTCTCGAGGCTTGTGCTCCTCCTTTAGTCTTCGACTACCCCGAGGATCTCCTCAGCGTCCACTATCAAGTGTTCTTCGTCCTCAAGCTTGATCTCCACCCCCGCGTATTTGCGCAGGACCACCACATCCCCGGCGCCGACCTTTATCCCGTTCTCAAACGTACCGACCTCGATGACCTCCGCCGTCTGCGGTTTCTTCTTGGCCGTGTCGGGCAGCACTATCCCGCCTGCGTCCTGCTCTTCGCGCTCGACCATCTTGACCAGAGCGCGCTCGCCCAATGGCTTGAACTTCATATCCCGTTCTCCTTCGTAGGTTGGCTGACGCGCGTAAAGCTACGTGTAGGGCGTCGATTTATCAAGCGTGGCGCTCCCTTCGGCTCCTCAGCCGTGCGTGGGGTGCTCCGGGGGCTCGTCGAGATCCTCGCCGAGATCCTCGCCGAGATCTCCCGCCCGCTCCTCCGCCCTATCGCGCGCCATGCCTACCTGCCACTCTTCTACGCTTTCTTCGTCGTGTGGAACGTCCCTGAGTTCCCTGAGTTGCGCGCCGGCCTCGGTGTTCAGAACGGCCTCCATCGCTTCTTCGAGGGGCTCCCCACTCCGGTCCGCCCGGGCCTTCGCCTGGCGCATCAAGACCTCGTCTGCCATCTCCTCGACGCTTCGATCTTCGCTCACTGTGCTCTCCTCTTCCTTGCCGAAACCCTCCCCCAGGGTGAGTATAACCCTGCCCGGTTTCTCGGAGCCAAAACGGACCGTGGCTATGCTGGCCCTTGGAATGGGCGCTCGCGGCCTTCTTCCATGAACTCACCGTCGCGGCTGAAGTAGCCGAGGAGCGCCAGGTACCCATCCCCTAGATCGAGCTCGATCCGCGCAGAGTGTGGCGGGGCTATCCCCGACTTCTGGGAAAGGTGGACTACCCGTGCCTTGCGCCCCTCGAAGTCTATGCTCCCGCCGCGCTGTGCTGCATCCATTGCATCTTCGTATGTTATCCCGGTTGGTCTTATCTCTTCAGGCATAAGAGGAAGTCTACCTAGCTTCGCTGGGCCGGCCCGATACAGACTTTCACGGCCACGCGCTCTACTTCTTCACTCGGCGGGCTGTGAAGCTGCTGGAGGGATAGCAAGAGGAGCGCGCCGAGTTGCTGCTAGGGAAGGCTCCGAGGATAGTACGGGAGTCTCTCTACCCTGGGCGGCAAAAATATTCGGGCCAGTGAAGCCGCTCCTGTTAAGAGAGGCGATCGCCAGCCCGTGCGACAAAGCCTGGTCGTGCCATAACGCCAGTGCTTTGAGCTAGTTGTCTATCTTCCTGTACAACGTTCCTTACCTCCTACTAGAGGTACAACGGCTTGCCCAACCATTGTATCACGTATTACTATAAATGGAGCGCATACCCGGGAGGAGGCTTGGCCATGCAACGCCTTACGGAAGATCAGCGCGCCAGCGTCGAGAGGCTGGCCAGAGAGGCGGGGACCACCTGCGAAGGCTGCGGCTCCGCGCAGTTTCGCTGCGGAGAGGAGGCGCGCTGCACCCACGATCATGGGTTGACGGTCCACCTGTGGTGCCCCAACGACGTTCACCCTCGGGGAGCCTACCAATACTTCACGATCCCCCCTGGGGAGTTCATCGGCGCCTAGAGGCTAAGTCTTATTCACCCAAGTGCGTGGTTAAGGAATTCTACGAAGTTCCAGACGCTCTAGGGGGTGGGACTAGAACTCGTCTAAGGCATCCTCCCATCCCGCTCTGGGCTTCTTGAACGGCTTAGGGGCCCACGACGGCGGCGCAAGAGGCGGAGGCGACGTCGGATCTATGGGCACACGTGGGCTCCTAGGGGCCGCATTCCTCCTCCTTAGCACGTAGCAGCCATCCACCAACTCCCCGAGGAAGGTGCCGTCGCGCCTCCAGACCTCGCCTTCGTCCACCCACCCCAGGTAGTAGCTCCTCGAGTCGAACAGGCGCCACCGGTGGATGAATCCGAAGTGCTCCCCGTTCCAGCGAAAGATCGGATCCACCGCACAACCTTTCTAACGTCCTGTGGCCTACACTGCTCTGGCGAACATCCTACGCTAGCTATGCTAGTGCCCGGAAAGTAGTTGCTGCGAACTTCGCGTTTACGGAGTTCCAAGAAGTTCGCTTGACCCGAACCCACCCACGAGAGAGACGTTCGCAGAAAAAGTTCTCTTGTCTAGCCCTTTTGGGGGAGGCGCCCTTCCCGCTTAGGGTGTAGGGTATGTGTCGCGCACCAGGAGCGGGGGTCTGACATCATTACCTTCTCCTCCCTCTAGAGAAAGGTAGTGCAGATGAGAAGATCCGTCCTACTGCTGGCGGCCCTCGCCACGGCGGTGCTCCTCGCAAGCGGGGTGGCGCTCGCCGATAGCCCGAGCGGCAACAGTTCCGCTAAGGGCAACCCAGGCAAGAACAAGGATTTCTCGGGCCTGGTCGACATCGGCGGGGGGCGCAAGATGTATATGGAGTGCCGCGGCAAGGGCTCTCCTACGGTGGTGTTCGTCTCGGGGGGCGGGGACCGCGCCGAAACGTGGAGCAAGACGCTAGACCCATCCCAGCAGGCTGTTCTGCCCGCGATCGCCGAAACCAACCGGGTATGCGCCTACGACCGTCCCGGAACCTACCGGGACGGTGAAGAGGACTTCTTGCCGAGCCGCAGCGACCCGGTACCCCAGCCGACCACGCTCCAAGACGGCGTCGCCGATCTTCATGCCCTTTTGGGCGCCTCCGGAGAACGCGGTCCCTACGTCCTGGTCGGTCATTCGATCGGAGGCGCGATCGCCAGACACTACGCGAGCGAATACCCCCAAGATGTGTCGGGACTCGTCCTCGTCGATTACACCCCCTACGAGATGCGCTACTGGCTGACCGATGAGGAGTGGCACCTCTGGCTCACCACCTCGCTCAGCGGTAATCCATCGAAAGAGTCTCTCGCCTTATACCCGGACATCGAGAGGTACGCCCATCGGCAAAACTTCCGACAGGTCCGACAGGTATCGGCCGCTGCTCCTCTGAAGCCGATGCCCCTTATAGTGCTCTCCGCAGACCAACCGTTCGACTTTACGCCTTTAGTCGAATCCGGAGAGGTGCCGGCCGACATAGCGGAGCGGTTCGCAAAAGACCTCTTCCGAGCGGCACTTAAGGCCAGGGCCGATCTCGTGAGTCAGGTGCCTGGCGCTAGGCACATCACGAATACGAACAGCGGCCATTACATACATCAAGAGCGTCCTAAGCTTGTGATCGACTCGATCCGTGAGGTCGTGGAAGCAGCGCGCAAGAAGTCGTGCGCTCTCGGGGTCAAGAACCACGGTCAGTGCATCAAGGCCTTAAAGCACGCACAAGGCGATAGATAGTATGACTAGGCGCTACTTAGAGCCGGGGCTCGTAGCAGTTCCGGCCCTTCCTAATACCCTTATTCACCCAACCTCGTAGAAGGGGAATTCTGCGAACTTCGCCTTATCGGGTTTCTCGGAAGTTGCGTCAGTCCTTGTAATCAATCATACTTGGTTCGTTGTACAACTCTTTAGGCGGGGTGATCAACCCCGCCCTCTTTAGAGGAGGTAGCGTTTATGAGACGCACCCTACTTTTGTTAACCACGATGGTGGTAGCCCTATTGCTGGCAAGCGGGGTGGCTCTGGCGGTCAACAAGGTCGGCACCAATGGTCCTGACACTTTGAGGGGGACTAATGGGGACGATAACCTCCTAGGCAGGGGCGGCAACGACAAGCTCTTCTCCCTCAATGGCCGCGACAATCTGCTGGGCGGGCCGGGCAAGGATTGCCTACTCTGTCGCGCTACTCGACAATTCCGCTTCTTCGAGGGCGACAAGAACCTTCTCGGAGGTCCCGGCAACGATCTCGTTTGGGCCGGCAAGGGTTCTGAAAACGTGGCGGGTGGGGAAGGCAACGACCTTCTGATTGACGACGGCGTGAGCGAGTTCTCGCAAGACAGATTCTTCGGAGGGCCAGGCGACGACGCAATAGACGTCATGCACTACCGTTCGGCTCAGGACCGAGTCGTATGCGGTAGTGGCTTCGACCGGGTGGCCGCCAACAGCAATGATGTAGTGGCATCCGACTGCGAGAAGGTCGTTGTCTTTAAGGGAGGGACGCGGTCAGAGTTCTTCGACGTAATTGACTCATTTTATGAGTCCATCCCGCAGAACTTCTACGAAGGCCTGCCTGCGTGCGGCGTCTAGTACATTGAAGGCTAGGAGCTAACCCTCTTCTACCGCCGCTGAAAGGGACGAGGAGAGTGTGGTAAGGGGCGAGTCCTACGGGGCTGCGTCCCTTTCTTTTGCCCTTATTCACCGAAGTGCGTGGAATAGGTATTCCCGGAAGGTCACATACGAGATCCTGCATAACCCGCTGTGCCCCGGCCCGGTAGGACTATATCCCCGCGTGCGCAATGCCTACTATGTATGTGTCAAGCAGTAGCGTGCATGAACTTGCACGC
>MWVY01000110.1_pt1 | contig 19672 bp, 16 predicted proteins | sample 1047251 | NCBI WGS metagenome assembly MWVY01 (sample SAMN06349983, study PRJNA376086) | soil metagenome | isolation source: MS7-5 sample Antarctic (ecotone) soil | place: Antarctica | collected 2015-01-13
CATTATCAAAGACGCGGGCGCGAAAGTCTTTTTTCTCCAAAACAAAGAATGTTTTGAACGCATCAGGGAAGTTTTGCCCGAATGTTCGTCGCTCGAAAAACTCGTTTTTTTTGATTTCACCGAAACGGACACGGAAAATGCGATGTCGCTTGCAGAATTAGAAAATCAAGGCAAACAGTTAAAAGCTGAAAAGCCGGATTTGATAAAGGAATTGGCAAACGCGATTGAGCCGAATGATGTCGCAACATTGATTTATACATCGGGAACGACGGGCGAACCGAAAGGCGTGATGTTGACGCACGCAAATATTGTTTCCAACGCTTTGGACGCGGGTGCGGAATTTAATTTTTCGCACAAAGACAAACCGCTTTCCGTTTTGCCGCTTTCGCACATTTTTGAGCGCGGTGGAATGTATCTTTATATTTTAAACGGAATGGCGGTTTATTACGCCGAATCAATTGACAAAGCGGCGGAAAATCTGCGTGAGGTCGCGCCGACAATTTTTGTCGGTGTGCCGCGAATTTTCGAGAAAGTCTACGCCAAAGCGAAAGTCAAAGCCGCGCAGAAAAGCCGCATCAAAGAAATGATTTTTGATTGGGCGATTAAGGTCGGCAAAAAATACGCTTACCGCATTGAGAAAAAACAACCGATTCCGCGCCTTTTAGCCATCAAACACAGCATCGCTGACCGAATTGTTTTCTCAAAACTGCGCGAATTTTTCGGCGGCAAACTGCGTTTCTGCATTACGGGCGGCGCGGCTTTATCCGATGATATTTTTTTAATTTTCAACGGCGCGGGCATTTCAATTATGCAAGGCTACGGTTTAACCGAAACTTCGCCCGTCATTTCTTCAAACAATCAGTTAAATCATCGGCTGGGAACGGTTGGAAAAACGATTCGGAATGTCGAAGTTCGCCTCGCGGAAGACGGCGAAATCGAAGTTTCTGGTCCGAATGTAATGCTCGGCTATTACAACAAACCGGAAGCGACACAAAGAGCATTTACCGAAGACGGTTGGTTTAAAACCGGCGACATCGGCTCGCTTGACGCAGACAGTTTTCTGCGAATTACCGAGCGCAAAAAGGAACTTTTCAAAACTTCGGGTGGAAAATACATCGCGCCGTCGCCGATTGAGCAGATGATTGTGGCTTCGCGTTTCGTCAGCCAAGTTGTTCTCGTCGGCAGCGAAAGAAAATTTCCTGCCGCGCTCGTTGTGCCGAATTTTGAACAACTCGAAAGTTACATTAAACATAAAAATCTTGACATTGAAACTCGCGCCGAATTTTGCCAGAATCCGCGCATTATCAATTTGATTGAAAGACAAATTGCCGAACTTACCGCAAATCTTTCCCAATATGAAAAAGTAAAACGCATTGCGCTTCTCGAAAACGAATTAACCGTCGAAGGCGGCGAACTCACGCCGACGCTGAAGGTCAAACGCCGCGTCGTCAGTGAAAAATACAGCGAAATTATCGAAAAAATCTACGCCGACGCGGAAATGGAAAATCGTAAATAAGCCAAACCTGTTGTAAAATACAATTGTTCTTAAATTCAGTAGTTTAACCTTTGAAATTTGAAGGGTATATTTTTGTTTGTAATTGGAACGTTGGTATAGAATGCTTGGAAAATTGACGAGATTGAAAATTGGCTGCGTGATAAAATTAAAAAATCAGAGGAAACATAATGAACAATTTTTTTAATGCAAATTTAGTCGAAATTGATTCGGTCGTCGCGGAAGCGATAAATAATGAAACGAAACGCCAAGCCAATGGTTTGGAACTTATCGCGTCGGAAAATTTTGTGTCCGAAGCCGTGCTGCAAGCGATGGGTTCGGTTTTTACAAACAAATACGCCGAAGGTTATCCGAAAAAACGTTATTACGGCGGCTGTGAATTTGCCGATGTTGTCGAGCAACTTGCGATTGACCGTGCGAAGGAAATCTTCGGCGCGGAACACGCCAATGTCCAGCCGCATTCGGGCGCACAGGCGAATATGTCGGTTTTTCTCGCTTCTTTGCAGCACGGCGATAAAATCTTGGGAATGAATTTGTCGCACGGCGGACATTTGACACACGGGCATCCGATGAACTTTTCCGGCATCAATTATGAAGTTTCTGATTACGGCGTCTCACGCGAAACTGAGCAAATTGATTACGACGAATTGCAGCGAACCGCTGAAGAAAACAAGCCGAAAATGATTATCTGCGGCGCGTCGGCGTATCCCCGAAAAATTGATTTTGAAAAAATTGCGGAAATTGCCAAATCAACTGGCGCGGTTGTGATGGCGGACATCGCGCATATCGCCGGACTTGTTGCCGTCGGACTTCATCTGTCGCCCGTTCCGCATTGCGAATTTGTAACGACGACGACGCATAAAACTTTGCGAGGTCCGCGCGGCGGACTTGTTTTGTGCCGCGAAGAATTTGCTAAAGCGGTTGACAAAGCCGTATTTCCGGGCGTTCAGGGCGGACCGCTGGTGCATATTATCGCGGCAAAAGCCGTCGCGTTTGGCGAAGCATTGCGCGAAGATTTCAAGGCGTATCAGCAACAAATTTTAGACAATGCACAAGCATTGGCAGAAGAACTCAAAAATCAAGGTCTGCGGCTTGTGTCGGGCGGAACGGACAATCATTTGATTTTGGTTGACGTTTTTCAAGACGGCAAAGGAATTACGGGAAAAGTCGCGGAAAAGGCTCTGGATGAAGTTCACATCACGGTCAATAAAAACACGATTCCGTTTGATACAAATTCGCCGTTTGTCGCTTCCGGCATACGACTCGGAACGCCCGCGTTGACGACCCGCGGAATGAAGGAATCTGATATGAAGCAAATTGGAGGTTTAATCGCTTCGATTATCCGCGAATCTGAATCGGAAGAGGTGAAGGCACGAGTTAAAAGAAATGTGGCGGAACTGACCGAGAAATTTCCGCTTTACGCGCACCGTCTGCGTGATGAAAAAAGGGAATCAATTTCGGCAAGTTAAATTTTATTAGCCGCGAATTACACGAAATATTACGAATAAAGATAAAAAAATAATTCATGATATTCGTGTAATTCGTGGCTAAAATTTTCTAATAATATGAGCAATTTATCCGACATCGGTTTTCCCGTGCAGAACGAACAGGACGTTAATGTTCTGATAACCGAAACAATCAAATATGTCGAATCAATCAGATGTCCACAAGGATTTTATTTAAGATTTGCCGATGCGTCCGGCGCGGAAATTTATCTGCAAGGAAATCCAGAACAGGAACTTATCGGTTTTAACCCGCATTATGACGGCAAAAGCAGAAAAAAAGTTAGTTTAACGAAAGCGATTGAGCGCGATTCGTCGGAACTGGACGGCGGTTTTCACGTTTGGGCAAATCCGAAAAATGATGACGCGGAATCGGGCGAATATCAGTTTGTTTTCGACGCGCCTGATTTCCGCACGATTGGCGAAATTGATTTTCCGAAAATCTGCGAAATTCAGTTAACGGCTTTTGCTTCAAATGATTTCAAGGTTTTCAGGGGCGAAGTAGATTTTTATTATGTGCAAGATGCTGAAGCCCAAATGTCGGCAAAATCATTTTTTCCAAGCGGACTGTTTTTAACCAAAGATGAAACGATTGCTACCGAAACGCCGCGTCCGATTGGAATTTTTGCGGGCGAAATAAAAGAGTTTGAGTTGAAAACAAACGAACTGTCGAACGAAAATTTTTACTGGTTTTTGGTGGAAACCGTCGGCGGAGAAATTGATGTTGTCGCGGATGTGAAATTAGTTCCGAACAAGCCAAACATCGGCGGAATTGTCAGCGGTCAGTTTTGGCTTTCGGGCAGAGTTATCAATCTATCGGAATAGCAAATTGTTATTGAATTAATTCAAGCAGATTTGCCAACTCTTCCGGCAAAGGCGCGTAAAAATCCATCTTTTCTTTTGTTTTCGGATGCGTAAAAGATAATTTTTCGGCGTGCAGGAAAAAGCGATTCACGTCATGAACTGCTTGACGGATTTTCACATCGGCAATCGTATTATCACGACCTTCGTTATAAGTTTCGTCGCCGACAACCGGATGATTCAGAAAAGCGAGATGAACACGGATCTGATGCGTTCTGCCGGTTTTGATTTCGACATCAAGCAGCGTAAATTTTTCAAATCTCTGCCGAACCCGCCACAAACTCAAAGCATTGCGTCCGTTTTTGACGACTGTCATCTTTGTGCGGTTGAACTTTTCGCGTCCGATTGGCGCATCAATTTTCCCGTTATTTCCGCGAACAACGCCATGAACCAGCGCAATGTATGATTTATAAACTTCGCGGTTGCGGAATTGCCCGCTTAATTTTTCGTGAATTTCTTCGTTTTTTGCCACGACGATTAAACCCGAAGTGTCTTTATCGAGACGATGAACGATGCCAATTTTGGATTTTAGATTTTGGATTTTGGATTGTTCGTTCAATGAATTTTCGATTTTGAATTTCGAATTTCGAATTTTGAATTTGTAAGCGATTGCATTTGCCAGCGTTCCGCTCGAATTTCCCGCGCCCGGATGAACAACCATTCCCGCCGGTTTATTGATAACCGCCAAGTATTCGTCTTCGTAGACAAATTCAAGCGGAATGTTTTTAGGCTCAAATTTTTCAGGTGAAGTTTCAATTAGTTCGACTTCAACGACATCGGTTTCGCGGAGTTTGTAAGAAGATTTAGCTGTTTCGTCATTGACCGAAACATCGCCGTCATCAATCAGACGTTGAAGCCGCGACCGCGACCAATCTTCGATTTTCTCAGACAAAAAAACATCGAGCCGTTTTCCCTCATCAAAAGATGAAGGATGAAGGATGAAGGATGAATTTTCTTCAACCTCATTCAAATCCATAATTATTCAAAATGATTCTGGATGGCGGGCGCGGGACTTTGGACTTGTTTCAAACGCCAAATCATAAAAATAACTGCGCCTGCCGCCACAACTAAACTGATAATTTGCGAAGTCGAAAGACTTGTCAGTGTTGTTAATCCGAACAGATTGCCGCGCGGGTCGTCGCGGAAAAACTCAATCGTAAAACGGATAATCGGGTAAAGAATCATATAACCGATTAAGACTTGCCCGTTAAAACGTTTCTTTCTATGCAGATAAACTAAAATGCCGAAAACGGCGAGCATCGCAAACGATTCATAAAGCTGTGTCGGATGAAGATGAAGTGCGCCGCCGTCCGCGCTTATTATCGGAACGCCCGTATTTTCGTGCGCGGCTTCGGTAAAATGCACGCCCCAAAATAAATCAGTCGGTTTTCCCCAACAGCATCCGGCAGAAAAACAACCTTGCCGCCCGAAAAATTGTCCGAGCGCAACGCCCGGAGCAAAAGCGTCGGCAACCTTCCAAAAACTGAATTTGTAATAATGAATCAAAAAGGCAAGCGCGAGAAATCCGCCCAAAAAACCGCCGTAATAAACGCCGCCGGAACGAAAGAAATCGAGCGAGAAAATGTTGACGTTATCTTCGGTGAAAAACATCAGAATTTTCGAGCCGAGCAGACCGCCGATAATCGTCCACAAGCCCAAATCGTAAATTCGTTCTTTTGGCAAACCGTCGCGTTCGGCGAGTTTTGCGGCGACAAACAACGCCAGCAGCAAGCCGACGGCAAGCAAAACGCCATAAGTATTTATCGGGAAACTGCCAATGCGGAAAAGTTCTGGATACATTGTTTTTGTTAGTTGTTTGTTGTCGGTTGTTCGTTGTTTTCAATTTTTTTCAATTCAAAACCATAATGAGCAATAAGTTTTATACCGCATTTCAATCTAATTTCAGTTTCTTCTCCACGAATCACAAAGATTTTCTTTTTTATGCTACAATTTTCTTTGTCCTCAAAGTCAATTTGAATTTTAAGTTCAACCTTATCCTCGTTAAGACTTTTGTTTGATGTAATTCCAAAGCCAAAATTGGCTAATGGACAATCAATACAATGAGTTGTTGCAAATATTTTCCAAGGCGGAGATTCTCCTAAGTGAGCATAATCATCAAGGCTTTTATTGGCAGTAGTTACGAGCTTTGCAATTTTAACTTTACTAGGCTTTGATGGATTTTCAGGAATACTTACTTTGACCACAATAGTATTATTTGATTTATCTACTTCCTGTGCAAAAGCTGATGTTGCGCCGAAGCCAAAAGCCAAAAGTAAAAGCGCGAATAAGATTGAAAAATTTTTCATAATTTCTAAACTACGCAACCACAACCACACTCTAATTTAATCTTGACGGGTGAAGACAATTTTCTCCACCTTTCTTGTCGATAATGTAGAACTTCATCCGTATAAGGATTGAAAACGACAATATCCTTTATGCCTTGTGAGAGATAAAATGGAACACCGATTTCCAAATCTTTGGCTTCGTAGCTTTTGCTCAAAATTTCAATTACCGCATCTGGAATTCTAGTTACGGCTTCTTCTCTTTCAATTGGCTTTTCACAAAAAATCGAAACATCGGGACGTTTCAAAGAACCGTCGGGAAATTGAACGTAAATATCCGCATAATGCAAACATTCGCAAGGTTTTTCATTATTGCCGGATTTTTTAATTGAGGCACGAATTCGGTCAACTGCTTCTTGATGAGCAATCACGGGCGACGCTTCCCAAATCGGCAAACCTGCGACAAATTCCAATCTGATGCCGAGTTCTTCGGCTCTAAGCAGTTGTGAATCCATTCTAGTCCTTCATAGAATTGCTCGTTGCTTGCTGCGTCATCGCTTTGCCAACTTGCACTTTGGCGGGACGCAATAATTTTTCGCCGAATTTATAACCACGCGCGTATTCGGCAGTGATTTTGCCGTCATTTTCCGGTTCAACCGCAATCATATCAACCGCTTCGTGAAGTTCGGGATTAAATTCCGCGCCGACGGCTTGAATCGGCTCTACGCCGACGCTTATCAATGCTTGTTCAAAAGAACGCGCCGTGCCTTTGACACCGCTCAAAAGATGCTCAAACGATGAATCTTGCTCGCTCGCGTTAATCGCCAGATTCAAATTATCCAAAACCGGAAGAAGCGTGGTCAGAAAATTAAATTGCCCTTGTTTGGCGCGGTCTTCGAGAGTTTTAGTCAAACGCTGGCGCATTTCGGCGGTTTCGCGTTCAAGATTATTTTTGGCTTGGTCAAATCGTCTTTGCACATCAACGAGTTTCGTTTCCGCCGTTTCATAACGCGCCCGCGCTTCGTTTAACTGTTTTTCCAAACTGATGACTTCCGCCGATTTTGTTTTCTCGGGTTTTTCATCAGTTTTTAATCTTTCGCCTTCTTCGTCAAAACGACGTTTATCGTTGACAGGAGATTCCGCCGTTTCTTCTTCAATAATTTCTTCGTTATTAAAATCTTGTTCGTTCATTTTTTTACTCTTAAACCAACCCATATAAATTCTGATAAATACTTTTTTGCTAAAAACATAGTCTAACAAACGATTTATCATATGGAAAATTTACAGGGATAAACAAGATGGACAGGATAAAAATTTTAATCCTGTTTATCCCGTTAATCCCTGTTAAAATTCCTTACGCCGTTGCGGTTGCCGTTTCGGGCGTGAACTTCATTTCGCCATTTTCAGCCGAAACTTTAACGATTTGACCGCTTCCGACTTCGCCGTTCAATAATTTGACGGCAAGCGGATTTTGAATCAGCGTTTGGATGGCGCGTTTCAAAGGTCGTGCGCCGAAATTCGGGTCATAACCTTCTTTGACGAGCAGTTCTTTAGCCGAATCTTCCAATGTAATCACAATGCCTCTTTCAGCCAGATTCCTGCGTAATTTTTCAAGCTGAACATCAATAATTTGCGCGATTTCTTCGCGTGAAAGTTGTTTGAAAACAACGATGTCGTCAATTCGATTCAAAAATTCGGGCTTAAAGTGATTCCGCAGAACATCTAAAATCATATCTTTCATCGGAGTATCAACCAATGCGGAAGATTGAATTTCGCGCGAGCCGAGATTGCTCGTCATAATCAAAACCGTATTTTTGAAATCCACAACGCGTCCTTTTGAATCTGTCAGTCGTCCGTCGTCGAGAATTTGCAGCAAAATATTGAAAACGTCCGAGTGCGCTTTTTCGATTTCGTCAAACAACACAACCGAATACGGGCGGCGGCGCACAGCTTCCGTCAGTTGTCCGCCTTCTTCGTAACCGACATATCCGGGCGGCGCGCCAATCATCCGCGCCACGGCATGTTTTTCCATATATTCCGACATATCGAGCCGAATCATCGCACGTTCGTCGTCGAATAAAAATTCTGCCAGAGCGCGGGCGGTTTCGGTTTTACCAACGCCCGTCGGACCAAGAAATATAAATGAGCCGACTGGACGATTCGGGTCTTGTAGTCCGGCTCGCGCACGTCTGACGGCATTGGCAACCGCCATCAAACCTTCGTCTTGCCCGATAACCCGACGGCGCAAATTTTCCTCCATCGCAATAAGTTTCTGCATTTCGCCTTCGAGCATTTTCGAGACGGGAACGCCCGTCCATTTCGCCACGACTTCCGCCACGTCTTCCTCGTCAACTTCTTCTTTTAAGAAAACGCCGTCTGTTTGCAGTTCGGACAAGTGTTCCTGCTCGTCGCTGAGAAGTTTTTCGAGTTCGGGAATCGTGCCGTATTGTAGTTCCGCCGCTTTATTTAAATCGCCGGCGTTTCGTGCCTGTTCGAGATGCAATTTTGCTTCTTCGAGCTTTTCCTTCGCGCCGCGCATTTTCTCGATTTCTTCTTTTTCCGATTGCCATTTTGCCTTCATCGCGCCGGATTTTTCCTGCAAATCGGCGATACGTTTTTCAATATCATCCAAACGTGATTTTGATTTTTCGTCGGTTTCGCGGCTTAATGCCTGTTTTTCAATTTCAAGCTGTAAAATCTCTCGTTCAAGTTCATCAATTTCCTGCGGCAGCGAATCAATTTCAATCCGAATTTTGCTTGCCGCTTCGTCAATCAAATCAATCGCTTTGTCGGGCAAAAATCTGTCCGTGATATAACGATTCGACAAAGTTGCGGCGGCAACAATCGCCGAATCCTTGATGCGAACGCCGTGATGAACTTCATATTTTTCCTTGAGTCCGCGCAAGATAGCAATCGTATCTTCAACGCTCGGCTCGCCGACATAAACTTGCTGAAAACGGCGTTCTAACGCTTTATCTTTTTCGATATACTTTTGAAATTCGTTGAGCGTCGTCGCGCCGACACAGCGCAGAGTTCCACGCGCCAGTGCCGGTTTAAGCATATTCGATGCGTCAATTGCGCCTTCCGACGCGCCCGCGCCGACCAGTGTGTGCAGTTCGTCAATAAACAAAATAATTTGCCCGTCGCTTTTTTCGATTTCCTTCAAAACTGCCTTCAGACGGTCTTCAAACTCGCCGCGATATTTTGCGCCCGCGAGCATCGAACCCAAATCAAGCCCGACAAGCTTTTTGTTTTTTAAAGTTTCAGGTACGTCGCCCGAAACAATTCTCTGTGCCAAACCTTCGACAATCGCCGTTTTACCAACGCCCGGCTCGCCGATTAAAACAGGATTATTTTTCGTGCGACGGGATAAAACCTGAATCGTGCGGCGAATTTCGTCGTCGCGCCCGATTACTGGATCGAGTTTGCCCTTTCTGGCTCGTTCAGTTAAATCCATCGCGTATTTTTCCAACGCTTGAAAATTTTCTTCGGCGTTTTGGTCGGTAATGCGTGAACCGCCGCGCATTTGCTCGATAACTTTCTGTAAATCTTCTTTTGTAACGCCGTGCGAACGCAAAATTCTGCCCGCGTCACCTTCCTTTTCTTCGGCAATCGTCAACAAAAGATGCTCGGTCGAAACATATTCATCCTGCATGTTTTCGGCTTCTTTTTGCGCATTTTGGACAATTGTGTTAAAGCGTGATGAAAAATACTGTTGTCCGCCCGAAACCTTCGGAAACTTGGCAATTGCCGCTTCGACTTCGCCGATAATTGTCGAAACATTCACGCCGACTTTTCCAAGAATCGGGCGCAGCGTTCCTTCCTTCTGCTCAAGCATCGCAGCGAGTAGATGTTCCGGCTCGACTTGTTGATTCTGATTCTTTTCCGCAACTCCGATTGCTTCTTGAACCGCTTCTTGTCCGCGAATTGTAAATCTGTCAAATCTCATAATTTTTTAGGTGTGAATGTTTAACGGTGAATGATGAATTTTCTCATCATTCACCGTTTATCCTTACATTATTCAGAACATTATTCAGAATTAAGCATTTGCCGTCTCGGTTTTATTTTCCGTGTTAATTTTTTTAACTTCGGAAGTTTGTCCGCCCGCTTTGACTTCGATGCGGCGTGGTTTAGCTTCTTCGCGTTTCGCCAGCGTCAGGCGCAGCACGCCATTTTCAAATTCGGCGTTGGCGTTTTCGCTCGAAACCGTCGGCGGTAATGTGAACGAGCGAGTGAACGAACCGTAACTGCGTTCGACGCGGTGAAAATTGTCGCCTTCGTCTTTTTTCTCAAAACGACGTTCACCATGCAAAGTTAAGACGTTGTTTTCAATCGAAATATCCACATCTTCCGGTTTCATTCCCGGCAATTCGGCTTCGAGAACAATTTGGTCTTTGTTCTCGAAAATATCCACGCTCGGATGCCACGCGCCGCGCATAATTTCATCGCTTTCGCCGCCGCGTGAGAAAGTCGAACTAAAAAGTCTGTTCACATCATCCTGCAAACTCCGTAATTCACCAAAAGGATCATATCTAACGATATTCATTGTTCTTTACCTCCAAAAATTTCTTTGAAAATAATTGACTAAACAAATTGTTTAATTTAGTTGCTTAGTCTGAAACCATAATAAAATATGAGTGCCTACTTGTCAAGTTGTTTTGAAATTTTTTCTGTAAAAATTTTAGTTTTGTAACTTTTTAGATGACACATTAAGTTTTGGAATGTATATTTAGCTACGCATTCAATAAATCTTTCCGGCGAGCAAAATTATGATAAGAATACCAATGTGGACGTTTTGGAGTTTAAATATTTTAGCTCTTATCGCCGTAATTTTTTTTCAGAAACAAAACGCGCATTTGCTTTCATCTGAAGAAAGGGGAAAAAAAGCGAGAGTTTTACGCGAGGAAAACAGCCTCAAGTACTGGCAAAACTGGAGTTTTGTTGCTGCTTCAACTATTTTAGTATTTCTTAATTTGTTATTCGAGGCTGACATTCCAATCAGTTACTTTTTTTACCTAACAATTACTCACCTGACCTATACCGTTTTTCGCAATCGCAAAATTTACCAGAGAATAGGTTTGCCGAAAGAATATATTGACAAAGAATTTTGTTGGGGCATTTTTATGGTTTTACTTTTGGCAATAGATATATCCTTCATTTTTTGACAGTAATATAATGAAAATCATTCGTGAAATTTTATCTCCGTTAATCGCAGTCTTGGCGGCATTTATTGTCGGCGGCATTATCGTTTGGCTGATCGGCGACAATCCGTTTAATACGTTTTATTTACTGCTCTCCAATTCTTTCGGCTCGTTAAAAGATGTCGGCTACACGCTCTCTTACGCCACACCTTTAATTTTTACGGGTTTGGCGGTGGCGGTGGCGTTTCGCTGCGGACTTTTAAATATTGGCGCGGAAGGTCAGCTTTATGTTGCCGCGTTTGCGACGGCTTGGGTTGGCATTATGTTTGGCGGCACGGTCGTCAACATTTTCGGTAAGGAAGAAAATTGGTCTTTGATGAGTTTGCCCGCGATAATACTTGTTCCGCTCTGCATTTTAACGGCAATTGTCGCCGGCGGAATCTGGGGAATGATTCCGGGCATTTTAAAGGCGAAATTCGGCTCACACGAAGTTATCAATACGATAATGCTCAACTTTATCGCTATTGCGCTGGTCAGTTATCTAACGCAGTATTATTACAAAATTCCGGGCGATGCCATTTTGCAAACTGCCGAAATCGGCGAAGCCGCGCAGATTCCGCGAATCAGCCAATTCATTCCCGGAATGCCGGATTTTGTGCCGCTCAGTATTGCATTTTTGATTGCGATTTTGATGTGCGTTTTGGTTTATATCTTTTTGTGGAAAACAAAATGGGGCTACGAACTCCGCGCCGTCGGCGAAAATCCTTCGGCAGCGGAATACGGCGGAATCTCGCCGCAAAAGCAGATAATTATTGCGATGACGATTTCGGGTGCACTTGCCGGAATGGTGGCGATTGGCGAAGTTTTGGGTTATCGCCATCGCTATTACGACGGATTTTCCGCGGAATGGGGTTTTTTGGGAATTGCAGTTGCGCTGTTGGGCAGAAATCATCCGCTTGGAGTTTTCATCGCGGCGTTGTTTTTCGCCGTTCTCCAACGCGGCGAAATTTTCGTTGACGCATTCACGCCGAAAATTTCCAAAGACATCGGTTGGGTTTTGCAGGCGATTATTATTTTGTTTGTCGCTTGTCTGCAAATGTATTCTAAAACTACCAGAACGAAAGGAAAAATATGAACGAGATTTCTATTTTTGCATTGATTTTTTCGGCGATTCGGCTTGCCACGCCTTTGATTTTTGCCGCGCTCGGCGGAATGTTTTCCGAGCGTTCGGGCGTTATCAACATTGCGCTTGAAGGTTTAATGTTGGCGGGCGCATTTACCGGCGCGGTTATCACTTATGAAGCGGGAAATCCGTATCTTGGACTGCTGGCGGGAATGGTTGCGGGCGCGGCTTTGGCGTTTGTCTACGCGATTGCGTGTATCAAATTTCAAGCCGACCAGGTTGTTTCCGGGATGGCGATAAACTTTTTGATGATTGGACTTCCCGCAGTTATCAGCGGCGCGATTTACGATTCGTCGGGTTCAACTCCGCAAATTGATAAAGTATATCTTCTGCCCGAATTCTTTAATCGTCTTTCGCTCGCTTCGATTTTAGCTTTCGCGCTGGTGCCGGTTTGCTGGTATGTTTTGTATAAAACGCCGTTTGGTTTGCGACTCCGCGCAACGGGCGAAAATCCGGCGGCGGCGGACGCGGCGGGCGTGAAAGTTATTAAGTTGCGATATTTTGCGGTTGTTTTGTCAGGCGTTTTAGCGGCGGCGGGCGGCGCATATTTATCAATCGGACAATCTTCGCTCTTCACGCGCAATATGACGGCAGGACGTGGTTATATCGCACTTGCCGCGTTAATTCTGGCGAAATGGCGACCTGTTCCGGTGCTTCTCGCGTGTCTATTTTTTGGTTTAACCGAAGCGTTAACGATTCAACTTGGCAACATCAAACTTCCTTCGGGCGAAAATGTTCCGATACAATTTATTCAAATCATTCCGTATGTTTTGACGATAATTGTCTTGGCAGGATTTATTGGTTTATCGCGTGCGCCGAAGGCTTTAGGCGTTCCATACCGTAAGGAAAAATAACAAATTTATGAATGGAAAACAGCGCACAGATATTCGACCCGGAATGCGAGTGGCAGTTGTGTTAAAACAAGACCAGCGCACCGGCAGACAGACAATTGGAATCGTCAAGGATTTGTTGACTAAATCTGCCAATCATCCGCACGGAATAAAGGTTCGTCTGGCGGACGGACAAGTTGGGCGTGTCCAAACTATTTTGGCTGATGACAATTAAAAAAATAAAATATGCCGCTAAAGGCAGATTAGATAAAACAATTTATTTTATTGATTAGAGTTTGAAAAAATGTCGGAAACAGAAGAAATTGTAAATTCCACCAAATGGTTTAACGAGGTCGGCACGGACGAAACACCTTCGCGTCTGAGCGGATTTGTTTATTTTCTGGTCTGTGCAATGCCCGTTTTTTCAGCTATCGCTTTTGGCGCGGTTGACACTTGGGCGTTGGGAGTTCTCGCGCTTTTTGCAGGCTTAATCATGATTTTTTGGCTGACAGACGCTTTTTTTAAAAAAGAAATGCGTTTTAATTCAAACGCGCTTCAAATACCTTTACTCGCGCTGATTTTGATTGGTTTAATCCAGCTTTTACCGCTTCGACCATCCGGTGTTTCCGCCGATTTGCTTTCCGTTCCGGCGGCAACTTCCCTCTCGCTTGCTCCTTATTACACGCGGCTTGCCGTTGTTCAATTGATTATTTATTTTATCTTTTTTGCCGCCGCACTTGTTTTTATCAATAATCCGAAGCGTCTGCGGATAAGTGCTTTAACCATTATTATTTTCGGTGCGATAATGGCGTTTTTTGGAATTACCCAACGCCTTGCCAATCCCGAAGCGATTTATGGTTTCCGTCCGCCCGGTCAAGCCATTCCGTTCGCCTCATTCATCAACCAACATCATTTTGCCGCTTATATGGAAATGACGATTGGCTTGACGCTCGGTCTTCTTTTTGGCAGATCAGCCGAAAAACAAAAGAAACTTCTTTTGATAATTGCCGCTGTTTTGATGGGAATTGCTATATTACTCACCGGCTCACGCGGCGGATTGCTGAGTTTTCTGGGTGTTTTAGGCTTTATTTTGACTGCAAATCTGCTTGAAAGACGAAAAAAAGGAGAAGATTCGGAAACCGCCGAAAGCGTCTACCGCCGTAATTTCGCGTTTATTGCGGGCGGTTTGGCTTTGATTCTGGGTTTATTCGGAGCCGTGATACTGCTCGGCAGCGACGAATCGCTTTTGCGCGGTGTCGGTCTGACAAATACGCAGGACTTTTCTACCGGCAGAACTCATTTTTGGCAAATTGCCGTCAAAATTTTTCTTGATTATCCGATTTTGGGCGCAGGTCTTGACGCTTTCGGAACGGCTTTTACGCGTTACGACTCTTGGAGTGGAATTTTCCGCGTCGAACAAGCGCACAACGATTATCTGCAGATTCTGGCAGATGCCGGTATTTTTGGCTTTGCCTGCGTCGCGGCGTTTATTTATCTGCTCTTTAGACGAAGTTTGCAAGTTATCGAAAAAACAACCAACCACTTTCGGCGCGATGTCGCCATCGGCGCACTCGCCGGTTGTTTCGGAATTTTAATTCACAGTTTTTTTGACTTTCCGCTTCGCACGCCTTCCAACGCTCTTTTCTTTTTAACTTTAACGGTCTTGTCAACGGTTTCGATTATCTATCCAAAATCAAATCGGAAGGAAGGCAGAAAAAAAGCGGTTGATTGGTAAAAATAAATTTGCTCCGGTTTTGTCAGTGTATAATATATCCGACTCGTCCGTTAAACTTTTGCTTCCAATAGACGAGGAAATTTCTATGTTCAAAATAATTTTATTTTCTTTAATCGCTATATTTTCATTTTCAACCATTTTTGCTCAAACCGATAATGTTTCTAAAGCGAGAGCATTTGTTGATTTGCTTGCCAAAAAAGATTTTTCTGCGGCGGAAACTTATTTTGCCGATGAAGTAAAAGCAAACCTTCCGGCGGTAAAATTAGCAGAAGTCTGGAATTCGCTCGTCGCGCAGTTCGGAAATTTTAAACGCCAAACCGATGTAAAAACGGAAAAAGTCAAAGATTTTGAAGTTGTTGTCATCGTCGGCGAATTTGAAAGAGCAAATCTCGACATCTCTCTGACGCTTGATAAAAACGGCAAGATTGGCGGATTGTTTTTTACGCCTTCACAAACTCCGAATCAAAACGCGGAAACTTATAAAGTTCCTGAATATATAAAACCTGATTTGTTTCAAGAGAGAGAATTAACGGTCGGCACGGGCGAATGGGCTTTGCCCGCGACATTGACAATGCCGAAAGGCAGCGGGAAATTTCCCGCAGTTGTTTTGGTTCACGGTTCGGGTGCCAACGACCGCGATGAAACGCATTTAAATCCGGCGAACAAACCTTTTAAGGATTTGGCTTGGGGCTTGGCTTCCAAAGGCATCGCCGTTCTGCGTTATGAGAAAAGAACCAAACAATATGGAAGCAAGTTTGTTGCTGACAACAAATTTACCGTCAAGGAAGAGACGATTGACGATTCGCTTTCGGCGGTTGAACTTTTGCGAAAAACGGAAGGGATTGACAGCAAAAAGATTTATGTTCTCGGACACAGTTTGGGCGGATATCTGATTCCGCGCATCGGCGAAATAGATAAGCAGATTGCCGGATTTATCGTTTTTGCAGGCGCGACGCAGCATCTCGAAGACGTTATTCTTCAGCAAAACACATATTTTGCAATGCTCGACGGCGCGATTTCCAAAGCGGAACAAGCGGAACTCGACAATCTTAAACAACTCGCCGCTAAAATCAAATCTCTGAAAGAAACCGATAGAAATTCTTCGGAGTTTTATTTTGGCGCGCCCGCTTCATATTACCTCGATTTGAAAAATTACAATCCGCTGACAGCCGTAAAATCTTTGAAACAACCGATGTTGATTCTGCAAGGCGAGCGCGATTATCAAGTAACAATGACTGATTTTCAGAACTGGAAAAACGCGCTCAAAGACAAACCAAACGTAACCTTTAAATCTTATCCGTTGCTTAACCACTTATTTATGTCCGGCGAAGACGTGCCAAACCCGGCTGATTATAAAAAGACTAATCACGTTTCGGCAGAAGTAATAAACGATATCAGCAATTGGATTTTGAAGGCGAAGAAAAAATGAATTACGTTTTAAAAGTATTTGAGCGTAAAATTTGTATTGCATAAATCGCAAAATAATAATATAAATAAGTCTTCGTTGTAAATGTGCAGCGGATAACGACCGGACAGCTATGGTTTTTGTTTCCACAGGCTCAAATACAGCGGCAACAATGTCTGGATTTCCATAGACAATTGCCCGCCGTTGATGCCCTAAAGCGGTAAATCGCCTTGGTCTGTTCAAATTTTAGTATCTTAAATCAATCGTAAACAGGAGAAAATGATTATGAAACTTTTTAACTCTGCGAGAATTGGCGTGCTTATTTTGGTTTTGGCTGTGGTAACGGCTTTATCCGTATCTGCCCAGATTAATGGCAACACTAATAGCAATACTATAACACGAACCGACAGAGTAGTTGAGCGTGATAACGATACTGATTGGGGATGGCTCGGTCTGCTCGGTCTACTGGGTTTAGCGGGCTTGTTGCCGAAAAAACGTGCCGTAGAGGTTCACGATAACAGAACTGCCGATCAAACAACAGATAGAACTACAAATTTGTAGTTGCAGACTAATAACCGGCGGAACCGTGAAGCTAATCCAGCTTCACGGTTTTTGCTTTTTTACTGCCAGAAAGTTTTCTCCATAAAAATTTCGCTTGCTCTTTACTTTCTTTGCAGTAAAATTTTTTTCTTAACGGTAAAGAAAGCAAAGTTAATCCAATTCTCTACTCTCGATTGATATCATTTATTCAAAATTTCTTGACAAATCCTTGCTGAATGAGCATTCATTCAGTATAATCTAAACAAAATTTCAAAATTAGATAAATAGGAAGGACACAGACAAACAATGCTAAAGATTGGGAAAGCCGCCGTGTTAGGCGCAGGAACGATGGGCGCGACGATTGCCGCGCATCTTGCGAACGCGGGAATACCGACGATTCTTCTGGACATCGCGCCACAGGAATTAACCGAAGAGGAACAAAAAAAAGGTCTGTCGCTCGCGTCGCCGCAGGTGCGAAACCGCATTGCCAATTCGGGTTTTGACGGATTGGCAAAAGCGCGTCCTGCCGCTTATATGTCGGCTGATAACGCTGCGCTTATCAGCGTCGGAAATTTCGAGGACGATATGGCGAGAATCAAAGATTGCGACTTTGTAATCGAAGCGGTTGTCGAAAATCTCGATATTAAACACAAGGTTTTCGCGGAAGTTGAAAAACATCGCAAGGCTGGTTCGGTTATTGCTTCAAATACGAGCGGAATTCCGATTAAATCTATCGCCGAGCCTTTTTCCGACGATTTCAAAGCGCATTTTCTCGGCATTCATTTCTTTAATCCGCCGCGTTATATGAGACTCGTCGAAGTTATTCCAACGGAGTGGACAAAGCCTGAAATTTCGTGCGGGATTTTCGGCTTTCTCGACCAGAGACTTGGCAAAGGCGTCGTGCCTGCCAAAGACGAGCCGAATTTTATCGCCAATCGAATCGGGACTTTTGGTATGATGGCGACGGTTCACGAAATGCTGGCGATGGGTTTTACGCCGACCGAAGTTGACCAGATGACCGGAAAGGCAATCGGACACGCTTCATCGGCAACCTTCAGAACGTCGGATTTGGTTGGTTTGGATGTTCTCGCGCACGTCAACAAAAATCTTTATCCGGCAGTTCCCAAAGACGAAGACCGCGAAGTTTTCAAAGTTCCCGAAATAATTGAAAAAATGCTCGAAAAGAAATTTTTGGGCGACAAAACAGGCGGCGGATTTTACAAAAAATCAAAGGACGCGGAAGGTAATCGACAGATTCTTGAACTTGACCTTGAAACTTTCGAGTATAAACCGCAGGAAAAAACAAAATTTCCTTCACTTGAAGCGGCAAAAAATATCGAAGATTTACCGACGCGCATAAAAACTTTGGTTTGGGGAAAAGACGATGTCGGTGAATTTCTTTGGAAAACAACTTCGCACACTCTGCGATATGCGGCAAACCGTATTCCCGAAATCGCCGACACAATTGTCGAGATTGACAACGCAATAAAATGGGGTTTTGGTTGGGAGATCGGCGTGTTTGAAACGTGGGACGCAATCGGCGTTCGTGAATCGGTAGAACGAATGAGGGCAGAAGGTCAGGCGATTCCCGCGAATGTCGAGAAAATGCTGGAATCGGGCGCGGAAACTTTTTACAAATACGAAAACGGACAAAAATCATTTTTTGATTTTGCGACGAACGATTATAAACCGATTCCCGACCAGCAAGGCGTTATCTTTTTGAAATCGGTTAAAGACCGAAGCGGTGTTATCAAGAAAAACGCGGGCGCGTCTTTGATAGACATCGGCGACGGCGTTGCTTGTTTAGAATTTCACTCAAAAATGAATTCCATCGACGGCGACACCGTGCAAATGATGAACTTCGCGCTGGATGAAGTGGAAAAAAATTTTACAGGCTTGGTCGTCGGCAACCAAGACGGCAATTTCTCGGCGGGCGCAAACATTATGCTTCTACTTCTGGCAGCGCAGGAGGAAGAATGGGACGACATCAATCAGATGATTCGCGCTCTGCAAAACGTGGTCATGCGCCTGCGTTATTCGCCAAAACCTGTCGTTACCGCGCCGTATGGTTTAACCTTGGGCGGCGGCTGCGAGATTGCGATGCACGGCGACCGTGTCCGCGCGGCGGCGGAAAGTTATATCGGACTTGTCGAAGTCGGAGTCGGTTTGATTCCCGCAGGCGGCGGCACCAAGGAAATGACTCTGCGGGCAATGGATACGGCAAAACGCACGCCTGACGCGGACGCTTTCGCATTCATTCGCAAAACTTTTGAACTGCTTGGAATGGGCAAAGTCGCAACCTCGGCGCAGGAAGCGAGAAGTTGGGGATTTCTTCGCCCGCAAGATTCAATCTCGATGAACAAAGACCGCTTGATTGCCGACGCAAAGGAAATTGTTTTAAGTTTGTCGAAAGAAGGTTACGTTCAGCCGCAACCGCGCACTGATATTTTAGCAATCGGCGAAGCGGGATTTGCGACTTTGAAATTAGGACTTTTTACAATGAAACGTGGCGGTTACATTTCCGAGCATGACGAACTTATCGGCACGAAGTTGGCGCGGGTGATGTGCGGCGGCGATTTGAATCATCAGAGTTTTGTGAGCGAAAGGCATTTGTTGGATTTGGAACGCGAGGCGTTTTTATCTCTGTGCGGGACACGCAAGACTCAGGAGCGAATTGCGG
>MWVY01000111.1_pt1 | contig 19609 bp, 18 predicted proteins | sample 1047251 | NCBI WGS metagenome assembly MWVY01 (sample SAMN06349983, study PRJNA376086) | soil metagenome | isolation source: MS7-5 sample Antarctic (ecotone) soil | place: Antarctica | collected 2015-01-13
AGATTGAAATAAAAATGAGAAAAGTTGATAACTTTAAAAAAATGAAATACATGAAAAAAGCAATTGTAAAACATCTAGCAAATCAAACATCACCCTCTTAAATTTCAACTAGAAATTGGACATATTCCATTTCTTCTACCTTTAATAACAGGTAATAAAATTTATTTATAATATTAATATCCCACTCCTCCCCAACTTGTCTACTTCTTGCAACAAAATAGAAAGCTAAGAAACAGAGTCATTCATTTTTCTGTATAACCTCCTACGGGCACAATTTTAGTGGCTTTTTAGGTTCATTAAAAATAAATTTTATGGACAACAATATGAATGATCTAAGAGACCTGCTGAGATATGATATCCGGCACTTATATTCAGCCGAAGAGCAGATCATAGAAGCTTTACCGGCAATGATTGATAAAGCAAGCAATCCCCAATTGAAGCAGTCACTGGAACAGCACTTTCGTGTTACAGAACAACAACGCGACAGGCTGGACAGGGTAAGACAGCAATTGGATGAAGGTGATGATTCTGATAATGATGGAGGAATTTTTGGTGATCTGTTTGGAACTGGCAGCAGTTCAAAAGGAATTGAAGGATTAATTGACGAAGGCGAAAAGGTTATGGGTGTTGATATGAGACCTGAAGTAATGGATGCTGCTATAATAGGTTGTGCTCAAAAAATTGAACACTATGAAATTGCAGCATATGGTACTGCACGTACATTCGCCCAGCAATTAGGTTTAACAGAAGTGGCTCAGTTGCTGCAACAGACTTTAGATGAAGAACATGAAACAAATGATTCTTTAACTTCCTTAGCTGTACGTGATATAAATGAAATGGCCGAAGCTGGAAGTAGCGGCAGGATGTCTGGTTCTAATTACAGGTAATTCTTAATAATTTAGCTTTTAAATCCATCCTTTACCGGATGGATTTTTTGTGAATAGACTCATCTATCTACAGAAGTTCTATCTCAAAACAAAGCCGGCATCAAGCCGGCTTCTCTCTTATTAATCTGTTTATTTCTATTGAATTGTTTTTAATTTATCCTCGTAAACTTTCATCTTATCATTCTGCTTCTTTATCCTGTGATAATCTATCAATACATTAGTCACAGACCGGAAGTTGGCCTTATCTGCAGGTTTCAACTCAGTCATTTTATTGTAGGATTCATATGCATTAAGAGCATAAGTATATTGCTCCTCTGTTAATTGCTTTAGCTGTTCCTGCATTTGTAACTTCTTTTTTGCATCCTTGCTGGCATTGTGTTCCTGTTGCAGGTCATATATCTGGTTTGATAAATGCTGGGTCATAATAAAATTTGCCTGCGGAGAAGCATTATTCATTGCAGACGCCTTCTTCAGTGTATTAGTTAAGTCTGTCTGCAGTTTATCATAACCAGCAGGCTTATCAGAACCATATGTGTAATTAAACAATTCCACTGCATAATCCATCATAAGATCGTAGTTATTCGGATTTTCATTTACCATTGTTTGAATAGTAGCAAGACGTTTCTGTTTATCTGTACCTGCAGCATCTAATTGTACCTGCACCCAATAAGGATTCTCCGGATATATTTCTTTACCAATAGCCATGTATTTAGCCTTATTAGTTTCATCATTTTTACGTGCATAGTAGTCTACCAGTATAGGATAAACATCTTTAAAATCATCACCTTTTAATTTTGCATTTGCTATTATTACAAAATATGGAATTGCAGCATCCTCCTGCTTAGCCAATAATCCTGCAGACCCTGCAAGATTTACAAGCTGTGTATCTATTGCAGCAAAACTGAAGTCATTAATAGTAAATTTTTTATTGTAGACATAATCTTTTACTTCCAATGCATTTCGAAAGTTCTGGAAAGCAAGGTCATATTGCTTCTGGTTGAAACGCTTTATACCTTCATTATAATAATTCTCATACAATTGAAATAAACGGCTGTTTTGCTCCAGTGTCATTAAAATGTTCTTGGGATCTAACTCCTGGTAGCGTTTGAATGCGTTAAAAGCTTCAACACGATAAGCTACGCCGGCTCCTGTGGTATCTTTTCCCAGTTCATTATAAATCACTCCTTTGTAATACCATGGATTAGCAGAATTCTTGTTCTTTGGATCAGCAAGAATTTTATCTATCTGCTCTTTAGCTTCATTAAATTTTCCCTTATTGATATTTTCCTGAACAGGCTTTAAATCCTGCGCACTAAGGTTTAAAGCAGCAAATAAAAATACCAGAAACAAAATTTTACGCATTTGAAAAGTTTTTTGTTTGTGACTAAAGTTGTTCGTCCGGTGTTATAGATGCATCAGACTCGTTTGTAGTTGCGTCTGAACTTTCAATTATAGTTTCATTCTCAGTTTCTTCAGGCAAAGCTTGTACATCGATCCGTGTAATAGCAGCAATTTCATCACCTTCATCTATACGTATTAACTTAACACCTTGTGTAGCCCTGCCCTGTTCGCTAATATCTGCTACTTTCATTCTTATGGTAACTCCGCTTTTACACGTAATTATCAGATCTTCATTTTCTGCTACATCTAATACTCCTACCAGCTTTCCTGTTTTGTCGGTTACGTTGATGGTTTTAACACCCTTACCACCGCGATTAGTTACCCTATATTCATCAACAGGTGTACGCTTACCATAACCTTTTTCACTCACCACCAAAACAGTACGATCTGGTGTAGTAGGATTTACACAAATCATACCAACCACCTCCTCATCATCCCTTTCTACTTCTATCCCTGCAACCCCTATAGCACCTCTACCTGTAGGGCGTACTTTTCTCTCCGGAAAACGAATGGCTCGTCCACTATTTACTGCCATCATTATTTCACAACTTCCGTCTGTAAGCTTTGCTTCCAGCAACTGGTCGCCCTCATTAATGGATATAGCATTAATACCCGTTAAACGTGGCCGGCTAAAATCAGCCAAAGAAGTTTTTTTGATGATTCCTTTTTTTGTACAAAGAATTATAAAATGATTATTTACAAATTCTATATCCTGCAGGTCTTTTATATCTATAATTGTGCGGATCTTATCATCCAGAGAAATTTGTAATAAATTTTGAATTGCTCTTCCTTTACTGTTCTTTTCTCCATCCGGAATCTGGTACACGTTTAACCAATGACACCTGCCCTTTTCTGTGAAAAACAGCATGGTGTGATGAGTTGATGCAACAAATAAATGCTCTATAAAATCTTCATCTCTCGTACGGCCACCCATAGCTCCCCTGCCACCTCGTCTTTGTGACCGAAACTCTGTTGCAGAAGTGCGTTTTATATATCCCAAATGTGATATGGTGATTACAACATCCTCTTCTTTAATCAAATCCTTTATGCTTACCTCATTATCCAGGTAGGTGATCTCTGACCTGCGTTCATCTCCAAATCTTTCTTTAATATCCAGAAGTTCATTTTTTATGATCTTAAAGCGCATTCCTTCATCTGCTAATAATTCCTGCAGGTATGCAATAGTTTTCATCAGATCTTCATATTCCTGCTTTATTTTATCCCGTTCCATTCCGGTAAGGCGTTGTAAACGCAGTTCCAAAATGGCTTTTGCCTGGATCTCATCTAAACCCCACCCTGCATTTACCAGGCTTTCTTTGGCTTCATCAGGAGTAGCAGAAGCACGAATCAAAGAGATTACTTCATCTAAATGATCAAGTGCGGTTAAATACCCTTGTAGAATATGCGCTTTCTTCTGCGCTTCTCTTAATTCATATTGAGAACGCCTCACCACAATTTCATGCCTGAAGTGAACAAATTCGCTGATCATTTCCTTCAGGTTCAGGATCTTCGGACGCCCTTTTACAAGTGCTACATTGTTGATACCATAGCTTGTTTGCAGTTCTGTGTATTTGTACAGTTGGTTTATAATAACGTTAGCAACAGCTTCTCTTTTTAGATCTATTACTATACGTGTTCCTTCTTTGCTGTTTGATTCGTTGTTTACATGCGTAATGCCTTCAATTGCTTTTGCATTCACCAACTGACCAATTCTATCACATAATACATCACGGTTAACCTGGTAAGGAACTTCTGTTATAATTATCTGCTCGCGACCGCTGGCTTTTGTATCTACATGTACTTTTCCTCTTACTACTACCCTGCCTCTCCCGAAATGAAAACCTGCCTTCACTCCTTCCATTCCATAGATAATTCCACCTGTCGGAAAATCAGGAGCTTTAACATGCTGCATTAATTCTTCTATAGTGATTTCGCGGTTTTCAATAAATGCAACACAGCCGTCAATTACCTCACTTAAATTATGAGGCATCATGTTGGTGGCCATACCAACGGCAATACCACTGGAGCCATTCACTAAAAGCTGGGGAATACGTGCAGGTAATACTGTTGGCTCTTTTAGAGAATCATCAAAATTCAATTGAAAATCTACAGTTTCTTTGTCTATATCCAGTAGCATAGACTCTGACATCCGCTGCAGGCGAGCTTCTGTATAACGCATTGCCGCAGGTCCTTCTCCGTCCTGGCTTCCAAAGTTTCCCTGCCGGTCAATTAAAGGATATCTTATGTTCCATTCCTGGGCCATCCTCACCAATGCATCATAAACAGCTGTATCACCATGTGGGTGAAACTTTCCGAGCACCTCTCCCACTATACGTGCACATTTTTTAAAAGGGCGGTTATAGCTCATACCCAGTTCATTCATAGCGTGTAGTATACGTCTATGCACGGGTTTTAATCCATCCCGAACATCAGGCAAAGCACGGCCAACAATCACCGACATAGAATAATCTATATAGGCGGTTTTCATTTGTTCTTCGATGTTTATGGGGATGATTCTATTTATATCATTTGTCTCAAGAGGCTGTAAATTTTCGTCCATTATTATACACGTTTTGAAGCAGATTTTGTAGCGACAAATTTACTTTTTTAAGGTCGAAGAACCTAATAAAGGTGTTGCTTTTCAAGCATTTACGTGCAATAGTTATGAACATGTTGTTAATATTTTTTGGTTTGATAAAAATCGGTAAAAAATAAGGCATGGAATTTTCTTTTTAGTCTTTTAAACCCCCCTTAACCTACCCGATGAAATACTTTTTACTATTAAGAAACAATAAGCAAACCGGTCCTTATTCTATTGATGAAATCACGGCTCAAAAACTTTTATCTACAGACCTCATTTGGATAGAGGGTATCAGTAGCTGCTGGAAGCATCCGCAGGAAATGGATGAATTCTCTAACCTTACCATTACTGAAAAGAAAATCACACCAACGTATAGAACTACTACTTCTTCTACAGAAGATTCAATACGCAGTAGAGTATTTGTTTCATTACCTCAATCAATAGAAAAGATTAATACTGAAGTGAAATCAACCAGCAGGAAAATTGACAATGAAAATTTAGAACTTGAAGTAAAATATGCAAAACCTCTCGAAGAGATCAAAGAGATGTACGTTGAGAACCTGCAGAAGCGGAATACATGGCGGAACAGCAGTTTTAATTATACCACCATCGTTGTACCTGTAGGGATGTTTGCAGCTTTAATCTTCTCTGCATTTATAATAAAACAGATCATTGAAAATTTTGATGATGATTATATAAAGACTACCGAGGCCACTTCGGTTGCTATTCCTTACGAGCAACAGAATGAAGAAGAACCTGGTGCAGATTTTCAGAATGCATTGTCGACTGAGATTGAATTACCTGTTACAGATACCGTGCAAACAATGCCAAAAAAGAAAAAGGTTGAATACCTGAATAATCTGGTGAATGTAAAAGGTGGTGATTACAAAAAAAGAGTGTTAGGTGGTATTGAAGGGCTTGAATTAACCGTTACCAATAAGTCATCTCATGTGCTCGATAAAGTTTTAGTTGAGGTAAATTATTTAAAGCCGAATGGAGATGTAGTAAAAACAGATACCTACGAGGTCAGCTCAGTGCCGGCAAAAGGTTCTAAAGCTTTTTCCGTTCCTCCAAGTAACAGGGGAGTAAAAGTTAAGTACAAGATCACCAACATAATTTCTCGCCAACATAAGGCTACTTTAGTTCAGGCATAAGCATCGGTTCCATACAGATTGTTCTTAAGAAATATTTATTTTCACTCTAATTAATATGAAAAAGATACTTCTGTTTGGTGCAGGTAAATCAGCTACTGCTTTAATTGATTATTTACTTGAAAATTCCCTTAATGAAAACTGGTTTTTAACCGTCGTTGACGCTGATGAAAAATTGGCTAAAAGAAAAATAAAGGATTCCCTGGCTGCAAAAGCAAGCTCATTTGATGTTCGTAATGAAAGTGTTCTAAGCAAAAATATTGCTGAAGCTGATATAGTAATTTCTCTCTTACCTCCTACCCTGCATTTTTTAATTGCAAAAGCTTGTATCGTAAACAAAAAGAATTTGCTCACTGCCTCTTATGTGGATGAGCAAATGAAGAGCCTTGAAAAAGATATTAATGCAAAAAGATTATTGTTTCTGTGCGAGCTTGGGTTGGATCCCGGAATAGATCACATGAGTGCAAAAAAAATTATTGATGAGCTTGTGGAGAAAGGCGCCACCATAAATTCCTTCATGTCACATTGTGGGGGATTAGTTGCTCCTGAAAGTGATGATAATCCATGGCATTATAAAATAAGCTGGAACCCAAGAAATATTGTAATGGCAGGAAAAGATGGAGCCGTTTACAAGATAAACGGATCAGTTGAAAATCTTACTTACAAAAAATTATTTGCTGAGAAAAGATTTGTTGAAGTTGATAATGAAATCCTTTGCTGGTATCCTAATAGAGATTCCATCAAATATGTTGACATTTATGAGCTCAAAGACTGTTCTACATTCATTCGCACAACATTACGGCATCCTGATTTTATATATGGCTGGAAAAATGTTATAGATCTAAAACTTACGGATGAAAACAGTTTTTATGATACCGACAATAAATCCTTAATGGAATTCTTTAAGGAGCACATGGATAAAAATAATTTCAGCGATTGGTTACATAAAAAACTTCATGACCAATTAGAATTAAGTAGGAAACTGTTGCAGGACTTAATGCAATTGACAGAAGCTGAACAGGAAGCAGAGGAAAAAGGTGTAGAAGCTGTTGAAGAATTTATGGTAGTTAGTGAGGAAGGCGATCTGCAAAATATAGATTTAGACGAATTAAAATTAAACGCTGCAGGTACAGTTGCCGAGCGTATGCATGAGGCAAACTTAACTTTAAAACAGTTGTTTTTCCTGGGCATGGATGATGAAGAAACAATTATAAATAAAGGAAAGTGTACAGCTGCTGATGTTTTACAGTTGGCATTAGAAAGAAAACTCCCTTTAAAAGAATCTGATAAAGACATGATAGTGATGCAGCATGAAATTGAATACTCACTTGAGGGCAAAGAATATAAGTTGATAAGTCTGCTTAAGCTGAAAGGTGATGACAAGTATACAGCAATGGCTACAACAGTTGGGTTACCACTAGGAGTTGCAACTAAACTAATTCTTAATGGAACCATAAATACATCTGGATTGCAAATACCGATTATTAAAGAACTTTATGAACCAATATTATCTGAACTGGAACAGCATGACATTACATTCAGTAATACTATAACAGAAAAATAGGTATGGAAAACTTTCATGTGCCTTTACAAAAAGCGATAGAACAGCTGAAGAACCAAACCGACAAGAAGTCTGTACTTCTTATGAGCCATGGGACTATGACAGTAAAATATTTTGCACCTAAAGTAATTGACACACAAACGCCACATTCACAAGATGAACTTTATATAATTTCAAGTGGTTCAGCAGAATATACTATAGAAGAGAAAAGAGTTTATTGTACAAAAGGAGATGCATTATTTGCACCCGCCGGAGTGCCTCACAGGTTTGAAAACTTTACCGAGGATTTCGCTACATGGGTTATATTCTATGATCCTGAGGGTGGAGAAGCAAATTAATTTCATTATGTCGTAGGGAGATCTGAGTCTGTGTCTTCTCTATGCAAATCTTTATATCATTATACACTTACAACAAACATAATAGCATTCACGTTTAATTCTTTACGAAACAACTATTTTTGAGTAATTCTGCCTGACTGTGATTTTCCGTTTATTCCCTATTGTTTTTTGTTTTTTCTTTTCGTTTGCTTTTGCACAAAAAAGAACAGCCTTAGTTAGTGGTACTGTACTCAACGAAAATGGTGATGCCTTACCAGGCACATCAGTAAGCATTTTAGGTCAACAAAGAAGTTTATTTACAAATGATACAGGTTTCTTTAAAATTACAGTTCCTGCTGACAGGGCATTTGCACTCATTTTCACGCATACGGGTTATAAAACCTTACAACAGAATTTCCTGTTGAACGAAGGGGAAGAAGAAGTTGTAATTATTCGCATGGAAACCGGATCAGCAACCCTGGAGGAAGTTATTGTAAGAGATCAGCGGGAACGAAATGAAGCTGGATTGATACGCCCTAATCCAAAAAACATCTTGAACCTTCCTTCTCCAATAAGCGGAGTAGAAAGTATGATCAAAGTATTTGTTGGTTCAAATAACGAACTCACTTCGCAATATAATGTTCGTGGCGGCAGCTATGATGAGAATCTTATTTATGTAAATGATTTTGAAATTTTTCGTCCATACCTGGTGCGCAGTGGTCAGCAGGAAGGTTTAAGTTTTATACACCCGGAAATGGTAAGGAACATTAGCTTTTATAATGGAGGATTCCAGGCACGTTATGGTGATAAAATGAGCAGTGTTTTGGATATTCAATATAAAAAACCAGTTCGCTTTGGTGGCTCTGCATATGTTAGTATTTTAGAACAGGGTGTACAAGTAGAAGGTTTAACAGGAAATAAAAAGCTAACCTATTTACTAGGAGCAAGAAATCGCAGCAACAGAAATTTATTGAGCAGGCAGGAAACACAGGGAAATTATGTTCCTGCATCTACAGATCTCCAGGCATTAATTCATTACCAGGTTTCAGATAAATGGCAAGCGGAATTATTAACCAATGTATCGCAGACTAAATTCACATTGATACCTGAGTTCAGCCAATTAACTTCTTCCGTATTCTCGCCATATTTTACTGCCAATTTAGGTGTTGACATTTATTTTGAAGGAAGGGAAAAAGATGCATACAGAACAGGGATGTTCGGTGCTTCTGCTACTTATCAGCCCACAAAAAACCTGCGGTTAAAGTTCCTGGCCTCCCGGTTTGAAAATGATGAACAGGAAAATATTGATATTACCGGTGCATACCTGTTTGGTGACCGTGATTTCGATAAATCAAAACCAACTTTTGGTATAATTGTAAATCCACTTGGAGCAGGATTATTTCAGAGTTATTCCCGCAACCAGTTAAACATCACAGATTATAATATTTCACATAAAGGAAACCTTGATAAAGGAAAACATTCAATATTGTGGGGTATTGGTTATAACAGAACTTCTATTGATGATAAATTGCATGAATGGGAATACCAGGATTCTGCCGGTTATTCTCTTCCGTTTAACCCATCTTTTCTACAGTTAAATAAGATCTTGAAATCTACTGCTGATCTTAATGTTCAGAAATTTTCGGGATATCTTCAGGATAATATCTTCTTCCGCGATTCTGCAAATGCATTTACACTCCAGGCCGGTGTTCGGTTCAATTATAATGATCTGAATAATGAGTTGCTATTATCACCACGATTAGGTGCTTCCTGGAAGCCGAGATGGGAAAAAGATATAATCTTTCGAGCTGCTGCCGGTGCATATCATCAACCTCCTTTTTACCGTGAGTTAAGGCGGTATGAAGGAACTGTAAATACAAATTTAAAGGCACAAAAAAGCTGGCAGGCAGTTGCAGGTTTTGATTACAATTTTTTAGCAGGTACGCGTTTACTGCGGTGGACAACAGAAGCATACTATAAAAACATGACAGAAGTTGTACCATATGATATTGATAATGTACGCATCAGGTATTTTGGTAGCAACAGCGCTAAAGCGTATGCAGCAGGCATAGAAATGCGTTTGTTTGGTGAACTTGTGAAAGATGCTGAAAGCTGGATCAGTTTTTCACTTATGAAAACTAAAGAAGACCTGGAGGGAGACTTTTATAAAATGTATACAGTTGATTCGTTGAATCAACCCATCGATAGTATTACCGTAGAAGGTGGATGGCTACGCAGGCCAACAGATCGCTTACTTACTTTTGGAATGTTTTTCCAGGATTACCTGTCAACGAATAAAAACTTCAAAGTTTATTTAAGCACATTATATGGCACTAATTTGCCGTATAATATTCCGGGAAGTATACAATACCGGAATGCGCTAACAATAGATCCATATATACGTGTTGATATAGGCTTCAGCGCTTTATTATTGGATGTTGAAAAGAGCAGTCGTCGCAGCCGCAGTCCTTTCCGTAGTTTTGATAATCTTTGGGCTACCCTTGAAGTATTTAATTTAATTGACCGACCAAATACAATTTCTTATCTGCTGATAAAAGATTTTGCGAACAATACATTTGCTATGCCTAATCGCCTGACTCCTCGTTTGTTGAACTTAAAGGTGGTGGCGAGGTGGTAAGTAAACTAATTATATAAATTAGGGGCTGTCAGCAGTCTTATTTCTATCATCTTTGGTTCTGGCTATTCGCTACAAGTCCGGCACAAAGCCCATGCTTCTCCCACAACACTTAGCATGGCGAAACCTTCACCGTGCTTTCCGCTTCTATCCGGCAGCCTTTGAAATATTGTATGTTATTTTACATTAGATGATGTAGCAATATTGAAGTTGTTGTTTTTACAAAATCTCCACAAAATATAAGTTTACCTCAGCAGGTTTTAACAAGGACCTAAGTAATACTGCTGTAATTTATTTGAATAACTTTGTAGAATGACAACAACATATCGTTTAAAGGAAGATGAATTGTCTATGGATTTGATCAACTCGATCAGGTCTGCATTTAAAAACAAAACAATTGAAATTACTGTTACAGAATTAGTAGATGAAACAGATTTCTTGCTTTCATCTGTAGCTAATAAATCTCATTTAGAAGAATCTGAAAATGCTCTAAAAGAAGGCCAAGGTGTAACTTTTACTGTAAATGAACTACAGGAAAAGTATGGAGCTAAATGAAAACTATAACATTAAGTCCCCAGGCTTTGGAGCAATTGGATGATTGGAAAAGAACTGATCCTAAAACACTTGCAAAAATAATATCACTGCTCTCGGAAATTGCATCCACTCCGTTTACAGGTACTGGAAAACCCGAACCTTTGAGACATAACTTGAAAGGTAAATGGTCCAGACGGATAACTCAGGAACATAGATTGGTTTATGAAGTAAAAGATGAAACTATTTGGATTCTCTCCTGCAAATTTCACTATGATCATCCGAGGTAAATCAAACATTCCATTCCGCAAATAAAATCTAATGGAGAATATAATATATACCATTGGACATTCTACTAAGAATATAAATACGTTTATTCAATTACGGCAGGTATATAAAATAGCATTAGTTGCCGATGTACGCAGCTATCCCGGCTCAAGAAAATATCCCCACTTTAACAAAGAAAATCTCCAAAGCACATTAAAAAGATAGCGGTATTAATTATGAACATTTTCCGGATTTAGGTGGCAGAAGAAAGCCTATGGCTGAATCAAATAACAATGCGTGGCATAATGATTCCTTTCGCGGGTATGCAGATTATATAGAACAACAAAGTTTTATTAGATCAATAGAAAAGCTGGAAAAAAGCGCTAATGAAAAGAATGTGGCTTATATGTGTGCAGAAGCCGTTTGGTGGCGTTGCCACAGATCACTGATCTCAGATTTTTTAAAAAGCAAAGGTTGGAAAGTGATTCACATAATTGATATTAATAAATCAGAAGAACATCCGTACACAAAACCTGCTAAAATTGAGAATGGCAAATTAACATACCGGGATACAAATGCTCAATCAGAATTGTTTTGATTGGATCTTATTTTTTAACCCAAAATTCATCATTCCAGACAGCAGGAACTTTTTCATCGTTTAATTCTTTTGCAACTTGGTCCAGTTGTTCAGGAGTTGCAGTGTTTTCTATTTCAGAAAACAATTTCCTTTCTTCAAAGCGAATGTGGTCGTTTAATGTTTGAGCAAACTGTTCTAACTTTTCATATGCACTTTTTTGATCTAACTCATGTAATTGTTCTTTTATCAGTTCATTTTCAGAAAACATCTGCTGCATTAATTCATGAGACGAAGGAATAATCTGCGGAAGGAATTGTTCTTCTTTTCTGAAATGTTCTTGTAAATGATGTTGCCAAAACCAACTACAATATTTACTGATACTCTCCTTTTCAATTTTAAGTTTTATTCCCTGCCTAATTTTACATACAAGTAATAATCCTTCGTGATGGTCTCTTGAAAGTGGTGCCAGTTGTTCACTTCTTTTGATGGGCTTCTTTTCTTCTGTCATGAGCAAATTTATGTTGTCACCTCCATCTGTAATGTGCTGTTAATGGCAAACAATACGCCAGTGCAGCCAAAACCATAACCCAAATAAATCCCAATTCAACCGAAATTATTGTTGCCAGTGCAGTGCTTATTACAGAAACACAACCATTTATTCCCCATGCCCATGGTACTTCTGTTTCTCCACTTTCGGAAATTTTTGCCAGTCCTGCAGGAAACGGAATTCCCATTAAAAATGCTAATGGTGCAGTTAGCAATAAAACAATGAAAACTTTAAAAGGTAATTGCCAGTGAATTGTTTGCTGTAAAACAGGTGTAAGAATTATTGAATAAACTAAAAGTAAACCCACTATAAATGCAAGTACCACCAGCAATCCTTTTGGCTTTGCAACAATATTTCTCGAAAAGTAGCTTCCAGCCCCGGAGAAAATTAATAAAGTAGTAATAACTGCAGAAACAGAATAGACAGGATTGCCAAAGTACAGAATAAAACGTTGTATGAATACCATCTCTACAAACATAAATCCAAGACCTATTCCAGTGAAGTACAGAATTATATTGAACTTATTTGCACCTCTCCAGCCAAGTTTAAAAAGCGGTAAAAGAATTAATAGAAATGAAGCAACTGTAATTTGGATAAGTGTAACAATTACCAGCAGGTAACCAATCTCAAAAAACGGCAACGAACGGTTCCCGAAAAATCCTGCAATACGTGAAAGATTGCCCCACTTGATGAATTGCGAAAAATAAGGCTTATTATCAGTAGCCGGCTTAATGTTGAAGTCATAGTTATTATAAAAATCTTCTCTCTTCCCTGATATAATCTTATCTACATATTCAAAAAATCTGTTGTCCTGAAATTCATTGTAAACAGTTCGCTCTTCTGGTTTTAAACCGGGGAGAATGGCCGGATCAAACATCATCTCATCACAAAAATCTCTGATGTTTGCTACCTCTGTTTCAGTTAAAGCTGAACGTGATATAGTAAATGTTATTGTTCCCCAACTTCTGACAGCGGCTATGTGATTCTTTGGATCTGGTATTTTAAGATCATCCAATACCTCAACAAGTGTTGACAGAACTTTTAAAGGATTACGAATAGGATAGTCCATCCACGAGGTAACACTTATTACTCCACCCGGTTTTAGTTTCAGCCACATTTCACGAAATGCTTCTTTGGTAAGGAAGAACTGCTCCTGCAGTGCATACAAACCTGCCGAGCCTCCAAATGTTCCTATTATAGGTAAAGAAATCAAATCATATTTTGATGTGTCAGTCAACAAAAAGGTGCGTGATTCAATGTTGTAAACTGAAACTTTAGGATGGTACAACAAGGAGTCTGTTTCTGACGCCAGTTCATTTTTTAAAGTACTTGTGATAATAGCGTTTGGTTCAACTGCCACTACCCTATTCACGTTTTCTGATAATGCATGTGTTACATCAATTGCAGTTCCCGCTCTCATTATCAACACATCGTTTCTTTCATTGATCCTGTATGGAAGAGCCAAAGTTGTATAATCAAGAATGTGCGATGTGTCTGTATGTTTCCAGTCAGTTACAACACCAAACCAGTCACCATTTAGGAATGCTACCATTTTAACCTGGGCTGTTGTTTGTGCAGTAAGGCTCATGCCAGGTGCATAGCGAAGCACTGGTGAAGACACAGTTTGAACTACACCATATGGGCTTGTTTTTTCAGAATTTATCTGCGCCTCAGGTAATAGCAACGTTTTACTGAGATCTTTATATTCAGAGAGATGTAACTGCGGAGGATTTAGAATCTTCCATGTGATAACTGCTACAGCTAAGAAGGCAAAAAGAACATAAAGAACTTTTTTTGATGCTGGTAAAATCAAGATGCCTGCAATTACCGGTAAAATTGAAATATAGGCTGGTAACTGTTTTGGAAAGAGTAACCAAATTAGCGCTAATGCCAGTAATCCTCCTGCACCGGAACCTAATAAATTAGCAAAATAAATCTTGCCAATGTTGTCAACATATTTAACGAACACCAACCCTATTGCTAATGCTCCAAGGAAAAAGGGAACAAAAAACAGCAGGTAAGTAAGCAGTAATCTTCCAATGTGCCTATACTCTGCAAATAAAAGATATGAATCAAACCTGAGCTGAGGTAGTTGTGAAATATCGGTTACTACTGCCATAGCAATGCCGGAAGCGATCATTAAAAAAGGCAGAAGTATATTAATGTTTTGAAGAAGCTTATTTCGGAAAATAGCAACAACTGAACCTGCTGCTCCAAATCCTAAAAGAGCAATAGATATCACCATGTACGCAAAATGATACCATTGAACTATGGAAAGGATTTGTATTAACGCAAGTTGAAAAGCAATGATAGCGGCGGAAAGGAAGCCGATGGATATGAGGAGATTGTATTTGTCAGTGGTGAGTGGTGAGTGGTGAGTAGAAATTGTACTGTTTTTCACTTTATCATACCGCTTAATAGCTTAAAAGTTTTTATTATGGCATCTCCTAATATCTGTATTTGATCAATATTCACGTACGCTAATTTGTATGCAATTTCTAGAGCGCTGTCAACTTCAATTACCGAACCCCTTGCTATTTCATAAAATCTGCACCTTTCAGCATGTGATTTTCGTGAGCTTCCTTCTGCAATATTCAAATGTACAGATACTGCAGCTCTTCTTATTTGCTGTACTATGCCAAACTTTTCTTCAGGAGGAAATTTCTTTGTTATTCTGTAACATTCTAATACAAGTTCTTGTGATATACTGAATACATCCAGCTTTGTGTGAGCAAGTTCTAAAAACATAATCTTTTAGAGAAAAGATACTGATTTTCAAAGAAGGCAGCTGATCGACCACTGACCACTCACAACTCACAATTTAATTACTTCCCTCTTATAAATGGTACAAATATTACAGGCATCAGGCTTTTTGTTACCGGTTTTCCACCTTTTTTCTCAATCAGCATTAATGTTTGATTCATAAAAGGAGAACCAATTGGGATAACCATTTTTCCACCTTCTTTTAATTGCGCTATTAATGGTGGTGGAACAAACTCAGCAGCAGCTGTAACTATAATTGCATCAAAAGGTCCATTTTCGCTCCATCCATGGTAACCGTCAGCGATTTTTGTTTTAATGTTGTTGTAACCAATTTGCTTTAATTTCTTTGATGCTGAATTTCCAAGTTCAGGAACAATTTCAATTGAGTAGACTTCTTTCACAATTTCAGCCAGTACCGCTGCCTGGTAGCCAGAACCCGTTCCTATTTCTAAAACTTTATGATTCGGCTTTGGGTCTATAACTTCTGTCATATAGGCAACGATGAAAGGTTGCGAAATGGTTTGGCCATACCCAATTGGTAATGGGCGATCTAAGTAGGCGCTATTAACCATGTTCTCAGGCACCAGCAAATGCCTTTTTACTGTACGCATTGATTTTAAAACGGCCGGATTTGTAACTCCACGCTTTTCAATGTGATTTCTTACCAATGCATCTCTTTTGACCTGGTATGGGTCCTTTTGAGATGATAACGTACTTAATAATAAAACAGTGAATAAATAGATAATGATGTTCATAGGTTAAATAGATTAAAGGTGATCAATATTAGATCTGTCTCTCTTTTTTCCTGATCATCTTGTTTTCAACTGGCTCTAATTTGTAACCAGCTTTACGCAATAAATTAATTACACCAAGCTCCCCAGGTAAATGTCCGGCACCAACAGCTATAACTAAAGAATGAACGGGCAGTAATTCATTCAATTTCTTTACCCAATTAATATTCCTGTTGAATAACAATAAATTGGAAAAATTTTCTAACCCACTTTCTTGCTTTTTTATAAGGTCTTCCATTTTATCAAGTTCCTGATTACGGTAAGCAAGAGTTAAATCTTTGAATTCTGTATCATCTTTTTCTTTTCCAAAATCTTCAACATATTTTAATAATTGTTTTGCCTGCAATTGATATGGAATACTATCGAATATACTTAGCTGATAAGCCATGGTTTCTAAGCCATAAATCTTTTTCTGATTTCGTTTTCCCTCCTGCATGATTAATTGCTCCATTGCTGTTGGCTTATCACATTCAATTGCTGACTGCATAAGTGTTGTAGCTGTTAGCAGTGGTTTATATTTCTCCAGCATGGAGAACGGAAGTAAGGTTTTTTGCTGTTTAAAAAAGTCTTTCACCTTTTCGTATTCCGCTGGTGATAATAAGTCAGAAAGTGAAGTATCATTCCTCATTTTCATTTTTGAAATGGCACCTACCATTTCAAATAAATTATCCATATCAAGTTCCAGGTAAATACGGTCTGTTCCCCGAATAGCAGTTTGTAAGCTATCGCTTAGCTCTATATCATCTGCACAAATCATGTGAATGGTACCAAATAAATATGATGGTTTTGTAAGGTTTTTTCCAGTAATTCGCCACAATAAGGTGTTATTGGCAGACTGTGCAAAAGTTGCTAATCCAACTGTAATAAATAAAGACAAGAGTAGGTTTTTCTTCATGATGCAATTTACATTCACCAGCTTGTCAAACCATCAGGATAAAATGTTTTTAACAACGTTTGAAGCATCTTACATTAGCTCTGTTAGGTTGTTAATTTTTTTCTGATTGAATCAGGCAAATTGAGGTTGCACTGAATGCTGGGAAAGGAGTGCTGTAAAAGGCTCATACTCCATTTCTAAGGTGCGGAAAACTATCTTGCGGGTACGACCTGATTTTAACCTTAAATGAACAAATGTTTCCAGACCTAAATCATCTTCTTTTATTTCGAATGATTGAATGGAGTTTATAGGAATTCTGTTAGAAAAGCTCAACTTAATTAATACATCAATTAGGTGGTGAAAGTTGATAAATATAAAAATCCCCCACATCACTAGATGTATATATTTCTTCGGACCTAAATCCTCAAAAAATAAAGTAAGTATGAAGACGATTGGCGGTACAAATGCCAGAAATAACTTATATGCAATTGACTCGCTTAAGTGTACCTTTTTTACTCTATTGAAGATTATATTTCTCTCAATGATCAGTTTGCCTCTTGATGTTATAAACTCCTGTTTCATACAAGATTTATAAAATCAAAATTACTGAACAACCGCTTCTTCACCATACAGCTGATCCTTATATTTTAGTGAAGGAGATGGTATGAAATCACCTAATCCTAACTGACCCCATTTTTCATCCACTGATTTTATTGTTGCCTCATCTGCTACAATTATGTTCGGCCAGTCACGATGAAAATTGTCCAACTCTTTTGTTTTACGGGTGCCATCAAAACCAATGCAGGAGAATATATTATCATGTTGAACAAGTGATGGTCTCTGAACCAGGAAATGATCACGTTTTGGATCAAGATTATTGCATAATCTCCATAAAGCAACAGGTAGATCATTCGCATTTACACTATGCTCAACATATAGAATCATCTTCACTCCTTCTAATTCCCTTAAGGCACATATTTGTTGATGTAACTCCTGGATATGCCCTCTCCTATTTTTTTCTACAGAAATAATTAAACATGGAATTTGTTTTTCTAATAGCCTGTTATTAACCATCTTTATTTCATCAAAACGTTCCGTCAACAATTGTTCTAGTGGTAACTCATAACTCTGCACTCCAAAAGCATAACTCTCATCACTTTCTTCTTCAAATTTTGTTGTACCATCAATGCACATTTTTCCACCAAATCCCATTTTACTGCAACTATGGTCCAGCACATCCATAGGGCCTTGTGAAAAATATATATCAGTAGCAGGATTTAAATTTTTAAAAACGTATTGAGCAAGTGCTTCATAGTTTTGAATGGCAACTCCTTCATCGGCGAGTACCAAAATTTTGTTGAACATCATTTGTCCTGCCCCCCACATTGCATTCATTACCTTTTGCCCCTGCCCTGCATATTCTTTTTTTATTTGTGCAATAACCAGGTTATGAAAAACACCTTCTACAGGCATTTCCATATCCACAATTTCAGGAACCATGGTCATTTTCATTGGTGCTAAAAATATACGCTCTGTAGCCTTTCCAAGCCATGCATCCTCCTGGGGCGGAATTCCTACTATGGTAGCAGGATAAATTGCATCTTTCCGATGAGTAATACAGGTTATATGGAATCGTGGGTACCAATCCGGGAGTGAATAATACCCGGTATGATCACCAAAAGGTCCTTCCCAGATCAACTCATCATTAGGATCAACATAGCCCTCAATAATAAAATCTGCATCAGATGGTACTTCCACTTCAGGTTGAGTTATGCACCTCACCAGGTCAACATTTTTTTTGCGTAAGAAACCAGCCAGCATGTATTCATCTACGTTTTCCGGCAGCGGTGCGGTTGCTGAATATGCATAAATCGGATCTCCTCCTAATGCAACAGCAACAGGCATTTTCTTGCCAAGTTTTTTATACTCATTGAAATGTTTTGCAGAAACTTTATGCTTGTGCCAGTGCATTCCTGTAAGTGTGGGACCGTAAACCTGCATACGGTACATGCCTACATTACGAGAATTGTTATTTGGATCTTTTGTATGAATTACCGGTAACGTAACAAAGGGACCTCCATCTTTTGGCCAACATGTTATTACCGGAAGCTTTGTGATGTCTGGTTCTTTCATGATCACTTGCTGGCATTCTCCTTTTCCTGAACGTACTTTAGGCATCCAGCTTCCGAATTCATTTAATTTAGGTAATAGCTTAAGCTTATCTAATATTCCTTCTTTTGGTGTAGATAATAAATGAAAAAGGTGTTCAATTTCTTTTGCAACATCATCCAGCTTATTCACACCCAAAGCAAGACACATCCGTTTTTCACTGCCATAGGCATTCATTAAAACAGGAAAATCATAACCGGTGTTTTCAAACAATAAAGCTTTGCCACCATTTTTTGTTTTGCTAACCCTATCAGTAATTTCTGCCATCTCAAGTTTTGGATCAACATATGTTTTGATCCGGACAAGCTCTCCGGCTTTTTCAATTACATTTATAAATTGCTTTAGATTTTTAAAAGCCATACAAAAAGGTAAGTTTTATATAGGTATGCGTGGACATCCATACCTGCGTGAATGTTTAATGCTTTTAGGAGAAGAATTACTGCCTGCACCTAATCTATAGGTTAAATGAATGCCTGTGAAGTAGTATAGATCAACAGCTTTATTTCCCCTCTGTTCATCCTTTGCTGGATGTGTCTTGCTTTGGGTGTGAATAAGCT